>OODB01001986.1_pt1 | contig 12520 bp, 13 predicted proteins | sample 1671721 | NCBI WGS metagenome assembly OODB01 (sample SAMN06348185, study PRJEB24527) | human gut metagenome | biome: human gut; feature: ankylosing spondylitis patient; material: feces | host: Homo sapiens | place: China | collected 2015-10
AAATAAGACAGAATATTGCAATCTTTGAGGCGGGGGGGCAACTCCCCACCGGCGGTAAAGTCCGCAAGCCGAAAGGCATGATACGGTGAGATTCCGTAACCGACGGTATAGTCCGGATGAAAGAAGATAGAAGAATGCCCGATAGTCTATCACAGCCATCGGGCATTACACGATCCCGGCAATACCCGCAGTGCATTAGAGGTGTTCTGCCTGTATGAAGCGGATGGCGAGTATTTTGACATCAGTGACCCGGCACACATCGTCCGGGACAGCTTCACCATTGGAAGAGAAGCACAGGAAGCACCGGGCTACTATGTGGGGGAAGGCTGCATCGGCTGCATATAGTGGTTCAGTTGTGCTATTCCGTCTGTCCCCAGAAGTGTATCGACATCACAAAGAAGCCGGTAGTTATCGACCAACACCATTGCTTGCATTGCGGGCAATGTGCGAAAATTTGCCCCAAACAGGTTATCGAAAAGAGGGTTTGACTATGAACCATAGGGAAAAAAGACAGTTTCTCATTCAGGCACTTTTGAAAGAACGCCCAGAATATCGGGATATGAGGATTCCAACAGAGCCGGAGAGCCAGCGCCAGCTTTTGCGGGGACTGATGAATATTCGTGCGCCCCGGCGTATGGATGCGGAGGTTCTGAAAACTCAGGACGAATATCTGCAAGCTGAAACCGCCGCAAAGGGCATTACCGATCTTGACGACCTGACGCCTGTTCAGCCGGGGCTGTATTTCTGGCAGGGGGATATTACAACGCTTCGGTGTGACGCCATCGTCAATGCGGCAAACTCCGGCATGACCGGCTGTTATATCCCGAACCACCGCTGCATCGACAACGCCATTCATACCTATGCGGGTGTGGAGCTGCGGCTTGCCTGTGCGGAGCTGATGGGGCAGCAGGGCTATCCCGAGCCCACCGGACAGGCAAAGATCACCCCTGCATTCAATCTGCCCTGCAAATATGTCCTGCACACGGTTGGGCCGATCATTGAAGGGGGTGTGACACGGCGTGACCGGGAGATGTTGGCCTCCTGCTACCGCTCCTGCTTGGAGCTGGCGGCGGAAAGTAGTCTGGAAAGTGTGGCGTTCTGCTGTATTTCTACAGGAGAGTTTCATTTTCCCAACGAGCAGGCGGCGCAAATCGCCGTGGAAACCGTGAACCAGTTTATGAATAGAAAAACCAGTGTAAAGAAGGTGATCTTCAATGTTTTCAAGGATTTGGACAAAGCCATATACAAAAAGCTGCGCCGAGCAGATTGAGCGATTGAAAGCTGCATTGCAGGACTGTGACGCCGTGGTGATCGGTGCCGGAGCCGGTCTTTCCACCTCAGCCGGATTTGTTTACACCGGCGAACGGTTTGAAAAATACTTTTCCGACTTTGCGGCAAAGTACGGTATCAAGGGTATGTATTCCGGTGGATTCTATCCCTTTGCCACGCCGGAGGAGCATTGGGCGTATTGGAGCCGATACATCTATATCAACCGCTATATGGATGCCCCCAAACCGGTCTACGATGACCTTTTGAAGCTGGTGTCTGACAAGGATTATTTCGTTATCACGACCAACGTGGATCACTGTTTTCAGAAAGCAGGCTTTGATAAAAAGCGGCTGTTCTACACGCAGGGAGATTACGGTCTGTGGCAATGCTCCAGAGCCTGCCATAACAAGACCTATGATAACGAAGATACCGTTCGGCAGATGATAGACCAACAGCAGGATATGGAAATTCCGTCAGAGCTGATCCCCCGGTGCCCGGTATGTGGTGCACCCATGATCATGAACTTGCGCTGTGACGATACCTTTGTGCAAGATGAGGGCTGGTATGCCGCCCGAAACCAGTATTCGGACTTTGTACGGCGGCACAAGCATGGGACGGTGCTGTATCTGGAGCTGGGGGTAGGAAATAATACGCCGGTTATTATCAAGTATCCGTTTTGGAAATATACGCTGGAAAACCCGGACGCTGTCTATGCCTGCGTGAACTTCGGGCAGGCCTATGCGCCAAGGGAAATCGCAGAGCGTTCCGTCTGTCTGGACGCGGACATTGGACGTATCCTGTCAGCACTGAACCGAAAGGCAATTTCATAAAGAATGGACAGAGCCTCTATCATGAGAGATGGGGCGCTGTCCACTTTTTCTTTTTCAAGGCGTGGTATGCACTACATTAGCCAGCTGTGAAATTTTCCCCGCCCCATTGCTGATGGTACGGTGGCGCGGTATAATGGGGATACCCAACAGAGAAAGGAGTGCTCGCCGATGGTTTGCCAACTGACGCCGGCGCAGGAAGCACGTATGTACGAGATCCTGCGCGGCATTGCCGATGACCCCCACGCGCTGGAGATGCAGCAGTTCATCCAGCACGGCACCGTCACCACCTACGAGCATTGCCTGCGGGTGACCCGCATCGCCTACTGGCTCAACCTGCACTGGCATTGCCATGCCGATGAAGTCAGCCTGGTGCGCGGCGCGTTTTTGCACGATTTTTATCTGTACGATTGGCACAACTGTTCCAACATCACCCACTGGCACGGCTTTAAGCACCCCCTAATTGCACGCTACAACGCCGATGCGGTGTTTCAGCTCAACAACAAGGAGCGCAATATCATCCAGACCCACATGTGGCCGCTGACCATCACCCAACTGCCCCGCTGCCGCGAGGCCTGCCTTGTCTGCCTGGCGGACAAGATGTCTTCCAGCTGGGAGACGTTGATGGAGCGCCGCGCCAAGCGGGAAGCCAGCCACGCCGCCCGCAGCTGAATATGCCCCACAGACCCCGCCGTACAAAAACGGTGGGGCCTTTTTGTATAACAACACAAATATATCGAAAAACGATAAAAAACACTTGCAAAACGATAATACATATGCTATACTGCAGCCATACCGAAAACCGGGAGGAGACACGACCATGAAATTTTGGGACGACGAAAAAAGCATCACGCTGACACGGTGCGTGGTGGTGGCCGCACTCATCGGCAGCATTGCCATGACGCTGGGCGGGCCGTGGGTGACGGCGTGGTTCATTGCAGTGGCAGGGCTGCACCCTAGCACAGGCCTGACCGCCACACTGCTGGTGCTGGGCTATGCCTGCGCGGCGCTGGCTATCGGCATGCTGGTCAGCTTGTACAAATTCTTGCGCCGTATCGAGAAAGGCGAGGTCTTTGTGCCCGAGAACGTCGCGGCGCTGCGGCGCATCAGCTGGTGCTGTGCCGGGGCGGCGGTGCTCTGCTTGGCAGCGGTTTTCATCTGCTACCGGCCCTTTGCGGTGCTGGCCGCAGCCGCTGGGTTTATGGCGCTGCTGGTGCGGGTGCTGAAAAACGCCTTTGCTCAGGCCGTGCGCATGAAAAACGAACTGGACTATACAATTTAAGGGGGACGCATCATGCCCATTGTCGTAAACCTGGATGTGATGATGGCCCGCCGCCACAAAGGCGCGGGGGAGTTGGCCGAGGAGATCGGCATCACCCCGGCGAATCTGTCCATCCTGAAAAACAACAAAGCCAAAGCCGTGCGGTTCTCCACGCTGGAAGCCCTGTGTAAGGCGCTGGATTGCCAGCCGGGCGAGCTGCTGGAGTACGTGGAAGAGGAACCATGATGCCTTTTATGCAGGGGCGAATGCTTGCATCGACCCCTACAAAGTGCATGGCTCAAGAATGAAATAAGGAGCAACCCTATGAAATACTCCCATCAAGAGGGCGAGATCCGTCCCCTTTATTCAAGTGTACCCAAAAATCAATGCTTTTGGCCCTGGGCGGTGGTGGGCAGTTATCCGCTGGCCTACTTTTACCTGCGCTGCATCCTGTTTGGGGAGGCTGGCCGTTACCGCGGCTGGGCCATGACCGCCTTTGCCGTGGTCTTTCTGCTGGCCGTCGAGGCTGCCGCCCGCGTCTGCCGCCGCACCGCTGCCAGGGAGACGCCACTTTGGGCCGCGTGCTGGCTGGCACTGTCGGTCACGTTGGCGGTGCCGGGGCACTTTTACTTCCTTGGTCTTGTGCAGGAGCTGGCGTGGCATCTGCTGGCCATCTGGTGCGTGCTGGCCCGCTTCGGCATGCTGGCCCAGGGGCACACCGGGGCGTTGGCCCCGCTGGATGCCCTGGCCGGGTGCTTCACCCTGCCGTTTGGCAGCTTTTTTGCGCGGGCGGGTACCGTTTTCTCCGCCCTGCGCGGGCTGGCCGTGCGGCGCATCGGGGCCAAAAAGTGGCTGGCGGCGATGGGTACGCTGGTGCTGACGGCGGTGTTGTGCAGCTTTGCCGCCGCCCAGCTGGCCGCCGCCGATGTCCACTTTGCCGCCCTGGGCACCTGGCTTACCGCGATGTGGCAAAATTTCTGGAGCGCCCGCCTGCTGAGTGAGCTGTTCAACATCCTGCTGTCGCTGCCCGTGGGCGCGTGGCTGTTCGGGTTGGTCTACGGCGCCGCCCGGCGGGACGGCCCGCCCTGCGACGGCCCCGCTTTTTATAAAGCACTGGCCCCTTACAAGCGCCTGCCCCGGCTGACCTGCGGCATTGTCACGGGTGCCTTATGCGCACTGTACAGTCTGTTTTTTGCCCTGCAATTGGCTGAGTGGACCGCCGCCATGGGCGGCCCGGGCCTGACCGCGCCCGAAGCCTCGGCCTTTGCGGTGGACGGATTCTGGGAGCTGCTGCGCATCCAACTGCTGGACATTGCAGTGCTGGCGGGGGTGCATTTCCTCGCAAAGAGGCCGCTGCCTAAAGTGCTGGCGGCACTGTTCTGCGGTTTCGGCGTGGCGTTTGCACTGCTGGCCGGGGCCAAGCTGGCGGCGTATATCCGGCTGTTCGGCTTCACGCCGCGCAGGGTCGCGGCCGGGTGGTTCCTGACAGTGCTGCTGGTGTGGGGCGTGCTGCTGTTGGTGCGGGTGTTCAAGCCTATCCCGGCGGCGCGCATCGGCATTGCGGTGCTGGCCGTCAGCTTTGTGGTGCTGGGCTGCACTGACCCCGACCGCCGCATTGCTGAGGCGACCCTGACCCGCTGGGAGCAGGGCACAGACCCCATGCTGGATACCGGCGTGTTGTCCGCTTGTGGGGCCACCCAGTACAGCGGCGAGGAAAAGGAACCTCTGCTGATTTCCACCACCACCCGCCTGGTGCAGGACGGCTGGTTCATCGGGCGCAGCCTGGACGATATATACCAACTGTACTATTTTGATAGAAATGACCAAACTGTATATGTAACCCAACTGGATGCTACCCACACATTACGCCTGACTGTGCAGGGCAATACCTGCACCGCCGCCGAACTGCTGACTGCATAAAACCACCCCCTGCCCGCATACAAAAGGGTAGGGGGTGTTGCTATGTGGGGCATTTTGGGCGTGTTTTTGCAGGCGGCAGCCGGGCAGATTTTGTATTTGGCGCTGCATCTCGAAAGCGGCAGCTTCCCGCGGCCGCTTTCCCCGGCGGCCGAGCGTGCAGCCTTTGCAGCCCTGCGCACGGGCGGTGCGGCCGGGCGGGATGCCCGCGACCAGCTGGTGCGGCACAACCTGCGGCTGGTGGCCCATGTGTGCAAGAAATACTATGCTGCCACGTCCAATCAAGATGACTTGATCTCCATCGGCACCATCGGGCTTATCAAGGCGGTGGATACCTTTGATCCCGCCCGCGCCAGCAAGTTTGCCAGCTACGCGAGCCGGTGCATCGAGAACGAGCTGCGAATGGAACTGAGAAAAATTCGGCGTGAAGGTGCGGCTGTTTCGCTGCAGGAGCCACTGGAATCCGGCAGTGGGCAGCTGACTTTGGCCGACACCCTGCCCGATGACACCGTGATGGAAGACGATTGCGAGCGCCGCGCCGATGCCGCCCGCCTGCGCCGCCTAGTGGATACCCTGCCTGTGCGGGAACGGGCGCTGCTGCAGCTGCGCTACGGCCTGGGCGGGGAGCGTCCGGCTACCCAGCAGCAGACTGCCGACAAGCTGGGTATCAGCCGCAGCTATGTTTCCCGGTTGGAGAAACGCGCCCTGACTCGGTTGATGAACGCCTGGCGCCGATGAACGAAAAATCCATGTGAAAATTATGCAAAATTTGCCGAAATGCATGACTTACATGACAGAAAAACCAGCAGGGAAAGCAGGTGAATCACAAAGCGGACACAGTGTGACAAAATTTGCCACGGATTTGCCACACCTTATGAATCGCGCGATGAGCCGTCAAAACGAAAACAAAGTGTGGCAGAAGTGTGGCAATGTTGTACAAATACGTAACGTTATATTATAACAAAGGAAAAATCTAAAAAATTACTGTTAAAGTATTGACAATTGATTCATTTACCTATATTATGGTAATAGATTTGCAACTATGCAGTAAGGGAGAGTTCAAGCGTGCACCTGACAAAAAGTGAACAGCAGATTATGGAAATTTTCTGGCAGGCAGACCACCCCATGGCCCAGACCGAGGTCATCCACACCTGCGAGGACCGCAAGTGGAAAGAACGCTCGATCTTTTCGATGCTGAACAGCCTGATGGCGAAAGGCGTCTTGCGGGAGGTCGGCTTCGTGCGCAGCGGTAAAACCTACGCCCGCACCTTTGAGCCTGCCATCTCCCATGCCGAGTATCTGGCCCTTGTGGTAGCTGAGCAGCTGCCTGCCAAACAGTTCCCCGAACTGTTGGCATCTTTGCTGCAGCGGGTGGAGATCACCCCGGCCATCCAGAAGGCCCTGCGTGCCGCCGTGCGTGAAAACGGACCCCAGGCCCGCGAAGCTGCCGCGGCAGAGGCTGCTGAGACCGAGAGAGAGCAGTAAGCTGCAACAAGCGGCTGAAAGCGGAAAAGTCCATAATAGCATATAACAAAGTCCCCGCCTGTTTAACGCAGGCGGGGGCTTTTCTATATATGAGGTACGCTATAAAAGATTTAGCGGATCATCCCGCTGACGGCGATGGACGCGACCGCCTCGCGGATGCGCTCTACCGGCAGGGTCAGGGCAAAACGGACGTACCCCTCACCGCTGGGGCCAAAGCTGAAGCCCGGCGTGCAGATAACGCCTGCCTTGTCGATCAGCTCCAGGCAGAAGGCCATGCTGTCGGTGTAGCCGGTGGGCAGCGGAGCCCACACAAACATGCTGCCGTGGCTGTCGGGTACGTTCCAGCCGATGCTGCGCAGGCCGCCGCACAGGGCGTCGCGGCGGGCCTGATACTCGCCGCACTGGCGTTTTACGCTGTCCAGCGGGCCGGTCAGGGCGGCGATGGCGGCTTTCTGCACCGGCAGGAACATGCCAAAGTCGATCTGGGTGCGCAGCTTTTTGCAGGCGGCGATCACATCTGGACGGCCCACCAAAAAGCTGATGCGCGCGCCGGTCACGTTGAAGCTCTTGCTCAGGGAGAAGAACTCCACCGCGCACTCCTCGGCTCCCGGCGTATTGAAAATGCTGCCGCCGTGGGCGCCGTCAAAGATGATGTCGCTGTAAGCGTTGTCATGCACCAGCAAAATATCGTACTTACGGCAGAAATCAACCAACCGAGCGTACAGCTCCGGCGTGCCGATGCTGCCTACCGGGTTGGCCGGCAGGCTGACCAGCATAAACTTTGCCTTGCGGGCCACTTCCTCGGGGATGGCGGTCACATCGGGCAAGAAGTGGTTTTCTTTTGTCAGTTTGTAGTACCAGGGGGCGGCGCCGCCCAGCTTGCTGCCGGTCATAAAAACGGGGTAGCAGGGGTCGGGCAGCAGCACCACGTCACCGTCGTTGCACAGCGCCAGGCCTAAGTGGCCGATGCCGTCCTGGGAGCCAGAAAAACTCATCACCTTGTTCGGGGTGATGGTGTCTACGTCAAAGCGGCGCTTGTAGTAGCTGCACACGGCGTCCAGCAGCTCGGGCAGGTCCCGCAGGCTGTACTTCCAGTTTTCGTTGTCTCTGGCGGCATCGATCAGCGCCTGTTTGATGTGGTCGGCCGGGGCAAAATCCGGCGTTCCCACGCTTAAATTGAACAGATGGCGGCCCTCGGCCTCCAGCGCGACCTTTTTATCGTTCAGCGCGGCAAAGATTTCCGGCCCGAACAGGTCCAAACGATGGGAAAATTCCATATTGCACAACTTCCTCTCCATACATGTCTGCCGCTTTAAATCGCACACACGGCAGAATGGTTTTATTATACGCCGTGCGGCTTTCCCTTGCAAGTCCTCACGGTTCATGGTATGATAAAATGATAATATTTGTTGAAAAATCGGAGGATTTACCCCTATGGATAAACGCAATCGTCCCGCCCTGGCCTACCTGCTGGTGGGGGTAGCATCCGCCGGCCGTGCTATGCTGGCTATGCCCGATGCCGTCGCTTTGCAGGAAGTCTCGCTGACTGTGCTGGCGCTGGTGGGCTACCTGCTGCTGGGCCGCCGCGCCCTGCCCGTGCTGGCCTGCGGCACCGTGCAGTTGGTGCTGGAACTGGTGCTGTGCGGCACTCTGGCCGGTCCCGCCTGGCTGGCCCCGCTGCTGCGAGCCGCGGCCCTGTGGCTGCTGTGGGCCACTGTGACGCAGATGTTGAAAATTGCCGGCTATACGACGGGAAAAAACGCCAAGATGCCGATTGTGGCTGCCGTGCCGCTGGCCGTGTACTGCGTTGCACACTTTTCTGCCGGGGCGGCCACCGTGGCGTCCTTTGCCTTCATCGTGTTCAGCATCATGCTGCTGTGGTACGCCGTGCTGCTGCTGCGCGCCTACAACACCACCCGCGTGAAAAAGTGAGCCCGCGCCTTGTGAAAACAGGCATAGTGTGCTATACTATTTAATAAGTATCGAATTTTGTAAGGAAAGAGGGCTTTTGCCATGATCCCTTTTAATGTGCCCCCCTGCGTTGGGGATGAATTGGAGTATGTCAAACAGGCGATTGATGCCCATAAGATCTGCGGTGATGGTGCGTTTACCAAGAAGTGCAATGCGTGGATTGAGGAACGCTTCCACGCCCAGAAGGTCCTGCTGACCACCAGCGGCACCACCGCTCTGGATATGGCCATGCTGCTGTGCGATATTCACCCCGGTGACGAGGTCATCCTGCCCAGCTTCACCTTCTCCAGCACCGCCACCGCTGCCGTGCTGGCCGGGGCTAAGCTGGTGTTTGTGGATGTGCGTCCCGACACGATGAACATTGATGAAACCAAGATCGAAGCCGCCATCACCGACAAGACCAAGGTCATTGTGGCCATGCACTACGCCGGTGTCGCCTGCGAGATGGACACCATCATGGACATCGCCCGCCGCCACAACCTGATGGTGGTCGAGGATGCGGCCCAGGGTGTCATGAGCAGCTACAAGGGAAAAGCGCTGGGCACCATTGGCGACTTTGGCTGCTACTCTTTCCATGAGACGAAAAACTACTCGATGGGCGAGGGCGGCGCTCTCGTCATCAACAACCCCGATTATAACGAGCGCGCCGAGATCCTGCGCGAAAAGGGCACCAACCGCGCCAAGTTCTTCCGCGGCCAGGTGGACAAGTACACCTGGGTGGATTTTGGTGACAGCTACCTGCCCAGCGAGTTGAACGCTGCCTACCTGTGGGCTCAGTTGCTGCATGCTGACGAGATCAACGAGAACCGCCTGACCAGCTGGCACCGCTACCGTGAGGCATTCATGCCTTTGGCTGAAGCCGGCAAGATCGAGCTGCAGCATATCCCGGCTGAGTGTACCCACAACGCTCATATGTTCTATCTGAAGTGCAAGAATTTGGAAGAACGTACCGAGTTCATCCGCTTTTTGAAAGAGAACGATATTCTGGCGGTGTTCCACTACATCCCGCTGCACTCCGCCCCGGCGGGCGAGAAGTTCGGCCGCTTTGACGGCGAGGACGTCTACACCACCGCCGAGAGCGAGCGCCTGGTGCGCCTGCCCATGTACTACGGCCTGACCGAGGACGACCAGAACAAGGTCATCGCCAAAGTGCTGGAGTTCTATGAAAAGTAAGACCCTGCCCGCCTGGGCAAGGCTGGTCTGCACGGCGGCCGCCGCGCTGGTGTTTTTGCTGGTGTATGAGTGGGCTGTCTACGGCGTGCCGCTGGGCAGGATTTACCTGCCCGCCAGCGCGTGGAGCGACGAGGTCTACTACGCCAAGCAGCTTTCGGCGGTGGTGACCCACGGCGTACCGCAAGGGTACTTTGGTTTTAACGAGTCCCACGCCGAGATCGGCCGTTTTGCCGCCTGGGGGCCTGCGGCGTTCTATCTGTACGCCATCCCGGGGCTGATTTTCCGCGGACAGAACGCCTTTTTATACTGCAACCTGTTTTGGGTGCTGGCGGGCTGGCTCTGCTTTGTGTGGGGTACCCGCCTGGACTGGAAGCGCCAGCTGCTGTTCGGCGTCGGCATCGCCGCGCTGAACGCCCCGGTGCGGTATGTGTTCTCCGCCATGCAGGAGCCGCTGCACTACGCGCTGGTGCTGGCCGTGCTGGGCCTGGCCGCAGGCATCCGCCGCGGGTGCAGGCACGCGGGAGCGGTCTGGGCGGCGCTGTTTGTGCTGTGCGCTGCCGCCACGCTGGTGCGGCCCTATAACGCTGTGCTGTGGCTGTTCCCGCTGGTACTGGCCTGGCCCCGCCGTAAGGCGGTGGGCGGCACGGTGATCGGGGCAGCTGCTTCCGCCGCCGGTACGCTGGTGCTGATGAAAAAGTTCTATGCACCGTACCTTTTTGCCAATGTGGATCTGGGCGCTGTGGAGGAACTGCTCCACGGTCACTTCTGGGCCGCTGTCCGCAGCGTTTACTATAAGCTGTTGGGTGCGTGGCAGCAATTGGGGCAAGAGATCGCCGACGGCACCCGCGTGGGCAGTTGCTATCTGCTGCTGTTTGCGTTGCTGCTGGTCACGCTGGCCTGTGTGATTTGGAACGCTGCGCATAAGCAGCCGGTGTTCTGGAAAGTATGCGCACTGGTAGTCACGCTGGTGGTGTTTTTGGCGCTGATGCTGATGTACCGCCCTGGCGAGGCCTCCCGCCATACCATCGTGTATGACCTGCTGCTGTTGGCGGCGCTTGTGGCCGAGCAGCCGCCCCTGACCGCCGCTGCGGCCCCGGTGCTGCTGGCGGTGCTTAGCGTGGCGGGCATCCGCATGACCACGGCAAGAGGGGACAGCGATACCTCCACCTTTACGATGCCTGTGTATAATGCAGGATTATCGCAGGAAGTTGCCGACCTGCAAACGGCGCTGACCGAGAGCCAGACCCGCCTGACAAGCGACGACCCGTGGGACCATGTGTGCGCCTACGCCCTGGGCGGCGGCAGCCACTTTGGCATGCTGTACGCTGTGCCCGATGGCATGGGCCTGCAATTTGATGAAGACACGTATCTTCTGGACCCTGCCAACGAAATTCATTCCCGTTATGTTATGGCAAATACCGACAGCGACGTGGCCCAATATCTGGAAGAAAACGGCTGGGCCCTGCTGTACGAGGGCACGTCTGCTGCTGTGTACGAGTGCGGCTAACCGCCGGATCTTAGAAAACGCGAAAGGAACCTGTATGGAAAAGCTTCCTATCCTGACCGGTGAAAAGGTCGTTCTGCGGCCCATCACCGATGCCGACACCGACAACATCGTGCGCTGGCGCAACACCCCCTCGGTGCGCGATAACTTTATCTTCCGCCAGACCTTCACCCCCGAAATGCACCGCAACTGGCTGAAAACCAAGGTCGCCACCGGCGAGGTCGTGCAGTACATCATCGTGGATAAGGCCGCCGATACGGCGGTGGGGTCGGTGTACTACCGGGATGTGGACCATACTTTTAACAGTGCCGAGTACGGCATCTTTGTCGGCGAGGAGAGCGCCCGCGGTAAGGGCTTTGGAACCGAGACTGCCCGCCTGTTCACCGATTTCGGCTTCACCGCGCTGCACTTGCACCGCATCAGTCTGCGCGTGCTTGCCGAGAACACCCCTGCCCGCCGCAGCTACGCCGCCGCCGGCTTTGTGGAGGAAGGCACCTTCCGTGACATGGTCCGTCTGGACGGCGTCTACCGCGACGTGGTCTTTATGGCAAAAATTGCACAATAACGTACAAAAGCAGACGGAGAATACCTGTATGGATAAGTTGAAACGACTGCTGAAAAAGACGCCCCCGGTGCCCTTTGGCATCGCGGGCGCGTTGCTGTTTCTGCTGCTGTTTTACACGCTGGCGTTCCGCACCCCGCTGTGGCAGGTGTGGATGCCGCCCAATATCGATAACGACGAAGTGATCTACAACCGCCAGGTGGTCAGTGTTATTGCCCACGGCGGCCCGCTGGGCTACTTTGGCTATAACGAAGGCACCGCCGACATCGGCCGCTACGGTGCCTGGGGCCCGGTGCTTATCTGGGTCTACGGCCTGGCCGGACGCCTGTTCGGCGCCAGCGTTAACACGATGTTCTGGTGCAATGTGCTGTTTCTGGCATTGGGCGTGGTGGTGTTTACGGTCGCCGCGCGGCTGAACATTGGTCAGCAGATTTTGTGCTACGGCGGCTTGGTCTGCCTGTGGATGCCGCTGGTGGGCAGCTTTTGCGGCTCGTCCGAAGCGTTGCATTATATGCTTGCACTGGTCATTGCCGGTTCCACAGCGGCCTTGC
>OODB01001992.1_pt1 | contig 12504 bp, 12 predicted proteins | sample 1671721 | NCBI WGS metagenome assembly OODB01 (sample SAMN06348185, study PRJEB24527) | human gut metagenome | biome: human gut; feature: ankylosing spondylitis patient; material: feces | host: Homo sapiens | place: China | collected 2015-10
TTTCAAATTCCATTCCACTTATGGTGGCACTTGGATGTATTTATATGAACATGTCAATCGAGGAAGTCATTACTGCTCTTACCATTAATGGTGCGGCAGCAGTGGACAGAGCCGATAAAATCGGAAGCCTCGAAGTGGGAAAACAGGCAGATATCATATTCCTGAAATTCCCATCCATTCATTATATGCCATATCACACAGCAATTAACCTGGTTGAGACCGTAATCAAAGCGGGCGAGACTGTATATCACAAAGAATGGAAATAAAAATAAGTGTGTGTTTTAAAAAACGGTAACTTTTAAATATTTACATAATCATATAAAGGAGAAAAGAGAACTATGGCAATGGAAAAAATCATTGAATGTGTACCAAATTTCAGCGTTAGTGAGGCAAAGGACAAAAAAACATTTGACGCAATTATCGATTGCTTCCGTGATGTAGAGGGAGTAAAACTTCTTGATTATTCTTCTGATGCAGACCATAACAGAAGTGTTGTAACAGTAATCGGAGAGCCAGAGCCGTTAAAAGAAGTAATGGTAACAGCAATCGGAACAGCAGTAAAATTAATCGACATGACAAAACATGTAGGACAGCATCCTCGTATGGGCTGTGTAGACGTAGTTCCTTTCATTCCAATCCGTGGAACAACAGTAGAAGAAGCAGATGCACTTGCAAAAGAAGTTGCTACAGAAGCCGCAGAAAAATTCGGTCAGCCGTTCTTCTTATATGAAGATTCTGCAAAAGGTTTAAAACACAGTGCAAACCTTGCAACAATCCGTAAAGGACAGTTTGAAGGAATGGCAGAAAAAATTGCAGCTGATCCAGAAACATGGACTCCGGATATCGGACCAAGCACCATTCACCCAACCGGTGGTGCAACTGTAATCGGAGCAAGAATGCCGCTTATCGCATACAACATCAATTTAAGCACATCAAGTGTTGAAATTGCACAGAAGATCGCTGATAAGATTCGTAATATCAAAGGTGGATTCAAATATTGTAAAGCTATGGGCGTTCTGTTAGAGAACAAAGAAGACCCAAGCAAAAATGTTGCTCAGGTATCTATGAATCTTACAAACTATACAAAAACTTCTATTTATACAGTGTTTGAAACTGTTCGTATGGAAGCAAGACGCTACGGTGTAAATGTAATGGGAAGCGAGATTATTGGACTTGTTCCTCTTCAGGCACTGGTAGACTGTGCAGCATACTATCTGGGACTGAACAATTTGGAAGAAAGCAACTGCGGATTTGAAACGAAATTCACAACTGACCAGGTTCTGGAAACACGTTTATAATTAAGAGTAAAACGAAAGAGGTATTGACATGAAAAATATGACCGTTCAAGAATTTGCCATGCAGACTGCCTCAAATGAACCTGTACCTGGGGGCGGAAGTATTTCCGCCCTCGCTGGTTCATTAGCAGCAGCATTAACTGAAATGGTAGCAGGTCTTACCATTGGCAAGAAAAAATATGCAGAAGTAGAAGAAGAAATGAAAGCTGCCATCGAACCGATGCATGCAATCTGTGAACATCTTTTAGATGACATCAAAAGAGACAGTGAATCTTTTGATTTATATATGCAGGCACTGACACTGCCAAAAGAAACAGAGGAAGAAAAGGCAGCTCGTCAGGAAGCAATGCAGAATGGCTTAAAAGCAGCCGTTGCAGTACCGTTATCAGTTGCAAAACGCGCTTATGAGCTTATGCCTTATGCAGAAGTAATGGTAACAAAAGGAAATAAAACAGCAGTAACAGATGCTTTAGTAGCAACTATGATGGCAAGAACCGCAGTTCTTGGAGCACTGTTTAATGTAAAAATTAATCTGGAATCCATCAAAGATGAAGCATTTGTAGCGGAAACAACAAAAGAAGTAGAAGTGCTTGAGAAAAAAGCAATTGAACACGAACAGAAAATTCTGGCCAAGGCCGGCGTTTCAAAAAGTGTTGTAGAATAATCACAAAATAAAAAATTAAGCTTTAAGCATAGATAAAAAAGAGGGAAAGACAAGAGGTGACAGCCTGTGAAAATTTTAAAAAATGCAGTAGCAGGAACCCTGGAATCCAGTGATTTGTTTATCCAGATTGAACCAGATGACAAAGAACTGACTCTGGAAATTGACTCTGTTGTAGCCAATCAGCATCTGGATTCTATTCGGGAAGCTGTGGTAGATACACTAAATGAATTTGAGATATCTACAGGAAAAATTTATATCAAAGATAAAGGTGCACTCGATTGCGTTATTCGAGCACGAATGGAGACAGCATTAAAAAGAGGGGGAGTTTTAGAATCATGAGACGAACCATGTTATTTTTACCAGGCAATACACCAAACATGCTGATTAATGGTGATACATTAGGAGCTGACACCATCATTTTCGATTTGGAAGATGCAGTATCTCCGGATGAAAAAGATGCAGCCAGAGTTCTTGTCAGAAATACATTAAAGTATCGGTCATTTGATGCCTGCGAGACAGTTGTACGTATCAATCCGACGGATACAAAATTCTGGAAAGAGGATTTGGAGGCCATCATTCCTTTAAAACCAGATGTTATTATGCCAACAAAAGTAAGCGGAGCCGAGATGATTCAGGAAGTTTCCGCATACATGGCAGAGGTAGAGAAGAAAGCGGGAATAGAAGAGGGAACTGTAAAAATTCTTCCGTTAATCGAGACAGCACTTGGTGTGGAAAAATCTTTTGAAATCGCTTCCGCAGATAAAAGAGTCATTGGAATCTTTTTAGGAGGAGAAGATTTTACGGCTGACATGCATTGTAAGCGAACAAAAGAAGGACAGGAAATCTTTTATGCAAGAACAAGACTGGTGCTTGCAGCAAGAGCTTGTGGAATTGAAGCCTACGATACACCGTTTACCGATGTAGAGGATATGGAAGGGCTTAGAAAAGATACTGAATTTGCCAAGAGTCTGGGATTTGCAGGAAAAGCAGTCATTTCTCCGCGACATGTTGATATTGTTAATGAAGTATTCTCTCCTACAGAAGAAGAAATCGCTTATGCACATGATGTCATGGATGCGATTGAAGAAGGAAAGAGACAGGGAAAAGGAGTTATTTCTCTTAGAGGAAAAATGATTGATGCACCGATTGTAAAACGTGCTTCCCAGGTACTTGAAATGGAAAAAGCAATTTACGGAGGTGCGTTTGATGAGTAAATTATTAGCGTCCGTAAGAGAAGCAATTGAAAAAACTGGCTTAAAGGACGGAATGACAATCTCCTTTCATCATCACATGAGAAATGGAGACTATGTGTTAAATATGGTACTCGAAGAAGCAGCCAGTATGGGAATCAAAGACTTAACAGTCAATGCAAGTTCCATCTTCGATGTACATAAACCAATTATTGAACATATTAAAAATGGAGTAGTTACAGGACTTGAGTGTAACTATATGGGTGCCGAAGTCGGAAAAGCCATTTCGCAGGGCATCTTGGAAAAGCCGGTTATCTTCCGAAGCCACGGAGGTAGAGCCGGAGATATGGAAAATGGTTCTTCTAAAATTGACATTGCATTTTTAGCAGCACCGTGTGCAGATAATATGGGTAACTGCAGCGGAAAATATGGACCATCAGCCTGTGGTTCTATGGGATATGCGTTTTCAGATGCAATGCATGCAGATAAGGTTGTCGTACTGACAGATGATTTGGTACCTTATCCATTAAAAGATACTTCCATCGCAGAAGGTTATGTAGATTATGTGGTAGAAGTAGAACAGATAGGAGACCCAACAAAGATTGTTTCCGGAACAACAAAAATTACAAGAGACCCAGTTGGGCTTAGAATTGCAGCACTTGCAGCAAAGGTAGTAAAAAATTCCGGATATTTAAAAGATGGATTTTCTTTCCAGACGGGTGCTGGTGGAGCCTCACTGGCAGTTGCAAAATATGTGGAAGAAATGATGGAAAAAGACCATATCAAAGGTAGTTTCTGTATGGGCGGCATCACCGGGTATTTAGTAGATATGGCAAACAAAGGTTATTTTGATACAATTCTGGATGTACAGTGTTTTGATTTAAAAGCCATTGAATCAATCCGTGAAAATCCAAAACATCAGGAGATTTCAGCCATGCGTTACGCATCTCCGGCAGCAAAAAGTGCTGCAGTGGACAGTCTTGATGTAGTCATTCTGGGAGCCACCCAGGTTGACACTGATTTTAATGTAAATGTACACACTGATTCCAACGGAAACATTATGGGAGGTTCCGGTGGACATTGCGATACAGCAGCAGGTGCAAAACTAGCCATTGTTGTAGCACCGCTGATTCGTGCAAGACTTCCTCTTATCGTAGACCAGGTGTTATGTAAATCTACACCGGGTGATACCATAGATGTAATTGTAACGCAGAGAGGGATTGCAGTCAATCCAAAACGGAAAGAATTAAAAGAAAAATTAATCAAAGCCGGTCTTCCGGTTAAAGAAATTACCGAGTTAAAAGAAATTGCAGAGAAAATTACCGGTGTTCCGAAGAAGGTAGAATTAGGCAACAGGGTAGTAGCAAACGTATTATATAGAGACGGAACACTGTTAGATACAATAAAAAATACATTATAAATAACCGGAAGGGAGCGGTTTTACAATGGATAAGAAGAAATTAGTAATCGGCGTAATCGGCGCAGATGTACACGCTGTCGGAATCAGCATTTTACAGCATGCGTTTGAAGAAGCAGGATTTGAAGTCGTAAACCTGGGTGTTATGGTTTCTCAGGAAGAATATATTGCAGCAGCAATTGAAACAAATGCGGATGCAATTTTAGTTTCATCTCTTTACGGTCATGGCGAATTAGATTGCCGTGGACTCCGTGATAAATGCGATGAATCCGGATTAAAAGATATTCTTTTATATGTAGGCGGAAATATTGTAGTTGGAAAACAGCCATTTGATGAAGTGGAAAAACGTTTCAAAGCAATGGGCTTTGACCGTGTATTTGGACCTGGTACAGCACCGGAAACAACAGTAGCTGCTTTATACGAGGATTTAAAAGTAGAAAAACCGGAAGCGGTATTAGCATAACATCGGGGTGGTGAAAAAAATGAAACCGATTTTGTTGGTGGATTTTGGAAGTACAAATACAAAAGTAACAGCGGTTGATGTAGAAGCATGCGAGATTCTTGGAACAGCAGCAGCTTATACAACCGTAGAGACTGATATTAACGAAGGTCTTGAAAATGCAATCAAGATTCTGGAACAGACCACGGGACACCTTGAATTTGAAGAAAAATATGCCTGCTCAAGCGCAGCCGGCGGATTAAAAATGGTTTCAATTGGTCTTGTGCCAGAGCTGACTGCTCAGGCATCAAGGGAAGCATCTCTTGGAGCCGGAGCAAAAGTATGGAAAACGTATTCTTTTGAACTTACAAAAGGAGATTTGAAAGAAATAGAAGATTATCATCCGGATATTATTTTGTTATCGGGAGGAACAGACGGAGGAAATTCCGAGTGCATTTTATACAATGCAAAAATGCTTGCAGGATTAAGCTATGATTGTCCGATTGTGCTTGCAGGGAACAGAAACGCAGCAGATGAGTGCGAAGAGATTTTAGAAGGACGTACTGTCTATATTTGCGAAAACGTAATGCCAAAACTGGGAGAAATTAATATAGAGCCGACGCAGAAACAGATACGTGAAATTTTTCTGAATCGGATTGTGCAGGGCAAAGGGCTTACAAAAGCAATGGATTTGGTTTCTGGAATTATCATGCCTACACCATCCGCAATGCTTGTTGCAATGGAGCTGTTATCCGATGGATGGGAAGAAGTTCCGGGAATAGGGGAATTAGTTGGTGTAGACCTGGGTGGTGCGACCACAGATGTCTATTCTGTAGCAGATGGAAATCCGGCAAATGCTTCCACTGTAATAAAAGGGCTTCCGGAACCTTATACCAAACGAACGGTGGAAGGCGATATCGGAATGCGTTACAGTGTAAAGGGTATTTTAGAAGCTGTCGGAGAGCGCAGACTGAGTAAAATTTCCGGTATCAATAAAAATCGTGTAGTTGAACTGGTAAGCTGGCTGGAACAGCATACAGATTACATACCGGATAATGAAGAAATGGAAAAAATGGATTATGCACTTGCCTGTGCAGCAGTAGAAACAGCAGTAGAACGTCACTCCGGTTCGCTGGAGCAGGTCTTTACTCCTTGTGGTCTGACTTATGTACAGAGTGGAAAAGACTTAAGGAGAGTAAAATACGTAGTTGCAACAGGTGGAGCGTTAATTCATGCAAAACATACAGAAGAAGTTGCAAAATATGCACTGTTTGATGAGAGCAAGCCTGGTTCATTAAGACCGGAAAAGGCTGAAATCCTGATAGACAGAAAGTATATTCTGGCAGCAATGGGACTGCTTTCTCAGCATTATCCGCTTGCTGCGCTGGAGATTATGAAGAAGGAGATTGCTTATTATGGACTTGAGAAATAAAAAAATGTCGGATGACGAATTTTACGGAATCCGCAAAGAGATTTTAGAGCAGTGGCCAACAGGAAAAGAAGTTGACTTTGATGAATCTGTTGCCTATCATAAAGCAATGCCAGAAAGCAAGAGCTTTTCAAAGAAACTGGCAAAAGCAAAAGCAGAGAGAAGAACTCTGATTCAGCCAAGAGCCGGAGTCGCTTTAATTGATGAACATGTAAAACTGCTTCAGTATCTGCAGGATAAAGGAGAGGCAGATTTACTTCCGACAACGATTGATTCTTATACCAGACAGAATCGTTATAAAGAAGCTGAGGATGGAATTAAAGAATCTGTTCGTACTCAGAAATCTATGTTAAATGGTTTTCCGGCAGTCAACCATGGTGTATCCGGTTGCCGTACGATTATCGAAAACCTTGATATTCCGGTTCAGGTTCGTCATGGTACTCCGGATGCCAGACTGTTAACTGAAATTTGCTATGCAGGTGGATTTACCAGTTATGAAGGCGGCGGTATCTCTTACAACATTCCTTATGCAAAAGATGTTCCGCTTGAAAGAACTATTTATGACTGGCAGTATGTAGACCGTCTGACCGGTATCTATGAAGAAGCAGGTATCTCGATTAACCGTGAGCCTTATGGTCCATTAACCGGTACATTAGTTCCGCCGTCCATGTCAAATGCAGTAGCGATTATCGAAGCGCTGCTTGCGGCAGAACAGGGTGTAAGAAATGTAACCGTTGGATATGGTCAGTGCGGTAACCTGGTACAGGACGTTGCAGCACTTCGTGTACTGGAAGAATTGACAGAAGAGTACTTAGACCGTTACGGATATTCAGATGTTGTTGTAACAAGTGTTCTTCATCAGTGGATGGGTGGATTCCCACAGGATGAAGCAAAAGCATTTGGTGTTATTTCATGGGGAAGTTCTGTAGCAGCACTTGCAAAAGCAACAAAAGTTATCGTAAAAACACCGCATGAAGCAATGGGTGTTCCGACAATGGAAGCAAATGCACAGGGTCTTCGTTGTACTAAGCAGGCAATTTCTCTGTTAGCTGACCAGGAGTTAAAGAGTTCTGCTCTTGAACTGGAAAAAGCAATCATTAAAGGGGAAACTTGTGCGATTGTAGATAAATGCTTTGAACTTGGAATGGGAGATTTGGCACTTGGTGCTGTTCGTGCAGTAAAAGCCGGAGTTCTTGATATTCCGTTTGCTCCAAGTAAATACAATGCAGGAAAAATGCTTCCGGCTCGTGACTTTGAAGGTGCAGTTCGTTACTTAAATGTAGCTAATGTTCCACTTCCAAGAGAACTTGCTGATTTCAACAGAGGCAAAATCGAACATAGAGCAAAAATGGAAAAGAGAAAAGCTTCTTTCCAGATGACAATCGATGATGTTTATGCAATCAGTAAAGGACGTCTGGTAGGTAAACCAAAAAATTAAGTTAGATGAGATATCAAAATTGAAATACCAAAATTAGTCTCAAAGAGACTATAAAGACAATCAAAAAACAAATTTTACATAAAAAATAGGAGAAGAATATTATGAAAATTGTGGATGTAGTTTGCTCAAAAGCAAGAACAGGATTTTTCTTTGATGACCAGAGAGCCATCAAAAAAGGTGCAGTAGCAGATGGTGCGGCTTATTTTGGAGAAACCGTAACACCGGGATTTAAATCCGTAAGACAGGCAGGAGAAGCAATCTCTGTTATGTTAATCCTTGAAGACGGACAGATTGCGTGGGGTGATTGTGCAGCCGTTCAGTATTCAGGAGCAGGCGGAAGAGACCCTCTCTTCCTTGCAGAAGATTTCATTCCGATTATCGATAAATATATCAAACCGGAACTGGTTGGAAAAGAAGCAGACAGCTTTAAAGGACTTTGTGAAATGGTAGAAAACCTTCAGGTAGAAGGAAAGAGACTTCACACAGCAATCCGTTATGGTGTCAGCCAGGCGATTCTTGATGCAGTAGCAAAATCTACAAAACGTCTGATGTGCGAAGTAGTAGCAGACGAATATGGTACAACTGTATCTGATAAACCAATTCCAATCTTTACACAGTCCGGTGATAACCGTTATGATAACTCTGATAAGATGATTTTAAAAGGTGCAGCCGTTATGCCTCATGCATTAATCAATAATGTAAAGACAAAACTTGGCGAGCATGGTGAAATCTTAAAAGAATATGTAGAATGGCTCAGAGACCGTGTATTAAAACTTCGCCATGATGAAAGTTATATGCCGGTATTCCACATCGACGTATATGGAACAATCGGTGCAATCTTCGGAGTTGATAACTTTACAGCTATGGCAGATTATCTTGCAGAACTCGAAGAAGCTGCAAAACCGTTCCATTTAAGAATTGAAGGACCGATGGATGCAGAAGAAAGAGAAAAACAGATGCTTTGCTTAAAAGGCTTAAGAGAAGAAGTTGATAAGAGAGGCATCAATGTAGAATTAGTTGCTGACGAATGGTGTAACACATTAGAAGATGTAAAATACTTCGCAGACAACAAAGCTGGTCACATGGCTCAGATTAAAACACCAGACCTTGGTGGAATCAACAATATCGTAGAAGCAGTTCTCTACTGTAAAGAAAAAGGATTTGGCGCTTACCAGGGTGGTACTTGTAACGAAACAGACCGTTCTGCACAGGTTTGCGTAAACTGCGCAATGGCAACACAGCCAGACCAGATTCTTGCAAAACCAGGTATGGGTGTAGATGAAGGTTACATGATTGTTTATAATGAAATGGAAAGAATTATTGCGCTTCGTAAAGCAAGAAGTTAATCGAATCAGGAAAGTCCCCTGCTTCAATTGTGAAAAGCAATAAGTAGTGGAGACTTAAAGAAAAAAAAGATGCCAGACTGTCCTGAAGCGTTTGTTTTGGGGCGGTCTGGCTATTTTTATTAAGAGGGAAAAGATATGGCATATTCAAAACAAATGCAGGAAGGAAATCTGTACAGTTTTTATTTTGCGCCAAGAGGCAGTAGAAGAATGACAGATTTAGGAATCCAGCTAAGCCAGATGTATTTAAGTCCGTTTGATCATATTATTGGGATTATCGGGGATGCGGGAGCAGGAAAAAGTCTTTTAATTAAAGGAATGTTTCCAGGGATTGATTTGACAAATGATGATGAGGGAGTCAATATTCGTCCGCTTCCGCTTTTATCAGAAGATTTGACAGACCCGTTTGCACCGCACACTTATCATCTGGACATTCGGTTTGAGTCTGCATTTACCCAGATGCATGAACTGGCAGAGGCAATTTTAGAGGCAGCAAACAATGGAAAAATGGTGATTGTGGAGCATTTTGATTTGATTTATCCTTTGCTTCACAGAAATGCAGACTTGTTAGTCGGAATTGGGGAAGAAATCATTATTACCAGACCAAGTATGTTTGGTCCATTACCGGAAAATATAGCAGGCATTGTACATAAATCTGTAAAATACAGAAAAATGGCACATACGTTGGAAGATTTATGTGTTCATTTTATGGGAGATGGATATGCACAGGATGGACCAAGATCGGATGTTCGTCATGGATTCGTGTTGGAATTTGAAGAAAAACCGGATATAGATTTGTATGAACTGGAAGAGAAAGTAAGAGAAGCAGTGGCAAAAGATTTATCGGTTTCTTATTATGACGAAAAGCATGTACAAATCGGAGACTGGATATTAGAATGTTTAGGACCGCGTATGCATGTAAGCAGTACAGGCAAAATCGAAGATTTTACACTTGTAAAAGAGTATCCGGTAGATCCAAGAACCGGTTATTATATGTTGATTGGTCTGATGGGTAAACATCAGGGAGAAAGTTTAAAAGATTTTAACCGTATTGAAGTGAAAAATCAATTGAAGTAAAAGAAAGAGGAGAAAAGAATCGTGCGTACAGTAAATGTAGAGACATTAACAACAAACATAAAAGAAATGTGCATTCAGGCAAACCACTATCTGGCACCGGATATGGCACAGGCAATGAAAAATGCATATGAAAAAGAAACAAAACCGCTTGCAAAACAGATTTTAGGTCAGTTATTGGAAAACCTTGATATTGCAGGAAAAGATATGATTCCAATCTGTCAGGATACCGGAATGGCAGTTGTATTTTTAAAAATCGGACAGGATGTACATTTTGAAGGCGGAAGCGTGGAAGATGCAGTCAATGAAGGAGTGCGTCAGGGATATACAGAAGGATATTTAAGAAAATCGGTAGTGGGAGATCCTCTTGAGCGTGTAAATACAAAAGATAATACTCCTGCAATTATCCATTATGAACTCGTTCCTGGAGACAAAGTAGAAATTACAGTTGCTCCAAAAGGATTTGGAAGTGAAAACATGAGTAAAATCATCATGTTAAAACCAGCAGATGGAATTGAAGGAGTAAAAGAAGCAATTATCGGTGCTGTAAAAGAAGCAGGTCCGAACGCTTGTCCTCCGGTTGTTGTTGGTGTTGGAATTGGTGGAACATTTGAGAAAGCAGCAATTCTTGCAAAAAAAGCACTGACAAGAGAAATCGGTGTTCATTCTGAACTTCCTCACGTAAAAGCACTCGAAGAAGAACTGCTTGAGAAAATCAATCAGATTGGTCTTGGACCGGCAGGTCTTGGTGGAGATACAACAGCACTTGCAGTCAACATCAATACTTATGCAACTCATATTGCAGGACTTCCGGTAGCAATTAATATCTGCTGTCATGTAAACCGTCATATTGTAAGAGAAATCTAATACGGAGGAATAGAAGAATTATGGATAGACATATCAAAGCACCTCTCGACAGAGAAGAAGTAAAAACTTTAGAAGCAGGGGATTATGTATATATTACAGGAACGGTATATACGGCAAGAGATGCAGCGCATCTTCGCATGGATCAGGCACTTGACAGAGGAGAAAAACTTCCAATTGAATTAGAAGGAAATGTGATTTATTATATGGGACCGACACCGGCAAGAGAAGGACGTCCAATTGGTTCGGCAGGTCCTACAACTGCAAGCCGTATGGATAAATATGCACCACGTTTATTAGATTTAGGTTTAACTGGAATGATTGGAAAAGGAAAACGTAAAAAAGAAGTAACGGATGCAATCGTAAGAAATGGTGCGGTATTTTTTGCCGCAGTTGGCGGTGCAGGAGCTCTGCTTTCAAAATGTATTAAAAAAGCAGAAGTCATTGCTTATGATGACCTTGGAACAGAAGCAATCCGTAAACTTGAAGTAGAAAATCTTCCGGTTATCGTAGTAATTGATTCTAAGGGCAGAAATCTTTACGAAGAAGTATGTAAATAAATAAGAACAGAGGAGAACCAAATGGACGAAAGTGGTCTGTTTGGTTCTTTTTCATTTATATTTATAAAAAAATAACGACAAAATTCTCTTATAGGTGTATACTAAAAGAAAGACTTAAGACATGGAAAAAAGCAAAATCGAAAGCCTGCAGAAACTGCAGAAAATGGAGCAGTTCTATCTGCTTATCAATGCGGGAACGCATAACCCGTTTGTAGTTTGTGATAAGGAGAATTTTAATGACCAGGTTTGGATATTTGAAGTCGAGGATGATATGAAAGAGGCTGCAAAGCCTTATATGATAGAGCAGAAACATAAATTAATTCCGGCAAAAATCGAAAATAAAGGATATCTTCCATTTTTTACCAGTTTATTTACGCTTGGCGTCAATGCGGTGGTATTTGTAGAAAAAGAACAGACAACAGAATTTGAGCTGACAGAGATTGTCAAACGTCCAATATTAGAAAAAATTCCAGAGGATAAGAGACCACTTGAGAATCCGGCACTGCAGATTACAGGAACTTATTTTATGCAGGAATTAAGAAGAGAAGTTCCAATGGAAGAAAAAGAGAATATTAAAGAACTGGAAGAAGAGATGGCTGCCAATCTGGTAAAAAGTAAATTTATGATTGCAGTCGAAAAACCTCAGGAAGGGAAAACAGAAGAAGAACAGAAAAAAGAAGCATTAAAGGTGTTCTATTTAAAAAGTAAAGAAGACAAATTTATGCTTCCGATTTTTACTGATACCGTTGAATTTTCAAAATTAAATCGTGAAGGCAAATATCGTGCAATGA
>OODB01001995.1_pt1 | contig 12477 bp, 8 predicted proteins | sample 1671721 | NCBI WGS metagenome assembly OODB01 (sample SAMN06348185, study PRJEB24527) | human gut metagenome | biome: human gut; feature: ankylosing spondylitis patient; material: feces | host: Homo sapiens | place: China | collected 2015-10
ATCACTGCCGTACTTACATAAAACAGCACGCCAGCCGGATCAAACAGACCGGCAGTGAAATCATAGTATCTGGTGTAGAACGACAGAGCATTCAGAACGGTGGGAACAACCGGTACATTTTCTGCATACCGTGCCACCACGTCGATCAGAGCCAGTGCCAGCAGAACGATCATGCCCAGCACAGCGGCAACTACCTGATTTTCGGTCAGGGACGAGATGAACAATGTCACGGCAATAAAGGCTGCTCCCAGCAGGAACAGTGCCAAAATGTTGGAGATCACGATGCCCCATACCACTGCCCCGAAAAAGCTCAGGATCAGAGCATAGACAAAAATGATCGCCAGACCAATGGTATACAGCGTGAGGGCTGCCAGATATTTTCCCATGACGATGCCGCCGATGGAAACCGGTGCCGTCAGAAGTCCCTGTTCGGTCTTTTGCTTCTTTTCCTCACTGAACAAACGCATGGTCAGTACCGGAATCAGAATGGTGATGACGAAAAACAGGCTGCTGAACAAGTTGGACATATCGGTCGTTGCCATTGCCAGCGACGAGCCGAAGAAGAAATAGCCTGCTGCCAGATAGAACACTGCCAGAAAAACATAGGCAATGCTGGAGGTGAAAAACGCTCCGACTTCACGGCGATAGATCGCACCCATTACGCTTCGCCTCCTTCTTGTTTCTGTGCAGCATCTTCTGCCGGCGTTTCTGCCTTTTCGGCTTCTGCCGGTGCTGCTGCGGGTTCTTCCGGAGCCGTAGTTTCAGCTGCCGGAGCTGCGGACTTTTCTGCGGCGGGAGCACTGCTCTTTTCCGAAGAAAGCTTGACACCCTCGCCCATGGTGATCTTCAGGAATGCATCTTCCAGCGTCATCACGCCCAGATCCATTTTGTAAATGTCCCAGCCGTGTTCCTTGACCATCTGGTTCAGAGCCGGACGAATGTCGGCATTGGGTTTTGCCTCGATCTCGAATTCGAAGATCTTCGGCTCCCGTTCCATATCTGCACGGACTTTCGTCACGTCGTCTATAGCACGAATCGCCTGCAGCACTTCGTTCTTCGGACCGCTGATGCGAACCACCAGACGGTTGACACCGGAAACCGCCTTCGACAGGTTGTCAATGGTGTCGTTTGCGGCGATCTGTCCGTGGTTGATAATTACCACACGGTCGCAGACTTCCTGTACCTCCGACAGAATGTGGGAGGAAAGAATGACAGTGTGCTTTTTGCCCAGCTTCTTGACCAGTGTGCGGATCTCAATGATCTGCTTCGGGTCCAGACCTACGGTCGGCTCGTCGAGAATGATGATCGGCGGATAACCGAGCACCGCCTGTGCCAGTCCGACTCTCTGACGGTATCCTTTCGACAGATTCCTGATCAGACGGTTTTCCACTTCCCAGATCTTCACCATCTTCTCTACTTCATTGATAGACTCTTCTCTTTTCTTCTTAGCGATTCCTTTCAACTCCGCTACAAATTCCAGATATTCACGAACTGTCATCTCCATATACAACGGTGGCAATTCCGGCAGATAACCAATCTGCTTTTTCGCCTCCTCTGGCTCTTTCAGAATATCATGTCCATTGATCAGCACTTCTCCTTCGGTAGCACCGAGGTACCCTGTCATAATATTCATCGTTGTTGATTTTCCCGCCCCATTCGGTCCAAGAAAGCCGTAGACATGCCCTTCCTCTATTGTGAAGTTCAAATGATCTACTGCTGTATGATTTCCATACTTCTTCACAAGATTCTTTACTTCTATCAAAGTCTTACCTCCCTATATTTCTTCCAGTCTATATCTATGCAGACAAACCGAGATTTTTGACCTTTCAAAAGTATCAGGATTCTGTGAATGTTTTGTGTTATAAATGTGACAGTTCTATTTCTTGTAAAACGAAAAAGCATTCTCTGCATTGTTCCATATAAGAACCAACACAAAGAATGCTTCTTTTTTACTTTTCGTATTCCTTACAAACCAGATCTGCAATGATCTGCTGTCCCTGAGAATCCGGATGTACTCCGTCTTTCTGCAGATGAGATATTACAGATGACTGATACACATCCGCAACTTCATAATCGTATTTTCCCGCACGTTTTTCAATGATCGCGTTCATATTTTCAATAATGTCTTCTACAATTTTATTCAGCGTAGACGGAAGCTTCATATTTCCTGCCGGATTATAAATTGTAGTCACGATCACTTTTGCATCGTCCTTTTTCAATGAATTTACTGTCTTCATCATCTGAATCCATTCTTTTTCAAAGGAATTATAATCCCAGTTGTTCAACGCGTTGATCGCACTCAGCACAAGCAGCGGATTCTTCTTTACAGACTCTTTCAAAGATGCAAGTGCCTCATCCGCACTTTTAAATTTTGTATCTGTCTTCAGGATTTCCTGAACCACACGCTTACATTCGTTGAGTAGGTCATTCGAACCAATTGTTATAAAAATAACATCTGCTTTTGCAAGATTCGTCTGCACATCCTGCTTTGACAAATACTTTTCGTTCAATCCTGCTGTATCAAGACCTGTTCTTGCATAATTGTGATAAATATATCTGCACCCTTCGCTATATGCTATTTCCTTTGCTGCCAGACTTCCATAATTCTCCATCCAGGATTTATCGCAAGTGTAACCTTTCGCAATACTGTCTCCAAGTACTGTGCAATAAAGCTGATGTGGGCGTGCTGTTTCCTCCGTATTTTCTGTTCCGAATACCGGAAGAGTCTCTGTCAGCAGCATCCCTGCGCTGAGCAGAACTGCCAACATCCTTCTTCCGTATCTTGAAATCCTTCCTTTTCTTTCTCTCATTCCATTTTGTTTCATTTTCCGCACCTGCCTGTATTCTGTCCTACTTCTTAGCTGTCTCTTGTTACTGCCTTATACTTTTAGATTTCCCATTTTGCCTGACTTCCATGCTCCGTCTTTGTAATATTTAATTTCCAGTCAATTTGCTCTTTTAATTCGTTTACATGGGAAATAATTCCAACCAGTCCTTTCTCTCCTGCAAGTTCTTTGAGTATCTGAATCGCACGATCTCTTGATGCATCATCCAGAGATCCGAATCCTTCATCTACAAACATCGTCTCCAGACTTACAGCTCCGGCTGTATTCTGGATAATATCTGCAAGTCCCAATGCCATTGATAAGGCTGCCATGAAGGATTCTCCTCCTGAGAGAGACTTCACATCTCTGACAGAATCTGTCACCAGATCATAGACATCCAGATCAAGTCCGGCCTGTCCCTGACTACTCAAATCCTGAATCTCCCTGCACTGTAAAATAAATTCATTTGATGTCATCCGCGCCAACCTGCGGTTTGCCGCCTGAACGATCTGCCGGAAATAAGTCCGCTGTACATACGTCTCAAAATCAAGTTTCACACTGCCGCTCAAATTGCCATTTGCAGTCTTGCTCAGGTTGGAAAGTACCTCATATTCTTTTCGCAGAGCTTCCTGCGAAGAAAAATATTGTTTCAGATTCTTGTACGCATTCTGGTTACCTGTCCATCTGCTGTGAAGCTGCATCTGATGATCCTGTTTTTCTTTCAACAGATGTTCTACTTCCTTTCGCTTTTCTATCTCCTGCTGCGGATCTTCCCGCTTTTCGCCTGCAGTCTGTTCCTTCAGCGTCTCGATCTTTGCCTTTTTCTCTAACAGCTGGCGGTCATGTTCTTTCACTTCTTTGTCTTTCTCCCGCCACCCTTCGATCCACTGTTTCGCCTCACGGAATTCTTCCTGTGAAGTAAATTCCTGTCGGCTGATCTCCTCTCGGAACTCTTCCTGCTCTTTTACAAAACGCTTCTCAAGTTCTGTTTTCTGACTTCGAAGTCCCTCCAGTTTTCCTGCCTGACGTCTGCTTTCCTCCGTCATCTTACGGCACTGTTCCTGTGCCTGCTTTGTTTCATTCTTCTTCTTATTCAGTTCAACCTGCATCTTCTGAAGCTCTTCTTTCACCTGCTCTTCTTTCACAGGATTATCTCCGAGAATACGTTGTTCTGATTCAAGCTGTGCTTTACATATCTGAAACTTTTCCTGCTGCTGTATTCTTTTTTGTTCCAGCAGATCACGTCTTTGCTTCAGTTTCTCTACCGTCTCTTTATCCGGTGCTTCTCCGGAAATCTTTGCCGGATGCGGATGTTCTACTGATCCGCAGACCGGACACGGCGTGCCTTCCTGTAATTCCTTTGCCAGGATTCCCGCCTGCTCCTGAAAGAATTTCGCATATGCTTCCTCATACTGAGCTGATGCTTCCTGACAATTCTGTATACAACGCTGCATTGCCCCTGTCTGATTTTCATATTCTTTCGAATACTTACGCACATTTGCGTAATGTGGAAGGAGATCCGATAACTGTGAAATTTTTTTCAGCATTTCCGGTTCTTCCTTTGCAAAAACTTCTTCCAATTCTTCCGCTTTTTCTTTAACCTCAGAAAGTTCCTTTTCCTGTTCCTTCTGCCATACAGTAATCTGCTCGATTTCTCCCTGTATCTGCCTCACGGATTTCGCTGTTCGAAGAGCCTGCACTTCCAGATGTCTCGCCTGCTCTGCCCGGTGTCCAAGCACTGCCTGAACCCGACAGGTTTCCATCTCTTCCTGTTTTGCATTCAGAATACTCAGCTGCTTCTCTTCCATTTCCAAACGGTCAAATATCTTATTTTTCTCTTCTTTCTTCTGAATCAGCATTCGAAGTGTTTCTGACTGTTTCTTAAGTTCCTCTGATTCTTTCTTTAAGACTTTTCCACAACTTTCTTCATATTCGAGAAAGTTTTTCACAGCCTCCAGAACCTTTTCCCCTTCCGGCATGGATAACTCACAGAGTTCTTTCCACTGGTCTGCCAGATCCTGCTGCTCTGTATTCTCTGGTTCCACACGCTCCATCTCACGCCGGATGTCTGATTCACTTTCCTTCAGCGCAATATACAGATCTTTTCCTTTTTCTTTCAGTGCTTCCTGAATCCGCCAGTAGATCTGTGTCTGGAAAATCTGCGAGAAGATCTTTTTACGTTCTTTCGATTCTGCATGAAGAAGCTTTAAGAAATCTCCCTGTGCGATCATGGCAATCTGCGTAAACTGCCCCGCATCAAGACCAATGATTTCCTGAATCTTCTGGTCTGTCTCTCGCTTCTTCCCCTGATATTCCCTTCCATCCGGAAGAAGGAGACTCACCTTCGCTGTCTCTTTCACATACCGGAGGCTTCCATCTGCTTTTCTTCTCTTCCCTACCCGGAGATATTCCGGATTACGGCGCACGGTATATTCCTGTCCCCGATAAGAAAATACATATTCAACATAAGTGTCTGTGTCTTCTGATGCATACTGGCTGCGCATCATATTTCCATCTCTGCGTCCGCCACTCGTCCGGTCATACAGCGCATACATGATTGCATCAAAGATGGTTGTTTTTCCTGCACCCGTATCTCCGGTAATCAAAAATAATCCACTGTGAATCTTTGTAAAATCTATCTCCTGGACGCCCGCATAAGATCCGAATGCGGACATCGTCAATCTCACCGGTCTCATACGTCTTCCCCTTTCATTTCACTTAGAATCTCTCTTAAGATCTTTTGTTCCTGCTCAGACATTTCCTGCCCCTGCATCTCTTTGTAGAAATCACAAAATGTTTCAAACGGAGTACCGATCCGTATCTGTTCTTCAGAAAATTCCAGCTTCTGTCTCGTCCTTTCATTATCCATCCGTACTTCGAGGATATGATGGAACTTTCTTTCCAACTGTTCCTTCGGTTTGTACGGATCAACCTCATCTGTCAGCGTTACACTGACATAATCTTCACTCCCGGTTCCGTCCTCCGCTTCAAGGATCTCTTCCAGCGTTCCCCTAAGTTTTCTCACATCACGAAGTGGATGCAGCGGCAGCTTTTGGATTTCCGGCTCACTACCTTTTTCTTTCAGTTCAACTACATGAAGTGTCTTCTTCTGGTTTGCCTCACTGACAGAATATTTCAACAATGTTCCGCAGTAGCGGATCTTCTCCTGACCGACTCTCTGTGCTCCGTGTAAATGTCCGAGTGCCACATAGTCAAACTCCTGTACTACGGAAATATCTACATTATCAATGCCTCCGACAGATAATACTTCTGATTCACACGTTGTTGGAGTCTCCCCCTTCCCTGTATAAAACTGATGGGAAACCAATACATTTCTTCTGGAAAAATCAATCTTCTCCCGTTCCAGAATTCCTTGTACAGCTGCCGTATAACTCTCCGGCACCTCTCCGCCAAAGATCTTGCGCACATATCCAGGCTTCAAAAATGGAAGCAGCCAGAAATCCACTTCACCAAACGCATCTGTCAAAGTAATCTTTTTCAGACCATCCTCTTCTTCCTCCGGAACCTGACCCGCAATATAAATCTGATGGCTTCCAAGCAAACGACTGGCATAATCAAGCCGCTGTGCAGAATCATGATTTCCCGATATGATAAGAACCGGAATCGCCGGTTCAATCTTAGCCAGAGCTGTCAAGAATTCATCAAACAGACTTACCGCTTCTCCTGATGGCACGGATTTATCATAGATATCTCCAGCAATAACAATTGCATCCGGATGTATGGACGCTGCATATGAAAGAACCTCCGCAAGGATATGTTCCTGATCCTCCCGGAGGTTATAATGATGTAATTGCTTTCCTATATGCAGGTCTGATAAATGAAAAAATTTCATATCGTCACCTCATTACAGTAAATTTACTTCTTTCCCGGATTCTTCCAGATCCAGATTGCTGCTACAATACCAAGCATATACAGAATGTTCACAAGAACGACCGGATTATCCTTCAGTAAAGCGACAACTGCTACAATTGCTGCAAGTATCGCCGCAAGCTGAACCACCTTGAGAAGCTTCTCATTCCGGCTCTGTCTTGCTTTCTGTAAGCATTCCAGTCTGCGCTGTTCCAACGTCAGATATTCCAGCATATCTTCCGGCCGAATCTTAGAAAGAATCACTTCTTCTCTGGAAAACTTCTTCTCCCCACTGCGGTGGAAAATACTCTTGATCTGATCGATCTTTTCCTTCCGGTTCTGCGGATCTTTAACCGCCTGCTCATACTCTTCCTCGGCTACACGATCCTCCGCAGTCTCTTTGTAATAATCTTCCAGCTTCTGCGCCGGTTCTACCGGTGGCTGTACAGGATGTGTTGGTTCCGTATTCACCGGTGGTATCGCCTCTGTCTCCACTGGCGGAATCTCCTCCGCATCCACCGGCTGCTCGACTATTTCTGATGTATTCACTTTATCTATCACTTTATTTTCTTCAGACACTATAGTTCTCCTTTTATCTTCTCCGCATTAATCCTGAAAATGATACCTACTATTCGCATATCAACATATAAATTATAGCAAATGCACGAAAAATATACAACCAACAGGAAATGGACCTAGGTCGATTAATCGTTACTGTTGCTCCTCCGCTCCCGGAAGTTTCACCATCTTCGGTGCATGCTTCAGCGCCGGAATGATCTTTGCGATCAAATCAGATGTACGAATCTTCAAGCTGGATGTGTTGATGCACGGATGACAGCCAAAATACGGATCTTTCATTACATCCTCATCGATCAGAAGCTGTACTTTCCCCTCTGTATCATTCATAAGTCCCATAACGCTGACGGATCCCGGTGTAATATCCAGATACTTCTCCATATACTCCGGTTTTGCAAAGGAAAGTCTGGCAGAGCCTATCTGTGCCGACAGATTCTTTGTCTTGAATGGCTTGTCACCCGGCATCAGAAGCAGATAAAAGTCTGTTTCCTGTCGATTGCAAAGGAACAAGTTCTTGCAGATTGCGGTTCCATCTCCAAGTGTTCTATCGATCTCTTCACAGGCTTCCATCGTCATTGCCGCCTCATGGTCTACTCTCTGGTATTCCACACCAAGCTTGTCGAGGAAATCATATACCCTGATTTCCTTTTCTAATCTTCCTTCTGTGTTTTCTGGTCTTCCATTCTCTAATTTCATATTATCAACTCCTATGTCATACTAACCTAAGTGCTCTATATCTGTCAAAACATGCAAATATTTCCTGTCTTCTCGGCACTGCCATACAGGATACACTGGATGTACTCTCGCATAATTCCGCCAGCGATTTATTCTGCATCACTTCTTCCAACTCATCTACAATCTGAATCAGATTCTTCTTTCCGTCAATCAAATGTTTCTGTGCATATCGTACACAGTATCCAAGTGCTGTCACCTGTTCGTTATCCGCAATCTGCTCTAAGTATCTCAGATCGATCGTATCCCGGTTGATCATCACAGATTCTTTCCCCATCGTCTTCATCTTGATCCTGTCATTTCCGCGAAATGCTTTATCCGGTCGCGGCACTCTGTCATAAGTCGGTTTCTCTGCCGGCTGCTCCGGCACGCTGATCTGTGGGAAATTCTCTGCTTCTTTTTTCGCCCGTACCGTAATGTCTTTCGGAACATAACGATCCATCTGGATAATACTGTCTGCAATATGGAAATAAGCTCCCGAACTTCCCGCAACGATCACTGTCGAAATTCCATAATTTTCATACAATTCCCTGATTCTTTCAATAAATGGTGTGATCGGTTCCATCTCTCTGTGGATCACGCGCTGCATCAGCTCATCACGGATCATAAAGTTCGTTGCACTCGTATCTTCATCAATCAGGAACAGAGATGTTCCCGCCTCAATTCCTTCGATCACATTTGCCGCCTGTGAAGTACTTCCACTTGCATCTTCTGTACAGAATGATGTCGTATCTTTTCCGTTCGGAAGATCGTTGATGAACATGGAAATATCTGTCTTCTGGATACTTCTTCCATCCTCCGCACGCAATTTCACTGCTGTCGCATCTGTGATCACATACTCTCTTCCATCCCCTGCGATGTGATTGTACACTCCAAGCTCCAGAGCTTTCAAAAGTGTTGACTTTCCGTGATAACCTCCACCGACGATCAAAGTAATCCCCTTACGGATTCCCATACCGGTAATCTTTCCTTTATGCGGAAGTTCCAGTGTCACTTCCTGCTCCGTCGGAGACTGGAAGGCAATTCCGTCACGCATCGGCCTGGATGAAATTCCGGATTCCCTTGGCAGTACACTTCCGTTTGCCACGAAAGCACACAAACCACGTTTCGGAAGTTCTTTACGGATATACTCCTGATCTTCTGCCAGATCTACGATTCTTCTCAATCTTTTTGCATCCAGATTCTTATAAAACAAGGATGCCTTTACACACTCCGGAACAAAATCAAATAAAATCTTCTCTAACTCTCTCGCATTGATCGTTCGTCCATTTGCCGGAAATCCGATTTCCATTCTCAGAAGGATGTTTCCGTTCTCCGGCTGGATCTGACACGCTGTTCTCTCCAAAACTTCCTGTCCGCATCTGCTGACAGAGATCAGTCCGCTCTTACCTGAACCTTTCGCCTTGAATGCAAACCTCTCTGCCCTTCTTCCAAACTGGCGCAGCAATTCATCCTGAAGTGCGATTCTCTGACATTTTCCACAATATAATTCCTGTGGGAATCCTGCTGTCTTTCCACTCACCAGTACACTTACCTTTGACGGTGACGCAAACGGATCTCCCTGTACGTGATCGATCGATAAAACGTATCCCGGAAATCGGTACTGTCCTTTTGTATCTTTATAAGCCGGATATCCCCGGTGATCTATTCTTGATAATAAACTTTTAAGTTCTGCTTCTGACTGCATTTTTATTCCACTCTTTCTTTTTCTCATTCGTGCAGAATACGCTCAAACTGCACGAACCATTTCTCATTATACAACATTTTTTGCTCTCTTGCATGCAAGAGTCATGCCGCTTGCATGATCTGTACAGCAAAAGGTTACTGTTCACTCCCGTGTCAATCACTCCGCTGATTGACACGGAGGATGCATGTTTTGGCTTGAATGCATCTCGCCCCATCGCCAAAGGCGATTTAAAATGGCGAGATGCGTTGCTGGTCGCACATCGTGTGAACAGTAACAGCAAAAAGAAGCCATTATCCAGACTCTTTATCCGAATAATGACCTCCAATCATTTACTTCAAATTACTTTTCTGTAATACAATTTTATACCTCGAAAATCAGGTCTCCGTAAGATGGCATTGGCCAAGCTTCTTTATCCACGATCATCTCAAGTTTGTCAACCGGTGCACGGAGTGCATCCATAGCCGGAACAACCTCTGTATGATAGTATGTAGCCTGTACTTCGCCTTCTTCTTTTGCTGCTGCCTCACCTGTCACTTTTACAAGCCTATCAAGCGCTGCCTTTGTCTCAGCCATCAGAGCACTTACTTCCTTAAGTGCCTCTGTCTGAACTGTCGCATCAACACCTGCTGCCTTCACAGCATTAATTGTATCTGCCAGTGTCTTTGTATACTTGATAAATGCCGGCAGGAACTGTTTGCTTGCCATATCGATCATAGTACGAGCTTCAATATTGATTGCCTTAGCATATGCCTCATACTGAATCTCTGCACGAGACTCAAGCTCTGCTTTTGTGAATACATTAAATCTCTCAAACAATTCTACAGCCTTCTCTGTTGTGATTGCCGGAATTGCTTCAACCATAGACTTAATGTTCGGAAGTCCTCTTCTCTCAGCCTCTGCAACCCACTCGTCAGAGTATCCGTTTCCGTTGAAGATAATTCTCTGGTTCTCTGTCAGGTATTCTTTGATCAGATCATGTACTGCAAGATCAAAGTCATCTGCTTTCTCAAGAATATCACATGCATCTGCAAATGCTTCCGCAACGATTGTGTTCAGTACGATATTCGGGTTTGCGATAGAATCTCTTGATCCAACCATACGGAACTCGAACTTATTTCCTGTAAATGCGAACGGTGATGTTCTGTTTCTGTCTGTTGCATCTTTGAACAGATCCGGAAGTGTGCTTACACCTGTCTCCAGCTTTCCGCCTTTCAGACTGTGTGTAGCTTCTCCTGTGCTGATCAGCTGCTCAACAACATCCTCAAGCTGCTCTCCAAGGAAGATAGAGATAATTGCCGGAGGTGCCTCATTTGCTCCAAGTCTGTGATCATTTCCCGGATCAGCTGCAGATTCTCTGAGCAGATCTGCATGTACATTAACCGCTTTCATAATGCAGGCAAGTACAAGAAGGAACTGTGTATTCTCATGAGGTGTCTTACCTGGTTCGAGAAGATTGATTCCATCATCTGTAGTAATAGACCAGTTGTTGTGCTTACCGGATCCGTTAACTCCTGCGAACGGTTTCTCGTGAAGCAGACATTTCAGCCCATGCTGACAAGCTACTCTCTTCAATGTCTGCATTGTCAGCTGATTCTGATCTACAGCGATATTAGCTTCTGTATAAATCGGAGCCAGCTCATGCTGTGCCGGTGCAACCTCGTTATGCTGTGTCTTTGATGGAACACCCACCTTCCAAAGCTGGATATTTACATCTCTCATGAAAGATGCGATTCTCTGACGGATTGTTCCGAAGTAATGATCGTCAAGCTCCTGTCCTTTCGGAGGCATTGCTCCAAAAAGTGTACGTCCTGTGTAGATCAGGTCTTTTCTTTCTTCAAACTTCTCTGCATCTACAAGGAAGTACTCCTGCTCTGCTCCAACAGATGGAGTAACCTTCTTAGATGTTGTATTTCCAAATAAACGAAGAAGTCTTAATGCTTCTTTGTTGATCGCTTCCATAGAACGAAGCAGTGGTGTCTTCTGATCCAGTGCCTCTCCTGTGTAGGAGCAGAATGCTGTTGGAATGCAAAGTGTAGCTCCGCCTGCGTCCTGTCTTACGAATGCTGGTGATGTACAATCCCATGCTGTATATCCTCTTGCCTCGAATGTTGCTCTCAGTCCTCCTGACGGGAATGAAGATGCATCCGGCTCACCTTTGATCAATTCCTTTCCTGAGAAAGTCATCAGAACTTTTCCACTTGGAAGCGGAGCTGAGATAAAGGAATCATGCTTCTCTGCTGTAACTCCTGTAAGTGGCAGGAACCAATGTGTATAGTGAGTCGCTCCTTTTTCAATTGCCCATTCTTTCATCTCGTGAGCAATAACATCTGCTGTCTCGAGATCCAGGTCTTTTCCTTCTTCAATTGTCTTTCTCAGATTCTTGTAAACTTTCTTTGGCAGACGCTCCTGCATAACTGTATCATTAAATACATTTTCTCCAAAGATGTCAGCTACATTGAATAATTCTGTGCTCATACCCTATACCTTCCTTTTCTCTTAATCCTCCGATTACCGCCCACTGCAATGAGCAATAACTCGATTTCACTACGGGAACCCTTTTGATAGATCACCTCTCAGGAAATCATCCGTCTGATCCAGTCGGATGAAATCTAATTTCATTAAATTCAATCTGATTCAATCATGCGGATCATTTCCCAAGGGATAACAAAGAATGTGCCTTGGCACATTTTGGCGCCTGCGGCGGTCGCTTGCGACATCTACCTTGTACGCCACAGTGCGCATCCTTAGCGGAGCGTTTTTTATATATTAGGAAAGGACTTTCCTAAT
>OODB01002003.1_pt1 | contig 12456 bp, 8 predicted proteins | sample 1671721 | NCBI WGS metagenome assembly OODB01 (sample SAMN06348185, study PRJEB24527) | human gut metagenome | biome: human gut; feature: ankylosing spondylitis patient; material: feces | host: Homo sapiens | place: China | collected 2015-10
CGCCGCTTTTCCAGCAGATGCCCAGCGCCACGCTGCACCCCTGCCGGAAGGCCGGCAACACCGCAGGCAGCCAGATCGCCCGCAGGCGGCGGCCTGCAGGCAGACGGAACACCTCTGCCATTTCCAGCAGCTGCACGTCTGCCCCGGCAATACCGGTGCGCACCGCACCGTACAGCACCGGCAGCACCATCAGTAAGCTGATAAGCACCGAAAGGGCGCTGCCCCGTACCCAGACCAGTGCCAGAATGATAAAGCTTGCCACCGGCGTAGCCTTGACCAGCTGCATCACCGGAGCCAGCAGCGCATCGGCGGCGCTCCACCGGGCGGCACATATCGCCAGCGCTACACTGACCACTGCGCCCAGCAAAAAGCCCAGCAAAATGCGCCCGGAGCTGAAGCACACCCGCTGCCAGAAATCTGCCCTTGGCAGCAGCTGTACCAAGGTGCGCAGTGCCTGCACCGGCGATACCAAAAACACCTCCTGCCCGATGGCCATAGCTGCGGCCTGCCAAACCGCCAGCCAGAACGCCACCGCCAGCAGACGGCGGAAAAACTGCTTGTTCTGCTTCATAAACTGCCCTCTTCCCCTGCCTATTATAAGGTATAGTATACCATACCGCCCCGCAAAGGGGAATGACCTGTGCACCATCTGCGGCGGGTCGGCTCACGCTGTATATACTTTTATTCAATCATCGTATGCTTGACATGAATTTACATCCAGTGTAAACTGGATACAATATGCGGTGCAACTTTGGCACCGGCGCAGGAAAGAGGGGACAGTATTGACGCAAGCGCTCAAGGGCCGCAAGCTGGTGCTTGTCGGTTTTACGTTGTTTTCCATGTTTTTCGGGGCGGGCAACCTGATCTTCCCGCCCGATCTGGGTGCAAAGGCAGGGGCAAACCTCTGGCCCGCCTTTCTGGGGCTTGCTATCAGCGCCGTGGGACTGCCAGTCGCGGGAGTTATCGCGGTGGCGCGGGCAGACGGTCTGGATAAACTGGCCGGGCGGGTGCATCCGGTGTTCGCGCAGGTGTTCATGATTTTGATCTACCTGTCCATCGGGCCGTGTCTGGCTATTCCGCGCACCGCAAGCACCTCCTTTGCCATGCTCACCCCGCTGCTGGGCAGCAGTGCCGGGCTTCAACTGGGGTACTCCGTGCTGTTCTTCGGGGCAGCCTTTCTGGTAGCGTTGCACCCGGACAGGCTCACCCGCTGGCTGGGCAGGCTGCTCTGCCCCTGCCTGCTGGTTCTGATTCTGATTCTGTTCGGCGGCTGTCTGCTGCACCCGTTGGCGGCGCAGTACGCTGCGCCCACCGAGACGTATCGTTCCGCAGTCGTGTTACAGGGCGTATTGTACGGCTACCAGACCATGGACGCCCTTGCGGCGCTGAACTTTGGTGCGGTCATCGCCATGAACATCCGGGCGCAAGGCGTTGCCCGGGAGCAGGACGTGCAGCGCAGTGCCATCCGTGCCGGGTTTATAGCGGGCGGGCTGCTGCTGGCGGTCTATGCCATGCTGGGGCACGCCGGAGCACTGACCGGTGCCGCCGCGCCCGGCCTTGCCACCGGTGCCGAGGTACTGACCGTGCTGGCCGAGCGGATGTTCGGCAAAGCGGGACTGGTGCTTCTTGCCGCCATCTTTATGCTGGCCTGCTTCAACACCTGTGTGGGGCTGATTGCCTGTGTGGGAGAGTATTTCCACACCCTGCTTCCCCGCATCCCCTACCCTGCTCTTGCCGCCTTTTTTGCCGCTGCCAGTATGCTGATCGCAAATCTGGGGCTGGCAGATATCCTACGGTTATCCGTCCCGGTGCTCAACGCCCTGTACCCGGTAGCCATTGTGCTGATTACGCTTTCCTTCGTGCCCGGGTTGGAACAGCGCCGCCGGGTCTATCCGCTGTGCATCGGCTGCACTGCCGTGCAGAGCATTGCCGCCGCGCTGCCGCTTGGCCCGCTTTCTGCTCTTGCCAACGCCCTGCCGCTGGCGGCGTTGGGCTTTGGCTGGGTGCTCCCGGCGGTCATCGGGCTGCTGGCAGGCATCTTTTTAAGCTGCACTGAAGAATAAAGGAGATATTACTATGATCCAGCCTATCATGCACGACCCGCTGTTTCTGGCGCAGAAGTCCGCCCCTGCCACCCCGGAGGACGCCCCTGTTGCGCGGGACTTACTGGAGACCCTGACCGCCCACGCCGATGGCTGTGTAGGCATGGCTGCCAACATGATCGGCGTGCTCAAGCGCATCATTGCAGTGGAGGCCGAGAACGGGTATCTGGTGCTGTTCAACCCGGTCATCCTGAAAAAATCCGGCCAGTACGAAGCCGAGGAGGGCTGTCTTTCGCTGGAGGGTGTGCGAAAAACAAAGCGCTACCAGAGCATCAAGGTGCAGTATCAGACCATGGACGGCAAACCCCGCATCAAGACCTTTACCGGCTGGACGGCGCAGATCATCCAGCACGAGATCGACCATTGCGATGGGATCTTGATTTAAGTTTTTTACCACGCACAAAGCCCCCGAGGGTGTGACCCCCGGGGGCTTTGCTATGCTGTAACAGAGAAATGAAGGTGTTATTGTGAGGTCATTAGCCTTTCACGCCACCCAAAGCAACGCCGCGGACGATGAACTTGGACAGCAGCAGGTAGACGACGATGACCGGCAGAATGGCGATGGCCACCATCATGTACACCTTGCCCATATCGAACTTCAGGAAGTCCGCGCTGCGCAGCTGGGCGATCAGGATGGGCAGGGTCTTTTTGTCGGCGGTGTCCAGTACAAGCGCCGGAATGAAGTAGTTGTTCCAGCTTGCCACGAAGGAGAAGATAGCCTGCACAGCCAGCGCCGGCTTCATGATGGGCAGCACGATCTTATTAAAGGTATAAAATTCGCCTGCGCCGTCAATGCGGGCAGCCTCCACGATCTCCATGGGAAGGGAGGCATCCAGATACTGCTTCATGAAGAAGAACACGGTGGGTGCTGCAATGCTGGGGATGATCAGCGGGATGAAGCTGTTTTTCAGCCCCATCTTGGAGATCAGCTGCAAAAAGCCCAGTGCGGACACCTGTGTAGGCATGGTCATGATGAGCAAAATCAGGGCAAAGGCAGCCTTTTTGAATTTGAAGTTATAGGCGTAGATGCCGTAGGCCGTCAGTGCCGAGAAGTAGACGCTGAGCGCTGCCGAGCAGGCAGACACCAGCAGGCTGTTGCGGATGCCGCTCATCACGGGGATGTTGGCATCCGTAAGCACGTTGCGGAAGTTTGTGATGATGGACTTGCCCGGCATCAGCGAGAAGCCCTTCTGAATCTCGAAGTGGGTGCGGGTGGAGTTGATGATCAGCACATAGAAGAAGAACAGGCACAGAAAGCTGATCAGCACCAGCACCAGATAGCACCACGCACGGCGGGCGGTCAGGATCGCCTTTTCGGACTGGTTTTTAGGCGTATGTGCCATACTTATTTCCCTCCTTTGGCAGCAGCCTTCTTGGCTGCTTTCAGTTCCTTGCGCTGAGCCTTGGTCAGGCCGTCATCCTCCTTGGTCAGCGAGAAGTACACGACGACGCACAGCACTGCACACACAAGGAACAGCACCACAGATACTGCACCGGCCATGCCGTAGTTCTTGCTGAACAGGTGGTTGTTCAGGTACATGATCATGGTGGTGGAGGTGCGGTCGGGGCCGCCCTTGCCGTTGGTCAGGATCTGCGGCACATCGAACATCTGCAGGCCGCCGATCATGGAGGTGATCATCACATAGACCAGAATGGGGCGGATCAGGGGCAGGGTGATCTTCCAGAACATCTGGTTCGGGGTGCAGCCGTCCAGCTCTGCAGCCTCGTACAGGGTGGGATCCACGCCCATAATGGCTGCCATCAGCATGATGGTGGTGTTGCCGAACCACATCAGGAAGTTCATCAGGCCCACCAGACCACGGTTGCCCCACACAGTATTCAAAAAGCTGATGGGGGTCTTGATCCAGCCCATGCTCAGCAGCACTGCGTTCACCGGGCCGTTATCCGAGAACAGGGCGAAGAACAGCATGGCAAAAGCCGAGGCCATGATCAGGTTGGGCATGTAGATGACCGTCTTGAAGAAGGTCTGTCCTTTCAGCTTCAGCCGCAGGTCGGTGAACCATGCCGCCAGCAGCAGCGAGACGATGATCTGCGGGATAAAACCGATGATCCAGAGGATCAGCGTGTTGCTGAAATACTTGGGCAGATCGGTCGCGAACAGGGTGATGTAGTTTTTCAGACCCACAAAGCTGGGTCCGATGATCTTCAGACCGCTGCGGTAATACTCAAAAAAGCTGTAATAGATGGTGGATGCCAGAGGGATCAGCTGGAATACCGCGAAGATGATAAAGAACGGTGCAATGAAGATATAGCCCCATTTCGCGTAGCTGATCGACCCTTTCTTCTTTGTTTTTTCTCCCATGAGATCTCCCTCCTGCCGGGTCACAGCAAAACCAAAGGGGCGGGCGAGATACGCCGCCCGCCCCTTTGCTTCAATTTTCAGTTCGGAGTAAAACCGCTTATGCGGGCCAGACCACATCGGTCAGCTCGGGGTACTTCTCCTTGATGGCGGTCTCGAAGTTTGCCTTGGCGGCATCCTCCTCCACGTTGCCGGTGAAGTAATCCTTGAAAGCGTTCTGGAAGCTCTCGTTCAGGCCCTGATCGTACGGGCCGGCGTTGGACATATCGATCTTGGTTGCAGCTTCTGCAAACAGAGCGATGTGGTTCTGGCCGCCGAGGAAGTCGGACTTGTAATCGCTCTTGGCGATCTCGTTCATGGCCTTCTCGTTGTTGGTGTAGTCCTGCGTATCCATGGTGATCTGCTTCATGATGGCTTCATCGCAGGTCAGCTTCTGCATAACATCCTTAATGGTCTCGATGTTGTCGCTGCCGGCTGCGCCGCAGATCCAGGTGCCGCCCCAGTAGTAGGGCTGAGGGCCTTCGCACACAGCGTAGTCGCCGTAGATGCCGTTGCCAACCTCTTCCTTGCCGCCCTCAGCGGTAGGAGTTGCCAGAGAGTTGCCCAGCAGGGTGAAGTTGATGCCCCAAGTGGAGTAGAAGAAGCCGAACACCTTACCGGTGGGGCCCTGATCGGAAGCCCACTGGCTGTCCCACAGGCTGGACTTGTTGTTGTAGCCCTTGTCGGTGTACTCCTTGGTCTGATCCACCCACTTCATCAGGTTCTCGTCCACGGTAACGGTGGTGCCGGTGACCCAAGGTGCAGAGACGTTGTTGGAGAAGGTGCGGTAAGCATCGTCGAAGCCGGACAGCATCTTGTAGCCCTTGGCAGCAGCCTTGGCAGCTACATCGTTGAACTTATCCCAGTCGGACAGGTAGGTCTGCACTTCGGCGGGGTCATCGGTGCCCAGCACCTCCTTGGCAATGCTGCGGCGGTATGCGAACAGACCCGGGGTAGCCTGCCAAGTGGTGCCGCGCTGGCTGCCGTCCACAGAAACGATATCCTTGGTGTACTGGTACTGGCCAGCCAGATCGGAATCGGTCAGGCCGATATCCTTCTTGACATCCAGAACATAGTCGGAATCCACATACTTCAGAGCGTAGTCAGCCTCGATCAGGAAAATGTCGATCTTGTCGTCATCGGCAGCGGAGTCCTGATTCAGCAGAGCCTCGTCCAGCTTGTTCTGGTAGTTGTTGTTCTCGTTGGCGTTGATGGTCCACTTCACGGTGGTGCCGTCCTTCAGGGTGGTGGTGGACTTGTCGGCTGCGATCTCGGAAACTTCCGGATAGTAGTCGTTGAAGCGGCTCTGGAACTCATCATTCCAGCACCAGATGTTCAGCACCTTGCCCTCGGCAGCAGCCGGAGCAGAAGCAGCAGCGGAGGATGCAGGAGCCGCAGAGGAAGCAGCAGTGCTGCTGGAAGAACCGCCGCCGCAGGCTGCCAAGGCAGCACCAACAGTCACGACACCGGAAGCGAGCAGGAAATTACGACGAGAGATCTTTTTCATAAGGGTAAACCTCCTTCATGGTTTTCCAATTAAAAAATTCATACTCAAAAACTCCGCGCCGGGAGTTGTGGGCCTTTGTTAAAGGATGCGGACGGAGCCGCCGTCCAGCAGTTTGCCGGACACCCGGATCTGCTCCGGCAGGGTCACACGCGGATGCTCGATCAGCTCGATCAGCTTATCCGCCGCCAGCCTGCCAAGGGCTTTGGTGTTCTGCTGGTAGGTCACCAGCGGGGGTTTGACCACCCGGGAGAGATAGATGCCATCGTATCCCATCACTGAGATGTCCTCCGGGATGCTCAACCCCGCTTCGGTCAGGGCGTTGTAGCCGCCCAGTGCGGAAAAGTCATCCGGGAAGATGATGCAGGTGGGCCGCTGCGGCAGTGCCAGCAGCGCCCGGGTCTCCTCTGCGCAGCGATCCACATCGTGGTACACACCGCAGCGGACGTACTCCTCCGGCACCTTCAGCCCCAGTTCCTCGCAGGCCTGATAGAAGCCTGCCAAGCGATTCTCGGTAACGGCGGTCTTTTCGCCGTGGATGAAGGCGATGCGCCGGTGTCCGCAGGCCCATGCCTGCTGTACCAGAGCCTTTGTGCCCACCACGTTGTCTGAAAGGATCGCCATCCGGTTGTTGAACACATGGTCGATGGTCACCACCGGCACATCGCCGTTGACCAGCTCCACCACCTGCGGATCGTAAAAGTTCACGCAGGCGATCACCACGCCGTCCACACCCCGGTAGTGGCAATGTTCCAGATAGCTCATGGACTTGCCGCTGATGTTGTGGTTGATGAAGGTGATATCATAGCCGCGCTTTTCCGCTTCTACCTTGAAGCTGTCCAGCACTGCGGAGAAGTACTCGTGGGTCAGGCCGCTCTGCTTTTCATCTACAAACAGAACGCCAAGGTTATAAGTACGGTTGGTTTTCAGCGCCCGGGCCGCTGCGTTGGGCAGATACCCCACGCGGCGGGCCGCTGCACAGATGCGCTCCCGCGTGGCCGGTGCGATGTCCGGCTGGCCGTTCAGTGCCTTACTGACGGTTGCGACGGATACGCCGCATTCTTTCGCCAGATCCTTCAGGGACGGCATCTTATAGCCTCCTTCCGAGGAAAGGAGCTGCGGGATGTTTCTCGCAAGTTCCTTAATCGTTTTCGCAACCTCAATATATCGCATTCTGCACCAAAAATCAAGCGAAAACGCAAAAGTTTTAGCCCAGCTGCATCACTTTTGGCATTTCGTTCCAATTTGACCTGTAAAAATTGTGCATCTCGATTCACTTTCGTTACATTTCGATTAAAACGGAAAATTTTTCGTTGCAGTTTCGTTACGGTTTTCGGTGCCAGAGGCCGTATGTATATATTACTTTTAGAATGGGGTTTCGGGTCTTTCGTTCGCCCTTTCGCCGGTGTACGCCGTGCCGAAAGTCTCCGAAAACCGCCGGGGCTTCGCAGATTATTTTAAAATTTCCGTTGAGATTTTTGCAAAAAGCTCTTGCATTTTTGGGTGGGATACGGTATGCTTAGCGTGATGAGATTGCTTCTTTCGCAGCGTCTTAATCGTTTTCGCCATTGACGCACTGCCCGCCTGACAAGGCGCAGTTTTAAGGAGGAAGCATTATGAAGTTCGGATATTTTGATGACCAGAATAAGGAATACGTCATCACCACCCCGCAGACGCCCCTGCCCTGGATCAACTACCTTGGCAGCGAGGACTTCTTCAGTCTGGTCTCCAACACGGCGGGCGGCTACAGCTTTTACCGGGACGCCCGGATGCGCCGCCTGACCCGCTACCGCTACAACAACTCCCCGCTGGACATGGACGGCCACCGGATCTACATCAAGGACGGCGAAACCGTATGGAACCCGGGCTGGCAGCCCACCAAGACCCCGCTGGACAGTTACAGCTGCCGCCACGGTCTGGGCTACACCATTCTGGAGGGCAAAAAGGACGGCGTGACCGCCCGGCAGGAGCTGTTCGTCCCCAAGGGGGATGCCTGTGAGCTGGACCGGGTGACAGTGTGCAACGGCAGCACTGTTGTCAAGGAGCTGGATCTGTTCAGCTATGTGGAGTTCTGCCTGTGGGATGCCGTGGACGACAGCTCCAACTTCCAGCGCAACTACTCCACTGGCGAGGTGGAGGTGGAAGGCAGCGTCATCTACCACAAGACCGAGTACCGCGAACGCCGCAACCACTACGCCGTTTTCTGGGCAAACTGCCCGGTGGACAGCTTCGACACCACCCGGGATGCCTTCTGCGGCGTGTACGGCGGCCCGGCAGACCCGCAGGCCGTCCGCGCCGGGCACTGCTCCGGCAGCATTGCCCACGGCTGGGCACCGGTGGGTGCGTTGCACATTCACCTGACCCTCGCCCCCGGCGAGAGCCACAGCATCCTGTTCGGTCTGGGCTACATCGAGAACCCGCAGCAGGAGAAGTTCATTGCCCCGGGCGTCATCAACAAGACCCGCGCCCACGCCATGATGGAGCGCTACGCCACCGATGCACAGGTCGATGCCGCCCGCGCCGCCCTGCGCACCCACTGGGAGCAGCTGCTGTCCACCTACCATCTGGAATCCGGCGAGGAAAAGCTGAACCGCATGGTCAACATCTGGCACCAGTACCAGTGCATGGTCACCTTTAACATGAGCCGCTCTGCCAGCTACTACGAAAGCGGCACCGGACGCGGCATGGGCTTCCGGGACAGCTGTCAGGATCTGCTGGGCTTTGTGCACATCATCCCCTCCCGCGCCCGGGAGCGCATTCTGGATATTGCCGCCACCCAGTTTGAGGATGGCAGCGCCTACCACCAGTACCAGCCCCTGACCAAAAAGGGCAACCGGGATATCGGCACCGGCTTCAACGATGACCCGCTGTGGCTCATTGCCGGTACCGCCGCCTACCTGCGGGAGACCGGCGACTGGTCTATTCTGGAAGAACAGGTACCCTTTGATAACGACGCCACCAAGGCGCAGACTCTGATGGAGCACCTGCGCCGCAGCTTCAACTTTACCTGCACCCATCTGGGTCCCCACGGTCTGCCGCTCATCGGCCGCGCCGACTGGAATGACTGCCTGAACCTGAACTGCTTCTCCGAGCACCCGGGTGAGAGCTTCCAGATCACCGGCCCCAGCGAGGGTCCTGTGGCCGAAAGCGTTTTCATTGCCGGTATGTTCGTCAAGTACGGCCACGAATACGCCCAGCTGTGCGACCATCTGAATCTGACCGAAGAAGCCGCTGCCGCCCGCAAGCACATTGATGCCGTGGAGCAGGCCACCCTGACCGCCGGTTGGGACGGCGCATGGTTCCGCCGTGCCTACGATGCTTTCGGCAAGCCCGTCGGCAGCAAGGAGTGCACCGAGGGTCAGATCTTTATTGAGCCGCAGGGTATGTGCGTCATGGCGGGCATCGGCAAGGAGAGCGGACAGGCCGCGCAGGCGCTTGCCAGCGTGGAGGAGCGGCTGGACACCAAATACGGTGTGGTGCTGCTGCAGCCCGCCTACACCGGCTATCAGCTGAATCTGGGCGAGATCTCCAGCTATCCTCCGGGATACAAGGAGAATGCCGGTATCTTCTGCCACAACAACCCGTGGATCAGCTGCGCCGAGGCAACGCTTGGCCACGGTGACCGCGCCTTTGCGGTGTACCGCAAGACCTGCCCCGCCTACATCGAGGACATTTCCGAGATTCATCGCACCGAGCCCTACGTTTACAGTCAGATGGTAGCCGGTAAGGACGCCCCCACCTTTGGTGAAGCCAAAAACAGCTGGCTGACCGGCACAGCGGCATGGACCTTCTTCAACATCAGCCAGTACATTCTGGGCATCCAGCCCACCTTGGATGGCCTGAAGGTAGACCCCTGCATCCCTCACACCCTGTCCGGCTTCACCGTGACCCGCCGCTTCCGCGGTGCTGTGTACCACATCACGGTGGATAACGCCGCCGGGGTGCAGCACGGCATCAAGGCCGTTACCGTGGACGGCAAGGCCATCTCCGGCAACATTCTGCCGCTGGCTGCCGCCGGGACTGAGGTAACGGTGCAGGTGACCATGGGTTAACCCGACTTTTTCTGCTTTTTCATATTATTCTCCTTTCTGTGACCAAAGCCGCTGCGCAGACCCCTGCACGGCGGCTTTGGTTTATAATGAAACAGTTTAATGATTGAAAATGCGCTCCGCATTCGCTCTGCGCATTCCAAATCGTCCCCTTCCCTCTTGCATTTTTTGGGAAAGAGGTGTAGAATACAGTCACAATCAAACACAGGGGAGCTCGTGCAGCGGGCTGAGAGGAAGTATAGCAAGCTTCGACCCTTTTACCTGATGCGGATAATGCCGCCGTAGGAAGTCATACCCTTTATGATTTTTTGCAGGAGGAGCCGTGCCGGGCCCCTCCTGTTTTTTTGTACCTCTGCGGAGGTTCCGCAGCCGGCTGAGGGGGAGCGCCCTGAGCCTTGGATGAATGCAGCGATGGGAAGCCGTGTTCCGGCGTGAGAGGAAGCCAATGAGCTTCGACCGCACCTTCCGTACCTGTTCCCGCCTTGTGGCGGGCACGGGCTGTTTTGTTGCGGGAGCGCCGGTATTCATCCTGCGCTGCCGCAGATGGTTGAAAAGGAGCTAATTTATCATGAAGAATCTCTCTATCAAAAAGCTTGCCCTTGCCGGTATGTTCTGTGCCCTGTGCGTGGTGGGCAGCGTGTTCAGCTTTCCCATGTTCGGCAGCAAGTGCGCCCCGGTGCAGCACATGGTCAACGTGCTGTGCGCCGTTCTGCTGGGGCCCTGGTGGGGCGTGGGCGTAGCCTTTGTGGCTTCCCTGCTGCGCAATCTGCTGGGTCTTGGCAGCCTGATGGCTTTCCCGGGCAGTATGTTCGGCGCACTGCTGTGCGGCCTTGCATACCACAAGACCAAAAACCTGATCGCCACCGTGGTGGGTGAGGTGTTCGGCACCAGCATTCTGGGCGGCCTGTGCGCATGGCCCGTGGCCATCTTCCTGATGGGCAAGAGCGCTGCGGACATCGCTTTCTACGCCTATATCGTGCCCTTCCTCATCTCCACCGCCGTGGGTGCGGTGATCGCCGGTGCTGTGGTGTTCAGCCTGCAGCGCTCCGGCGCTCTGCGCTCCATGCAGAACAGCCTTTCCTGAGCGGAGGTGCCGGGAATGCTCAAAACCGCCTTTGAGAACCTGCGCAGCCGCTGTCCGCTGATCCACAACATCACCAACTACGTCACCGTGAACGACTGCGCCAACATGGTGCTGGCCTGCGGTGCCTCCCCCATCATGGCCGATGATGCCGCCGAGGTGGAGGAGATCACCGCCATCTGCGGCGGGCTGAACATCAACATCGGCACGCTGAACAGCCGCACCGTCACCAGTATGCTGCTGGCGGGCAAAAAGGCCAATCAGCTGGGACACCCCGTGGTGCTGGACCCGGTGGGTGCCGGTGCTTCCCGTCTGCGCACCGACACCGCCTTCCGCCTGCTGCGGGAGGTGCAGTTCACAGTGATCCGGGGCAACATCTCGGAGATCAAGACCCTTGCCTCCGGCGCAGGCACCACCAAGGGCGTGGATGCGGACGTAGCCGACAAGGTGACTGAGGAAAATCTGGACAACGCTGTGGCCTTTGCCAAGGCCTTTGCTGCCCGCACCGGCGCGGTAATCGCCATTACCGGTGCTATTGACATCGTGGCCGATGCACAAAAGGCCTACTGCATCCGCAACGGCAACGCCATGATGAGCTGCATCACCGGCACGGGCTGTCAGCTTTCTGCCCTGACGGCGGCCTTTGTCACCGCCAACCCCGGCCAGCCGCTGGAAGCCGCCGCTGCGGCGGTTTGCGCCATGGGTCTTGCGGGTGAGATCGCCTATCAGCGGCTCACCCCACAGGATGGCAACGCCACCTACCGCAATTACATCATTGATGCCATTTACAACATGACCCCCGAACAGCTGGAGAAAGGCGCAAACTATGAAGTGCGATAAACACACCATGCTCCTGTATGCGGTAACCGACCGCGCATGGGTGGGCGAACAGACCCTGTATCAGCAGGTGGAAAGTGCCCTGAAGGGCGGTGCCACCTGCGTGCAGCTGCGGGAAAAGCAGCTGGGCGACGCGGATTTTTTACAGGAAGCCATCCAAATCCACGCTCTGTGCCAGCAATACGGTGTGCCGCTGTTCATCAACGATAACGTGGAGGTGGCCTTGCAGTGCCACGCCGAGGGCATCCATGTGGGGCAGGACGATATGGCTGTCGCACAGGTGCGCCAGCGCGTGGGTGACGGCGTGATGATCGGCGTATCCGCCCACACGGTACAGGAAGCGCTGGACGCTGTGGCGCACGGCGCGGATTATCTGGGCGTAGGCGCGGTATTTGCCACCCACACCAAGACGGACGTGAGCGAGATGCCCCGGCAGACCCTGCTGGACATCTGCAACGCCGTGGATGTACCGGTGGTGGCCATTGGCGGCATCCACAAGGAGAACATCCTGCAGCTCAAGGGCA
>OODB01002011.1_pt1 | contig 12402 bp, 12 predicted proteins | sample 1671721 | NCBI WGS metagenome assembly OODB01 (sample SAMN06348185, study PRJEB24527) | human gut metagenome | biome: human gut; feature: ankylosing spondylitis patient; material: feces | host: Homo sapiens | place: China | collected 2015-10
AGGAGGCTTTTACATGGAACGCGTGAAAATGAACAAAGTAGAGGTATCACACGGAAACACGGCAAAGAAGTTTCCAGTATACGAAATTTATCTTGATGGGGTTATTGTTACAAAGGTATCTGATGAATCAGATGCAATGGAGATGGTTTCACGCTGGCAGGAAATTTACAAATAAAGCAAAGCAGGTATTTAAGTCTTATGGGATTGTTTCCCGGCAAACTTAAATACCTGCTTATTTTTTTCTTAAATTAACATTAAAATCATGCTTTTTCCGGAATTTCTTTAAGAAGCTTCGCAACATCTTCTTTGCTTCCTATTATCTTTACATGGTCTGCTTCCTGTAAGGCATAGTCAACCTTAGGCATGACCATGATATTGCCATCACTCTGTATAATCGCAATGACATTTACATTATATACAGCACGCACATCTATCTCTTTAAGGCTTTTTCCAATCCATGACGGAACTACCGGGATTTCATATATTGAATACTCGTCTGAAATTGATATGTAGTCGTATACATTATGTGCCGTACAACGCTCCGCAAGATTAACAGCAACATCCCTGTCAGGATAGATAACCTCATCCGCACCGTTTTTTAATAAAAACTTTGCCTGAATATCACGACATGCCATGCTTATGACATATTTCGCCCCCATCTCCTTTACAAGGCTTGTCACTTCAAGGCTGCTCTGGAAATCCTGTGCAATGCAAACTATAACAAGGTCAAAATTTGCAAGACCTACTGACTTTAAAACATCAGGATTGGTACAGTCACCGACTCTCGCTGTCGTAACAAGCGGAAACATGTCTCTTATGCTGTCCTCTTCCTTATCTACAACCATAACTTTATTATCTAACTCTATAAGTCTGTTCACAAGGTGATGCCCAAATCTTCCAACGCCTATAACAAGTATTGATTTCACTTTACGCCTCCAAAATAATAATATCTTTTACAAATATATCATAACATACATTTCACAATCTATAACATCTTCTTTTTGTGAAGTATCCAAAGTGTTATAACACATATAATTACAATTATGCCACATACTATCTCAAATCCGAATGGCACTTTCGCAAACGGAACCCATCTCTCATCAAGATTCATGCCATATATTCCCGATATAATTGTGGGAATTGTTGTTACAAGTGTTATAGATGTAAGATATTTCATTACTGTATTCAGTCTGTTATCCATAACCGATGCAAGAAGTTCTCTTGTACCGTCAATAATATCCCTGTAAATAGTTGTCATCTCGATAGCCTGCTGGAATTCGACCATTGCATCTTCAAGAAGCTCCATATCTTCAGGATACTGCTCTATTCTTTCTCAATCTTTCAAGGACTATGCTGTTAGACCGTAATGATGTTGCAAAGTATACAAGAGTTGATTCAAGTTCGTGAAGTTCTATTATATCGCCGTCTTTTGTATTTTCACCGGCACGCTCTTCTATCTCGATTCTTTTCTTGTCTATTCCTCTAAGATATGCCTGATACATGGTCGCAGAACGCAGTAGAATCTGATATATGAAACGCATCTTCTTCTTTGTGCTGAAATCCTTCATTTTATTTAATATAAAATAGTCAACAACAGGCGTATTCTCACGACATACTGTTATAATCGCATTCTGCTTCAGAATTATGCCAAGCGGGATTGTTGTATACATCTTTTTCTCATGTCTTACTTCCGGAGAAGGAATATCAACAAGAATCAAAGTGTAACCATCTTCAAGACTGATACGTGAACTTTCTTCATCATCCATTGCAGTCGCAAGATCATCAAGTTCTATTTCATATTGCTCTGCTACTCTTGACAATTCGTTACTCGTCGGGTCAACCATCTGGACCCATACGCCGTCACGAAAATCAGTAAGTTTATTTAAAACACGCTCATCAGTCCTGTAAATATTAAGCATACAATCTATTCTCCCGCTTTTTTGTCATCACAGTCATTGCCATGATGCATGGTACAGGCTGAGCAATTGCCATCACATCCGCCGTTACCGCCAATTTTTTTATTTCTCATATAAGTGACTGCAACATAGATTCCTATAACGATTACAAGAAGGATTGCACCACTTATTATATTTGACATCCCAGCCATAATTTCTCCTTTTCAGACATTTATTAAATCTTTATCATGCAGTAAAATTATTTATATTAACTTTAACACTAAATGCACTAAAAATGCAACACTCCATGCAATTAAACATTGAATTGCCGCAACCATAAACGCTGCTTTTTTTGTGCCCATCTCTCTTCTTACTGAAGCAATAGCTGCAACACATGGTGTGTAAAGCAATGTAAACACAAGAAATACAAGTGCTGTCTTTGTTGAAAACATTGTTCCAAGAAGTGCTGTGTCTCCTCCAAGAAGCACTGTAAGAGTGCTGACAACGCTCTCTTTAGCTGTAAATCCCGTAATAAGTGCTGTAGAAATTCTCCAGTCATTAAATCCGAGCGGTGCGAAAACAGGTGCAATTAATCCGCCAATAAGTGCAAGAAGGCTGTCTTTTGAATCTGTCACAACATTAAGCCTTACATCAAATGTCTGTAAAAACCATATAACAATAGTTGCAAGGAATATTATTGTAAATGCTTTTGTTATAAAATCTTTTGCTTTTTCCCATATAAGCTGCATTACACTTTTAGGACTTGGAAGCCTGTAATTTGGAAGTTCCATTACAAAAGGAACCGGCTCACCTTTAAATGCTGTTTTTTTCAAAACAAGTGCATACAGGATACCTGTAATTATTCCCATAAAATACAATCCAATCATAACAAGCACTTTATATTTTGGAAAAAATGCGTATGTAAACAATGCATATATCGGAAGCTTTGCCGAACAGCTCATAAACGGTGTGAGAAGAATTGTCATCTTTCTGTCACGTTCTGATGCAAGTGTTCTTGTTGACATTATCGCAGGAACCGAACAGCCGAAACCTATAAGCATAGGCACAAAACTTCTGCCTGAGAGACCTATTTTTCTAAGCAGCTTGTCCATAACGAATGCAATTCTCGCCATATATCCGCTGTCTTCAAGAATTGATAAAAAGAAGAACAGCACAACTATTACAGGCAGGAATGACAGAACACTTCCCACACCTGCAAATATACCATCAATCACAAGTGAATGTACTACCGGATTGATTCCAAATGCTGTAAGTCCGGCATCACATACGCCTGTGAACCAGTCGATTGCCATGCTTAGCAGATCTGAAAGTCCAGCACCTATAACACCGAATGTAAGCCAGAAAACAAGTGCCATAATTCCTGCAAAAGCCGGAAGTGCAGTATACTTTCCTGTAAGAAAACGGTCAATTTTTACACTTCTTGCATGTGCCTTGCTCTCCACAGGCTTTACAACTGTACTTGAGCAGACTTTCTCTATAAAGTTAAAACGCATATCAGCAAGTGCCGCCTCACGGTCTTTGCCACACTCATTTTCCATCTCTGAAATGATATGCTCCAGAAGTTCTTTTTCATTTTCATCAAGTGCGAGCTGGGTCATTATCAGCTTATCGCCTTCCATAAGCTTTGTAGCTGCGAATCTTACAGGAATTTTTGCCTTTGCAGCATGGTCTTCTATAAGATGTACCACTGCATGTATTCCACGATGTACAGCTGCAAGACCATTTTCTGCATTAGCATCACAAAAATCAAGCCTTCCGGGACATTCATCATATCTTGCAACATGTACAGCATGCTCTATAAGCTCGTTTATACCCTCATTTTTTGCTGCTGAAATCGGTACAACCGGAATCCCAAGCGTATTTTCAAGTTCATTAATTCTTATTGTTCCACCATTTTCTCTTACTTCATCCATCATATTAAGTGCAAGCACCATAGGAATATCCATCTCTATAAGCTGCATTGTCAGATAAAGATTTCTCTCTATATTAGTTGCATCAACAATGTTGATAATTCCACGAGGATGATTTTTCAAAAGAAAATCTCTTGTAACAATCTCTTCACTCGTATAAGGTGAAAGCGAATAAATACCCGGTAAATCTGTAACAGAAGCCTCCGGATGATTTCTTATCGTTCCATCTTTTCTGTCAACTGTAACACCCGGGAAATTGCCTACGTGCTGGTTGGAACCTGTAAGCTGGTTGAAAAGTGTCGTTTTTCCGCAATTCTGGTTGCCGATAAGCCCGAATGTAAGAGGCTCTCCCTCTTTTAGTTCATCGCCCGACTTTCTTACATGATATATTCCCATCTCGCCTACCTGCGGATGTGGAATATCCTTCTCATGCTTATGCTGTCTCTCAACATAATCACTGTCATGTATATCCTGTATCTCAATTCTTGCTGCATCAGCTTTTCTTAACGTAAGCTCATATCCTCTTATTCTTAACTCAACAGGGTCACCCATAGGTGCAACCTTCATAAGAGTGACTTCCGTTCCCGGTATAAGCCCCATATCAAGAAAATGGCGTCGTAATGCTCCTTCTCCGCCAACGCTCTGTATAACTGCGTCCTTGCCAACCTGAAGTTCATCTAATGTCATGCTTTTTCTCCAAATCATTAATTTTTATTTGAGAATAAATTATTGAAAATTTTTCTCATTAATTATTTGGATTTATTATTAATCATCTTCCTCGCTTTGTCAAACTCTCCTGTCAATGATTTTAACATTCTTCTAAGCATAATCTTTGTTTCTCTGTCAAGTGAGCTATACATCTTCAATGCAGAACCTGCAAAATTAAATCTGTCTGCTGACAAATCAGACAAATTAACAGCACCGCTTGACGTTATAATTGTAAAAAGAGTCTCCACAAATTCACTTCTCTGCGTACGTGAAAGCCCATTAATCCAGTTACTCAACGCTTCATTAAGCATTCTGCTCGTCCTGTCAACACTCTTTACTGTCTCAAATCTGTTACCACATACCTGCCACGACATTGCATCATGCTGCATTATTCCTGTCTGGGAACTTTTTACTATCATATACTTCTCTTCATGTTCCAAAAGCATGCCAACCACAGAATGTTCAGGTACTATTGTCTTAATCTTTGGTAACATCTGCCTGTATTCTTCACTCTCTATCATTTCACGGTCAAAACCCGGTCCGTCATTATTGTATACAGCTATAATTCTTCTTTTCAGTGACGGCTTTGCTTTCACTGCTGCATATATCGCAAGATTTCCACCTTTTGAATGACCTCCGAGTCTTATTTTGCGTCTTGAATACTTTATCGTCTCATTGACATATTCCGCTGCTTCAAGCTGTGACGGTATAGGCCGGATGAAACTCATGTTAAAATCTTCTTTCCATCCGATAAGCGAATCATCTGTCCCCATAAACGAAACATATATCGAGCCGTCTCCGGGTTCTGCCGTAAACGCACCGAACTGTACCTGTTTTTCCTCATTATTGTGAAGTGCATAATTGCCAAGCAGCATATCTGCAAATCTTTTTGTATGTGCCATTTTTTTCATAAAAAACGGAGCATACCATATAAATGATTTCACAAGTTTTAATTCTTCTTCATCATGCAGTTCAAAAAAATCATGACATGCCTGTTTAAGTGTTATTTTTTCACCGCTGCCAGCAGCCGGAATTATGTCTTTAAAATCGACATATGCAAGCTCTGCAAGAATCAGGTTATCAACAAGATTGAATTCATCCTGCTCAAAAGTCAAATCACCACGCCATAAAAGATAGTCCTCAATATTAGCCATATGTCCCTCCTCCCTGTTATGCGGGCATCCGCCAAATTTCCATGCAATCACATCCTTTGGCACGTTGCCCGTATAAAACAAAAAAGAAGCCAGCATTCAACTGACTTCTTAAAACAAGAGCGCGAGACGGGGATCGAACCCGCGACCCCCTCCTTGGCAAGGAGGTGCTCCACCACTGAGCCACTCGCGCATATATTCACTTGCGTTCTTTTCTCTAATGACGAACGCAAGTGTTATTCTACATGCTTTTGCTTAACTTGTCAATAGAATTTTTGAATTTTTTTATATTTTTTTAAAATCTTCAATCAGGCTGCCAAATACATTCAATGCATCCTGTATAACATCCGGCTTTGACATGTCAATTTTACAAAGTGAAAGAAGCTCAATCGGATGCATGCTGCTTCCTCCTTTAAGAAATTCTCTGTAACCATGAAGAACTTCTTTATCACCATTTATAATCTTTGTAGCTATGGCAACTGCTGCCGAAAATCCTGTTGCATACTGATATACATAAAATGGCGTATAAAAATGAGGTATTCTGGCCCACTCATATGCAATCTCTTCATCTATAACCATATCTTTGCCGAAATATTTTTCATTAAGTTTTTTATATGTGCCACAGAGCGATTCTGCATTGAGAACTTCTCCATCCTGTGCCATGCGGTGTGTAATCATCTCAAACTCTGCAAACATTGTCTGTCTGAAAAGTGTACCTTTAAACTGTTCAAGATAATGTCCGTAAAGATACTTTTTCTCCTCATCCGACCGGCTGTGTTTCAAAAGATAATCTATAAGTATTACCTCATTGCATGTCGATGCAACTTCCGCAACAAATATCTTATATCCTGCATAAGTATATGGCTGTGTCTCATTTGAATAATACGTATGCATTGCATGGCCTGTCTCATGGATAAGTGTAAATATGTCATTGAGCGTCTCTGTATAATTGAGAAATATATAAGGATGTGTTCCATATGCTCCCCACGAAAATGCACCGCTTCTCTTGCCGTCATTTTCGTATACATCTACCCATCCGCTCTCATATCCTTTTTTTACCTGTGAAACATAATCATCACCGAGTATTTTAAGCGCATCAAGAACAGTCTCTTTTGCATTTTCATATGAAACTTTTACCGTATAATCAGATGTGAGCGGTGCGTATATATCATAAAAATGAAGCTCATCGACACCAAGTGTCTTTTTTCTTAATGATACATAATCATGCATTTTATCAAGATTATTATTGACTGTATCTATAAGATTGGTATACACACTCTCCGGTATAAATGAACCTGACAGATACATCTGAAGTGTAGACTCATAATTTCTTGCATTTGCAAAAAACACTGCCTGCTTCACGTTGCCATAATATGACGCTGCCAGCGTATTAATATATGACTTATACTGTCTGTAAAGTGCATAAAAAGCCTCTTTTCTTACATTTCTGTCCCTGCTTTCCATAAATACAGAAAATCCTGCACTTGTAAGCTCTTTCTCATCGCCATGTTCATCATGTACTTTTCCAAACTTTACATCTGCATTATTAAATTTTGAAAAAATATCAGAAGGACTGTCAGCCATCTGTGATGCCATTGCAAGCAGCTTTTCCTCTTTTTGTGAACATGTATGCTCTTTTTTAGCAAGCATATCACAAAGAAGATGCCTGTATGGCTTTATCTTGTCACTGTCAAGAAATCGTGCGACTTTGTCATCATCAGCTGCCATTATCTCCGGCACAAGAAACGAATATTTTTCACTCATCTTTACTGCGAGCATCTGTGCTTTGCCGGACATCTGCTGATAAGTGCCGTCAGATGTATCTTCATAATACCTCATAAATGCATATACATACAGTCTCTCAGTTATATAATCGTCTTTTTCAGATTCTGAAAGTGCATCCGCAAGTGTATCGGCACTGTCCATCACACATCCTTCAAAGCTGCTCTTTTCCTGTGTGCTTTTCAATGCTTTTTCATAATCATTATTCCACAGTTCATCACTGCTATACAAATCTTTGACACTCCATTTGTATTCATCTGATATTTCACTTCTTTTCAATTATGCCACACTCCATATCTTTTATTTATCTATTTATCCTCCGGAAGATATACCGAACAAGCTATTGCCAGTGCTCCATATCCAATATGGCATGCAACACTTAAAGACAGCGGATCCATATGAAAATCAAGCTGTGGGTATTCTTCCTTAACAATCTCTGCCCATTCTTCTGCCTCTTCACGGTTGCCTGCATATGCAGCCTCCATATGTACTCTTCCTTTTTTGAAGCTGTCAGCAAATCTTTTTTCCATATCATCTGCCATTGCTTTTAACATAATCTTCTTAGCTGATGCCTTTCCTCTTGCTTTTGCATAAGCATCAAGCTTTTCTCCCTGTATCTGTAATACAGGATTAAGTCTTAAAACTGTTCCTATTGCTGCAGCGGCTGGCGTAATTCTTCCGCCTTTTTTAAGATATTTTAATGTGTCAAGTGTTATATATATGCTTGATTCCATCTTTTCTCTTTCAAGAATCTCTTTTATCTCAAGAGCACTGTAACCCTTTTTTGCAAGATTAAGTGCATCAATTACTGACTGTCTCTGCGTAACTGATATTCTCTGGTTATTGACTACATGAACCTTTCTGTCATACTCATCAGCAAGCATTGTAGCTGTCTGGCATGTTCCTGAAAGTCCGCTTGACATCGGTATGAATACTATCTCATCATAATCTTTCAAAAGCTTGTCAAAATATTCCTGAAGTTCCCCGACTGAAGGCTGCGATGTTGAAATATCAGCATCTTCCTGCAGTTTTTTGTAAAACTCTTCCTGTGTAAGATTGATATCTTCAAAATATTGCTCACCATCAATAAAAAACGGCATAGGAATTACCGTAACTCCCATTTCTTTAGATTGTGCCTGTGTTATGCCGCTATTGCTGTCTGTAAGTATTGCAACTTTGCTCATATTTGCTTTACCCCTTTATTTATAATAATCTTCATAATAATCAATTTATCTTGTATATTGTACCTTACTTTTTATTTTGCTACAATACATTTATTCAAATTTTCAACATAAAAGCAGGGGAATTGGTAATATGACACAGATTATAAATGATTTTATAGATAAAAACAGATTTGATGCACCTTATGACATTGATGATACATGTATTACATCCTGTACCTTTGACAACGGCTGTCTTATCGGCTTTTGTGCAATCCGCGGAAATGAACTGACCGGCTTTGTTGCAGATTCTTACAGACATCATGGAATATTCAGCCGTCTTGTCAGAACCGCCGCTGACAAGTTTTTTGCCAAAAACGGCGACAGTTTTTTGTACTTTGAAGCACCTTCATTTTATGAATCACTCATTAAAAAACACGACAATATAAAATATTATTACAGTGAATATCTTATGGAACTGGATTTTAATGATTATACACGTTTAAAACGTGCTGTTCCTGAGGGATTGCATGAATATGAATCGTTTTTTTCAGATGATAATACTGATTATCTTTTATACATGAATGATGATGCGGCCGAGCCATGTGCGGTTTGTTCCATTGACTATGGCGAAAAACAGACCTGCATATATGATGTATATGTTGATGAAGATATGCGTAATAAAGGGATTGGAACTTTTTTTATTGCCAATCTTTTAAATGATTATTTTGAAAACAATAAAAATCCGCTTGTTTTACAGGTCAGCAGCAAAAATGCCGCAGCCGTGAAGTTATACAAAAAAGCCGGATTTAATATAACTGAACAGCTTGATTACTGTGCGTTATACAAAAACCCGGCTTAATACTTTTAGATAATATCCAGATTGCCTATTTTGACGCAATTACGTCTGTCATATCATACATTCCTGCCGGCTTTCCTGCAAGGAACTTGGCAGCTTCTATCGCACCTTTGGCAAATACTGATTTTGAATATGCTGTGTGAGTGAATTCTATAACTTCATCCTCACCGGCAAATATTACATCATGAACACCTACGATTGTTCCGCCACGGACTGCACTGATTCCGATTTCTTTAGGGTCACGCTTTTTATGTTCCTGGCTTCTGTCATATTTATAATAGTATTCGTCTCCGGCAACCTCTTTGATTGCATCTGCGAGTGCAAGTGCTGTACCGCTCGGTGCATCAAGTTTCTGGTTGTGGTGTCTTTCAACTATCTCTACGTCATAACCTGATGGTATAAATACCTTTGCGGCATCCTGTAAAAGTTTGAAAAGTGTATTGATACCAAGTGACATGTTAGCTGATTTTAATACAGCAACTTTACGTGCACTCTCTCTTACTTTGTCAAGCTGTTCCTTTGAAAGACCTGTAGTACATACAACAACAGGAATCTGTTTTTCCACACAATAGTCAAGAAGTGCATCTTCTGCTTTAGCAGATGCAAAATCAATGACTGCGTCTGCCTTTACATCGCAGTCTTTAATTGACGCAAATACAGGATATGTGTTATGTCCGTCATCAAACGGGTCAATTCCTGCTACTATTTCTATATCATCATCTTTACTTACAAGGTCTGTTATAACTCTGCCCATATGGCCGTTACAGCCATGCATTATTACTCTGGTCATCTGTCTGCTCCTTATTTTCTGCGGTTTATATTATATTTTAATTATAACTGCTGCATTTTATTTGCTGTTTATGCAAGAATGCCATAATTTTTCATTGCTTTTTTAAGTCTTTCAAGATTTGCATCTTCCATTGGGCAAAGAGGCATTCTAAGTGGTCCTACTTCCATTCCCATAAGGTTAAGTGCATGCTTTACAGGAATCGGATTAACTTCACAGAACAGAGCATCTACAAGTTCAAGTACCTCAAACTGCATCTTTGCACTTCCTGCAACATCACCTGCAAAAAACTTTGCACATATATCATGTGTCTGCTTTGGTGCAACATTTGACAATACTGAAATTACACCCTTTGCACCGATTGACATAAGCGGAACGATAAGTCCGTCCTCGCCTGAATACATATCAAGGCATCCTTCTGCAAGTGCCATTGTCTTTGTCTCCTGTGCAAGATTGCCTGTTGCAGCCTTGATTGCAACGATATTATCTACTTCCTTTGCAAGCTTTACTGCTGTCTCCGGCTGGATATTACAGCCTGTTCTTCCCGGAACATTATACATTATAATCGGAAGGTCGATTGACTTTGCTACTGCTGTGTAATGCTCTATAAGACCTTTCTGTGTTGCTTTGTTATAGTAAGGTGTAACAACAAGACACGCATCTACTCCTGCTTTCTGTGCTTCCTGTGAAAGGTATATTGCTGTTTCTGTACAGTTTGAACCTGTACCTGCAATAACAGGAACTCTCTTTTTAACATAATCAGCAGTAAATCGGATTGTCTCTATGTGTTCCTCATGTGTGAGTGTTGAAGCTTCACCTGTTGTTCCGCATACAACAATGGCATCAGTTGAATTATTTATCTGATAATCAAGGAGTTCTCCCATTTTATCATAATTTACCTCACCGTTTTCTTTCATAGGTGTTACTATCGCAACGCCTGCACCTGTAAATATTGCCATCTTTTCCTTCTTTCTGCTGTAATACAGCTTTTCAAAACATAATTCAGAACAAAAAAGCCGGTCACACAATGGACCAGCTTTTGATTATCATATAGATTATAATCTGTACGTAGCTCTCCATCTGCTGATGACAGTCGCAAAGCTATTGACTTTACGCCCAGCAAAACATCTGCGGCCGACATTTTACTTCGGCATCGTTTCCTTTCTTCCCTGCTTCAACTGCCTGCCGCGGCATCCATAGGAATACTGATAAACAATGCGACCTCTACTTAAATTATCTGACTTATGTTGACTATATCACTTAACACTTTTGATGTCAACTTATGGCGTTAAATAATCTTTATGAATTTATTCTATTCTTCGTCTTCAACAAAATCAATCTTACTTACAGACACTTCATAAGCAACTCGCTTCTCTGTCTCTTCCTCGTTGATTTTTTTCGTGTATTCACGGCTCTGGACTCTTCCCTGAACCTGAAGATGGCCTCCAACTTCTATTGTTGATGCGAATCTCGCATTTCGTCCCCATGCGATACATGGTATGTAATCTGATTTGCCATACGGACGATTGACTGCGATTAATATATCGGCTATTTCTCTTCCGAGCGGAGTTTTCCTGTAAATCGGCGGCTTGCATACATATCCGTCAAGATATATCTGATTTGATTTTGACTGTTCCTGCGGCATGTCGTCATCTTCTACAAACTGAAGTTCTCTTACAAATATTGATAGTATCAGTTTGTTTTTAAGTCCCTCATGTCTGTTATAAGAACGGAACTGTCCTGATACTTCAATCTTCATGCCTCTGTAATCTTTTGTCACATCAATAAGCCTTTCAGAAATCATAAGCGGTATGATATCAACCATATCACTAAGTCTGTCAACCGATACATTCACAAGGTAAAAGCCCTCTCCAAATACCTCATGGCTGAATTGGAACTCTGAGACCACCTCTCCAATAATACTAACCCTGTTGTTTTCAATCACCTTATCAAGCATAATGTATTTCTCCCTTCTTTTCCGGATACATCCCCGGTATTGTGCTTTAATTTTGTGTTCTTAAAATGTATATGTATCAGTGATTCAGATTATTACAAAAAAATATGAATTTTTTATGTCCATTTTCACGTTCAGAACACATTTTATAATTTTTTCATATTTTCACAATATA
>OODB01002022.1_pt1 | contig 12333 bp, 19 predicted proteins | sample 1671721 | NCBI WGS metagenome assembly OODB01 (sample SAMN06348185, study PRJEB24527) | human gut metagenome | biome: human gut; feature: ankylosing spondylitis patient; material: feces | host: Homo sapiens | place: China | collected 2015-10
TCAGGGGGTTTTCGTATATTTATGGTTCGTTTGTTTTTGTACCGAAAATAGTATGGTGTGGCTAATCGTAATGATAACAGTGTGAATGGTAAATGTAATGTTATTATAATAATTTTATGTAAGTGCGGATGATATTGCACGGAAATGAGGTTTAATATGAGAGTAGGAATGGGTTATGATGTTCATAAATTAGTCGAGGGGCGTGCCCTTATATTAGGCGGTGTGAATATACCATATGAAAAAGGGCTTCTTGGACATTCGGATGCAGATGTGCTTCTCCATGCTATTATGGATGCACTTCTGGGTGCGGCCGCACTCGGAGATATAGGAAAACATTTTCCTGATACGGATGACAGATATAAGGGAATATCAAGCATAAAACTTCTTGGTGAGGTTGGAAAGCTTCTTGATGAGGAGTGTTATATTATAGAAAATATTGATGCGACCGTGATAGCACAGCGTCCGAAACTTCGGGATTATATTGACACTATGCGGGAAAATATAGCAAAAACGCTTAATATCGAAGTTCGCAGGGTAAATGTAAAGGCAACAACCGAGGAGGGACTTGGCTTTACGGGAACAGGTGAGGGTATCTCATCACAGGCTGTATGTTCACTGTCCTCAATGTTTGATTATTCGGTGGACATGACAAAAACAAACCCGGCAGGTTGTGCCGGGTGTAAAGGATGTATGAAAAAATGATCCGCTAAACACCGACAATAAAATTGGAGGTGTTTGCAGGATTGCGAAAATTGCACGGCAATGAAGCAATCCGTGGCATTAGTTGGTGTCAAAATACCTTTTGACATCAACATCATGACATTAATCTATGGCATTGTTTAATATTTTTCTGAATGAAGGAGCAATAAAAGCGGCAACAATGGCTTTCACGGTATCGAGTGCGATAAATGGTACAAAGCCTGCGATAAATGCCGCTTTAAAATTGATTCCTCCGATTATCATTATCCATAAAGTTCCGAAAAGGTCTACAAATACTGCTGAAACAATAGCTGCTATTGTGAAATATATTCTGCTGTATGTGCGTTTACAGACGATTGGAAGTACAATTGCGATAATTACAAAAGCGAAAGAGTATCCGCCGTACTGACCGAGCAGGTATCCGATTCCACCCTGACCGCCGATAAATACAGGTACACCGACAGCACCGAGTAAAAGCCATACAAGAGATATGAAGAATGACTGTTCAATGGCAAAGACAAGTCCGATAAGTGTCACTACAAAGTTAAGTGCCGTGATATGGCTTCCGTTTGGAAGAGGGATGCTTATGTATGCCGATACGCAGAGTACGGCGGCAAAAAGTGCCATAAGCACGAGATTCTGGGTTGTAAAAGTTGTTTTGTTCTTAGTTATTGAGTTATTCATTTGTTTCCTCCTAAATAAGTGTTATTAAGTGTTTGCGAAACTATAATTAAAGATTATAATGGTTTCGCAAACATTTAATTATTTATTTGCAAGTATATAGATGTAAAATTAGATTGTCAACCTAAAAATTATATGGGTTGACATAAATAAGACAAAATTATATACTTTTTTTGGAAGTCGCTGCTGCATAACAGAATCGTTAAACACATCTTCTCCAAAAATTTCAGTGACTTTAATGTTTTCACTCATTCGACTATCCTCCTGTATTATGTGCCTAAAAGCTGTTTCTACGATACCTCATATAAGAAAAAAAAGCAAGTGGAATTTTCAGATATCGCTTACCAAAATGCAAAGAAAGCTAAAAGTAAAAGACAAATCCCACCAATCCAGGATAAATCTTTTTTATAAAACTTTGCACAGCATTTTCCAAGTTTCCACCCGATTTCCATCATAAAAATCCCCCAAAGAAATGCCCCTGCAATCAGCATCCAGCGTACTCCCTCTAAAAGTCCTGCTCCCATCCCAACTGCCACGCTGTCAATAGACAGTGCCACTGCCAGAATAATCCCACTCATAAAATTTAATTTTCTTGTTTTTTTCGTCATATTCTGCTTTTGTATCCGAACAGAGTGATAAATCTGATATCCCCCCATTCCACCAAGTAAAACTCCTGCCAGAACATCTGTTGTCCTGCCTTCGATAAAATGAGAAAAACCATTTCCTATCCAGACCGCCATTCCCAACATTCCGCTCATAACCAGATTCATCCCTGCAACTACCGAAAATGAAATCTTAATACGGCTTTCCCCCTACGAAAAACTGACCATGAATGAATCCATGGTCAGTGCAAAAATCAATATACTGTTTTTCAAAAAATCCTCTATATTCATATCCGTTCAGCATCCACTTTTTTTATTATACTATGATAATAAAAAGAAAAAGTCCGATGCCTTTTACGTTTTATTTACTGATACAGCATAAATTAAACAGCTGTTATATTGACGCCAAGTGATTTTCTGCTATACAAGGCAAAAGAATAAAACATCAGGCAAGTCAATATGGCAGTTACTTAATATTCCCTGTATTAGCCTGAATCAACGGCACTTTCTCATCTTTTTTCAATATAATGTTCACCGCATGATTCATATTTTGGATTTCCACCTCTCGATGTTCTCCACCAAATTCTCCATCCAAAGTCCAGGAAATCTGTGTCTCCGAAGTAATTTTAAGGTAAGAAGTCTTAAAGGACTCAATGTTGGAAGTATCCGCTCCTCCTAAAAGAGCTGTAATAATCTCATTTAACTCCAGAATATTTTTCGGACGACGTATCAGTAATACTTCAAACACACCATCATCCAGCAATACATCTGGTCCGGTTAGTTTTCGGAATCCACCAACGGATGTCGCATTGCTGACCATTCCGAAAATAAAATCTCCCTCGAAACTGGTATCCTTTGTTTCTACCTTAAGCTGATAAGAAGCAATATTAAATAGTCTCTGTGTTCCTTCTAATATATAAGCTGCATGTCCTAAAATATTTTTTAAGTCCTGATTAGTCTCATAAGAAACATCTGTAAATAAACCAAATGCTGCAATATAAACAAAAAAGTCATCATTAAATTTCCCGACATCAAAAGCATGTGGAATGCCCTCTACAATATCTGTAGCCGCCTGTAACATATTTTTTGAAACATGAAGACTATTTGCAAAATCATTCGTACTACCTGCCGGTATGTAACCAAGTAACGTTTTATGATTTCCCTCCATCAATCCTGTTACCACTTCATCAAGAGTCCCATCTCCTCCACTTGCCACAATCAGGTCGAAATCCCCTGCTCTTTTTTTCGCAACCCGAAGTCCATCCTGATATGCCTGAGTAGAATGTACTGTTACCTCATATCCGCCTTTTATAAAAATATCTATAATATCAATCAGACGTGATTTAATACTTCCTTTTCCTGCTCTTGCGTTAAAAATAAACAGTAATTTTTTTTCCATACGTCTTTCTCCTATAGAACTTTACTTTTCTAATTGATAGAACACCACTTTGTACAAGTATAAAATCAGGACAATACAAAAAAGAACATACAATTCCGGTGCAGCCATACTGTTACCGGAGGTATGTTCTTTTTACTTCAGCCTAAGGCTGCATTATCTTTTCAATTTGTCCACAACTGAAATTATACTAATTCTAATACAACTTCCATTGCTGCATCGCCCTTACGTGGTCCGATTTTGATGATTCTTGTGTAACCACCGTTACGGTCAGCGTATTTTGGAGCGATTTCTGTAAACATTTTATCTACCATGTCTACATCTTTTGTATTTTTCTTTCTACCAGCAGCAGCTGTTGGAACTTCTTTTACCGGGTAGAAAACTTTTAACATCTGTCTTCTGGCATGTAATCTGGACGGAGCATCTTTTTTGATTTCTTTCTGAACTTCGTCATATACAGTTACTTTTTTACCATCAACAACTTCTTTTACTCTTTTTCCACTTTCGTCTTTACGAGCAACTTTTGCAGTTACTGTAACAGTTTCAAAGTTGTCTTTTTCTTTCACTGCCATTGCAATAAGACCTTCTGCAATTTTGCGAACTTCTTTTGCTCTGGTTTCAGTTGTAACGATTTTTCCATGATATAACAGGCTTGTTACCTGGCTTCTCAGTAACGCTTTTCTCTGGTCAGATGTTCTGCCTAATTTTCTATATTTAGCCATTTTAATATTTCCTCCATTTGTGGAACAATGAGCCATGCTTCTTCGGTCTTACTGGCTCATTGCTTATATTCCATAAATTCTCTTTACTTGGTTTACTCATCACTTGGGTTCAACTGTAAACCTAACTCTTTTAATTTTGCAAGTACTTCTTCAAGTGATTTACGTCCGAGATTACGAACTTTCATCATATCATCTGAAGTACGGTTACAAAGTTCTTCTACTGTATTAATGCCTGCACGTTTTAAGCAGTTATAAGAACGAACAGATAACTCTAATTCATCAATGTTCATTTCGAGAACTTTTTCTTTTTCATTATCTTCTTTCTCAATCATGACCTCTGCTGTTTTTGCACTTTCAGACAGGTCAATAAAGAGGCTTAAATGCTCGCTCAGGACTTTTGCTGCAAGACTGACTGCCTCATCAGCATCCAAAGTACCATTGGTATAAATATCCAGTGTCAGTTTATCAAAGTCTGTAACCTGTCCAACACGGGTATTTTCAACAGTCATATTTACACGCTCTACCGGAGTATAAATTGCATCAACTGCAATCACACCAATCGGCATGTCGTCCGTTTTTCCTTTATCAGAGCTAACATATCCACGACCTTTTGTAATTGTAAGTTCTGCATTAAACTTACATCCTGCTCCACCATTCAATGTAGCAATTACCTGATCCGGATTCAGGATTTCAATATCCTGATCTGCCTGGATATCTGCGCCCTTAACAACGCCTTCTCCATCAAACTCAATATATGCAGTTTTTGGTTCTGCGCTGTCACTTGTGTTCTTAATTGCCAGGTTTTTCAGATTCATGATAATCTCTGTCATATCTTCTTTTACACCTGGAATGGAACTGAATTCATGCAGAACACCATCAATTTTAACCTGGCTTACAGCAGCACCTGGTAAGGAAGAAAGCATAATTCTTCTTAAAGAGTTGCCGAGTGTAATACCATAACCTCTTTCAAGTGGTTCCACAACAAATTTCCCATATCTCTTATCATCAGACATTTCTGTGATTTGAATTTTGGGTTTGTTAAAATCGAACATGCAAAGCCCTCCTTGCTACGTGCATCTTATTTAGAATATAATTCGACGATTAACATCTCATCAACCGGTACGTCGATTTCTTCTCTTGTAGGAAGTGCTTTCACTTCGCCTTTCAGAGCTTCCTGATCAACATCTAACCAAGCCGGTACAAGACGTCCGCCTGTTACTTCCACGATATCTTTGTATCTCTGGGAAGATTTACATTTTTCTTTAATTTCGATAACATCGCCAACTTTTACAAGGTAAGATGGGATATTAACCTGTTTTCCGTTAACCATTACATGTTTGTGGTCAACAATCTGTCTAGCTTCTTTTCTTGTTCTGGCAAGACCAAGACGGAAAACTACATTGTCCAGACGAGTTTCCAGCATAATCATCAGGTTTTCACCAGTCTGACCCTGTTTCTGGTCAGCTTTTTTATAGTAGTTACGGAAAGGTTTTTCCAGAACACCATAGATGAATTTTGCTTTCTGTTTTTCTCTTAACTGAAGTCCGTATTCGGACATTTTTCTATTTGCTCTTTTTAACTGTCTTGTTGATTTTTTGTCAATTCCTAAATAAATCGGATCAAGACCAAGGGATCTACATCTTTTAAGAACTGGTACTCTATTCACTGCCATGATTAATTAACCTCCTAATTAGACTCTTCTACGTTTTGGTGGACGGCAACCGTTATGTGGTACCGGTGTTACGTCGCAGATGCTTGTAACTTCCAGACCGCAGGCAGACAGCGCACGGATTGCTGCTTCTCTTCCTGAACCTGGTCCTTTTACGAAAACGTCAACAGTCTTAAGACCATGAATTAATGCTGCTTTTGTAGCAGTCTCTGCAGCCATCTGTGCTGCATAAGGAGTAGATTTCCTTGAACCTTTAAATCCCAGACCGCCTGCACTTGCCCATGATAAAGCATTTCCTTCAGCATCTGTCAATGTAACGATTGTATTGTTGAAAGATGACTGGATATGTGCCTGTCCGCGTTCAACGTTTTTCTTAACACGCTTTTTTGTCACTTTTTTTGTAACTTTAGCCATTTCTAAACTAACCTACTTTCTCAAATATTTCAAATCATCATGTTATCATTTGCTTTAATTTTTCATCTAAAATTTAAAGCTTAATTATTTTTTCTTATTAGCAACAGTTCTCTTCGGACCTTTTCTTGTTCTGGCATTTGTTTTTGTCTTCTGTCCACGAACAGGAAGTCCTTTTCTATGACGGATTCCTCTGTAGCATCCGATTTCCTGTAATCTCTTGATGTTAAGAGCGATTTCTCTTCTTAAATCACCTTCTACATTGATGTTTAATTCATCAATTGCATCACGGATTTTACCAACTTCTTCGTCAGTTAAATCTCTGCAACGAGTATCAGGATTAATTCCTGCCTGCTCTAAGATACGGTCAGCACTTGTTCTACCAATTCCGTAGATATAAGTCAGACCAATCTCAACACGTTTTTCTCTTGGTAAGTCTACACCAGCTATACGAGCCATGTACTTGTTCCTCCATTGTTCTAATAAATATTGTTCCTAATTGAGACACATTGAAAATGACGGTTTCATGTGTCCAGCCGCAAATAAATTTCACGCAGCCTTTCCGAATCATACAGTCCGGTATTAAGCAATATTCTGCAATCATCCTCTCGGTAGGACGACAAACGTGATAATATTACTATATTTAATCAGTATAAACAACGCATCCACGTGGTTCATACTGCAGCCGCACTAAAATAAAACTACACAAACTTTTCCTCGCCTAATTAACCCTGACGCTGTTTGTGTTTCGGGTTTTCACAGATAATTCTGATGCTACCTTTTCTTTTGATAACTTTGCATTTTTCGCAAATCGGTTTTACAGATGCTCTTACCTTCACGGAATAACCCTCCTTTCGTATTTTTGCTGTGCTCTGATTCGAGGGCAAAAATGCCCGAGCACAAAAGTACGCTTTATATAATAGCACTACTTACATAAGATTGCAAGTGTTTTTTTCAAATTTTTAGCTGCATATCTTTGTACTTTTTTCAGTACAGATATGCAGCTATTCTTGTCTGTAATCTTATTTATCTCTCCAGATAATTCTGCCTTTGCTCAAATCATACGGAGACATTTCAATTGTTACTTTATCTCCTGGAAGAATTCGAATAAAGTTCATTCTCAGTTTTCCACTGATATGAGCCAGAATTACGTGTTTGTTTTCCAGTTCCACTTTGAACATTGCATTTGGTAATTTTTCCAGCACTGTTCCTTCTACTTCAATAACATCTGCTTTTGACATAAATCAAACCTCCTGTCCGCTTTTGCGGTTTTTCAATACTCTCTTGATGCGCTCATTTGTTAATTCATTTCCCTCATCGAGAAGTTTCTGGATTTCGGGAGCAATTTCATAGGCGACCTGAATATGTTTTACTTTTTTCTTTTTCTGGTTTTCAATTGTACGGATTTTTCCGTCTGCCAGATAAACATATTCACCTTCTGCTTTCATTATCATGTATCTTTTTCCTGTATCATGACCGGCAAGTGATACAGCCGTCATTCCGGTTCCAAGTTTTTTCATTAAACCGAACCTCCTATTTTGTAAAAGTGAGAATTTCCGGCTCACCATCCGTAATTAATACAGTATTTTCATAATGTGCAGAAAGGGAGCCATCCTCTGTTACAACGGTCCAGTCATCGTCTAACCATTCTACATCGGCTCTGCCCTGATTAATCATTGGTTCAATCGCAAGAGTCATTCCTGCCTGCAGTTTCAGTCCTCTTCGTCTCTGACAGAAATTCGGAATTTCAGGGTCTTCATGAAGACTTGTTCCGATTCCGTGTCCAACTAGATCACGCACGACTCCGTAACCGAATTTTTCTGCATAAGCACCGATTGCTGCGGAGATTTCATATAAATGATTTCCTGCTTTTGCAAATTTAATTCCTTCAAAGAAACTCTGTCTGGTTACATCAATGAGCTGTTGTGCTTCTTTTGATATTGTTCCTACAGCATGTGTTCTTGCTGCATCTGAATGATATCCCTGATAAATCAGACCTGCATCCAGACTTACAATATCACCATCCTGAAGAATTCTGTTTGCTTTTGGAATTCCATGGACTACTTCATCATTAACTGAGACACAGATGGATGCCGGATATCCATTATAATGAAGGAAGTTTGGAATACATCCCATCTGACGGATAATCTTTTCACCTAACTGGTCAATCTCAAGAGTAGAAACTCCTGGACGGATGAAGTTTTCAAGTTCATCGTGTACCTGCTCTAAAAGCCTTCCGGCTTCACGCATTTTTTCAATTTCTCTGGCAGTTTTTATCGTTACTGACATTTTTACGCTCCTAAAATCTCGACGATTGCCTGGAATACATCTTCCATATCAACAGTACCGTCTACTTCTTTTAACACACCGGATTTAGTATAGTAATCAATTAACGGCTGTGTCTGATCATGGTAAACTCCAAGGCGTTTCTGTACGGTTTCCGCTTTGTCATCGTCTCTTAACACTAATTTTTCACCGCAGGCATCGCAGACTCCATCTACTTTTGTCGGATTGTATTTAATATGATAAGTTGCACCGCATCCAACACAGGCTCTTCTTCCTGACATACGGTTTACAATGTTTTCATCCGGAACCTCCACATTAATTGCAAAATCCACTTTTTCTCCTCTTTTTTCCAGAGCAGCGTCCAGGCATTCTGCCTGCGGAATGGTTCTTGGGAAGCCATCTAAGATATAACCGTCTTTACAGTCATCCTGTCCAACACGGTCAATTACTAAATCTACCGTTAATTCATCCGGAACTAACAGACCCTGGTCCATATAAGTTTTCGCTTTTTTACCAAGCTCTGTTCCATTTTTGATATTTGCGCGGAAAATATCTCCTGTAGAAATATGAGGAATGTGATATTTTTCTGCGATTTTCTTTGCCTGTGTACCTTTTCCGGCACCAGGTGCCCCCAACATAATAATTTTCATACGCTTTTCCCTTTCTGTAATGCTTTTTTACTCTTTTTTTACATTTTCCTTATATAGCATTTTAGTGCACCCACAAAAAGTGGGTACACTTCCATAATGTTATGCCTATTCACTTAAAAAACCTTTATAATTGCGTACCAACATACGTGATTCAATTTGTTTAAGAGTTTCCAGTACAACACCGACTACGATGATGATGGAAGTTCCGCCAAATGAAACATTTGCACCGAATACACCGTTGAAGAAAAACGGAATAACTGCTACAATTGTAAGTCCGGCAGCTCCAATAAAGATAATGTAATTCAAGATATTCTCGAGATACTCCTGTGTTGGCTTTCCAGGACGAATTCCAGGAATAAAGCCACCCTGCTTTTTCATGTTATCTGCAACTTCCATCGGATTAAATGTGATAGAAGTATAAAAATAAGCAAAGAAAATAACACTGGAAGAAAGTCCTTTTAAAATCTTGCTTCCGATTCCTGTACCGTTGCCTTTATTTAAAAAGCTGGCGATAATAACCGGAAAAGACATCAAAGAAGAAGCAAAAATGATTGGAATAACACCGGCAGTATTTACTTTCAGTGGAATATTACTGGACTGTCCACCCATCATTTTTCTTCCTACCATTTTCTTGGAATATTGAACTGGTATTCTTCTTTCTGCACCATTCAGGATAAGTACCAGAATAATGATTGCCGCTATAATAATTACTGACAAACCACCTCTTGCGATGGTTTTGCCTTTTACGAATTTGTCAAACAAAGTAACCAAATCACTTGGTATTCTGGAAACGATGTTAATCATAAGTACGATAGAAATACCATTTCCTACACCTTTTTCCGTAATCTGCTCGCCAATCCACATCAACATAGCAGAACCGGCTGTCAAAGTGGCAACCGCAACAACTACGCTTGTGAAATTCATGTTTGTAAGCCATCCTCTGTTTCCAAATCCGATTGCCATTGTAACGGACTGGAACAGCGCTAAAGCTACTGTCACATAACGAGTGATGGCAGTCATTTTCTTTCTGCCCTCTTCTCCATCACGCTGCATTTCTTCCAGCTTCGGAATCGCAATCGTCAAAAGCTGAATGATAATGGATGATGTAATGTACGGTGTAATACTCAATGCAAAAATAGACATGGTCTCGAAAGAACCACCTGTAAATGCATTGAAAAAGTTAAACGCATCGTTTGACTGATTTGCAAACAATTGTTTAAAGAAATCTCTGTCAACGCCCGGTATTGGCAGCTGTGAGCCAATACGGACGATAACAAGCATTAACACTACATAGTAAATTCGACGTCTTACATCTTTTATCTTAAAAGCATTTTTAAGAGTCTCAAGCATTAGATCACCTCGACAGTTCCACCTGCAGCTTCAATTTTTGTTTTAGCGCTTTCACTTACAGCGTTAACTTTTACATTAACTTTCTTTGTAACTTCACCGTTACCAAGAAGTTTAACGCCATCTCCAAGACGAGAGATTGCACCTGAAGCAAGTAATGCTGCTGGTGTTACCTCAGCTCCGTCTTCGAATCTGTTTAATTCGCTTACGTTGATTGCAACGATATCTTTAGAATTTCTACATTTGAAGCCTCTCTTAGGAAGTCTTCTGTATAAAGGCATCTGACCACCTTCAAAACCTGGTCTCTTAGCGCCTGAACGTGCTTTCTGACCTTTATGGCCTTTACCTGCTGTTTTACCATTTCCTGAACCATGTCCACGACCTCTTCTGAAGTTGTCGCTCTGTCTGGAACCTTCAGCTGGTTTTAAGTTTGATAAATCCATGATGGCACCTCCTTCTTAATAATTAGATTTCTTCTACTTTAACCATGTGTCTTACCTGACGAATCATACCACGAACAGATTCATTATCAGGCATTTCCACTGTTTTGTTTAATTTTCTTAAACCTAAAGCTTCTACTGTTTTTTTGTTTTTCGGAACAGCACCGATTGTAGATTTCACCAGAGTGATTCTTAATTTATCTGCCATTTTTCAGTCCTCCTATGCAAAAATCTCGTCAACGGATTTTCCACGAAGTCTTGCTACTTCTTCCGGAGTCTTTAACTGACTTAAACCTGCGATGGTAGCCAGAACTACGTTCTGTTTGTTACGGGAACCCATACATTTTGTACGGATGTTTTTGATACCTGCAAGTTCGATTACCGCACGAGCCGGACCACCAGCGATAACACCAGTACCTTCCGGAGCTTTCTTCAGAAGCATTTCAGCGCTTCCGAATTTACCGATGAAGTCATGAGTGATACTTCCGTTTTCGTCTCTTGCTACTGTAACTAATTTTTTCATAGCGTCTTCTTTTCCTTTGCGGATTGCTTCCGGAATTTCTGCCGCTTTGCCTAAACCAGCGCCAACGTGTCCATTGCCGTCACCGACAACTACTAAAGCTGTGAATCGGAAGTTACGACCACCTTTAACAACCTTGGTTACGCGCTTGATTGATACTACTTTTTCTTCTAATTCAAGCTGACTAGCATCAATAATAGTACGTTTCATGTGTTCATTTCCTCCCTTATTAGAATTCTAACCCAGCTTCTCTTGCTGCGTCTGCTAATGCTTTGATTTTTCCCTGATATATAAAGCCACCTCTATCAAAGACAACTTCTTTGATTCCTGCTTCAACTGCTTTCTTACCGATTACAGTTCCTAAATATGCTGCTGCATCAACGTTATTGGTTTTTTCTAATTCTGCTTTTACTTCTTTCTGAGTAGTAGAAGCGGAAACCAGAGTTTTTCCAATGGTATCGTCAATAATCTGAGCATACATATGATTATTGCTGCGGAAAACTGCTAAACGCGGAGTTGTAGCTGTACCGCTCAGATGATTACGTAATCTTCTATGCTTTTTTGCGCGAACTTTCGCTCTTGATACTTTACTAACCATTTTTGCACTCTCCTTAATTATTTCTTACCAGTTTTACCAACTTTACCTTTGTAAGGTTCCGGTCTTCTCTTATCTCTGATTTCAGCAGCGTACTGGCCAACTTTTTCTTTATCAATACCTTTAACAACGATCTTGTTTCCATCAACTGTAGATTCAAGACCTTCTGGGTCTTCCATTTCTACCGGATGAGAATATCCTAAAGAAAGAACAAGTTTCTTTCCCTGTTTCTGTGCTCTGTAACCTACACCGTTAACTTCCAGAGCTTTTTCATATCCCCGGCTTACACCGATTACCATATTCTGAATCAGTGTT
>OODB01002027.1_pt1 | contig 12287 bp, 8 predicted proteins | sample 1671721 | NCBI WGS metagenome assembly OODB01 (sample SAMN06348185, study PRJEB24527) | human gut metagenome | biome: human gut; feature: ankylosing spondylitis patient; material: feces | host: Homo sapiens | place: China | collected 2015-10
ACAATAGATAGATTTCGACACACTTCCTTCCAATATAATCATCCAATATAATTTCTTACTTGATCACTTCTCCACGGCCGTTCATCAACACAAACTCCTCGCTCCGGTCCGGATTACCAATCTCGATCTTATAAGTTTCATGTCCGGGATTCCCCATCATATAAGCTCCTTCAAAAGTACAACCCTCATAAGAAGAAGAGGTTCCCATTGTCCGTAATACGGCATGTGGGAGGTTTTGCATATCTATTCTCCGAAACCCATCGGGAGTAACCTGTTCGAAAGATGAATATACTGCAGCCTGTCTACACTTCACATCCTGAGATGCAAATACCACCACACATGCAACAACTGCAACGACTAATGCTAAAACAATCTTTTTCATAATCTTAAAACCTAAATCTAAACAATCTTCTTATAACCTAAACTCCATTACATCGACATAAATACAAACGCCATGCCAAACCGATAAAAGTGCTTACAAAGCGGGAAGTCACCCCATAAAACAAACGGGGCGTGTAGAAAAAACCCACACGCCCCGTCTATAATTCCACAATTGTCACCAGTTAAACCTACATCTCCGGCTTGCAATAGTTCAGCACTTCCACATTACGGATCGAGCTCTTGAAATTTCCCGCTTTTTCCAATGGGAATACCAATGTGCGGACATAATTCATCGAATCTTTTCCTCCATTGAAATACTGTTTCCGGATAGCCAGATCCTCTTTCAACTTACCGTCGATGTAAAGCCGCGTAGATTTCTCGTCCCCAGTAATGGTTACCGATGCGGTCTCTTCTGGATAAAACTGGTAGTTGAAGGTATTCAGATATCCATCCCGGATAAATCCCAACTTTCCGGAAGCCGGATCAGACAGATAAAAGACGGCATCAGGCGAACGGAACAATTCGGTTCCCTTTTCCTCCGCCTCCGCTTTGATATCGAAAGAGACGGTATAATGATAGCCAATCTCTTTCAACCCCGTTTCCATTCCCGGCTTCAAAGTTTCGAGGTTGTAGACGGCACGCGGCTCCGTCCCGATACGTCCGGCCACGTTCACGCCAGGTGCTTCGCTGATCGCCATACGGGCGCTGTTAAAGTCCGCATACGGAACCGTACAATCCTTTCCCGTCCACATCTTAACAGCCAACGTCTGCATAGCAGGAAACACGCGATAGTGAATATCCTTCGTGCTGATGCCGTTACCCGCATGGTCGTTCCAGACAGCAAACATACCGCCTTTGATCTGCTTATGCTTTTCGGGAAACACTTCTTTCCCTACATGGGCGGGCGTCCATTCTTTATAAAGCATTTCCGTATTCAGGTAATCATAATAATAGCCTGCTGCGGGAACGATATACAGATACCCGTCAGGGATACTAATCAGATCATAGCCTTGTTTGATCATCTCTTTCGGATCGGCATACCCGTTATACCAAGCGCTCATCAGCACGTTTTCAGATTTTACAGGTGTTTCACCCTTTGCGTGCGTCAAAGCTCCCCAGACACAAGCCTGCTTACCGAAACCTTCCACAAAACGGATATAGTGATCGGTGAAAGCACGGAATTTCTCCACCACATCCTGCTTTTTATTGGAATATTCGTCCGTTCCAATATGGACACGTTTGCCGGTAAAGACGGGATTACGTCCTTCCAGGTACTCGCGGAAAAGAGCATCCACGAACTCATAAGTTTCAGGTTTGAACAAGTCAAGATGGTCCATGCCATACTCTTCGCTGCCGATCTCCGGCTTATACTGTGTAAGAGCAAGCGAATGTGCCGGGACATCTATCTCCGGAATGATCTCCACACCCAGGCTATCGGCGAGTTGTTGCAGGGCGATAAACTCCTTTTTTGTATAATAGCCATCGCGGGCGGTCAGTCCGGGAAAAGTTTCGCATTCGAGGCGGAAAGCCGAATAGGTCTTGTTCCAGTCGTGATTGTAATATTGCTTGAAAGCATTATCGTTCAAGTGGATCTGGAATGTGTTCATCTTATAGTAGGCCATCATCTTCACATAATCACGTAACATGCTCATTGGAATAAATTTACGCCCGCAATCCATCATAAAACCACGGATCGCATAGTCGGGATAATCACGGGCTGCCCCTTTCGGCAAAGCCTGATTACCCTGCTGTTCGGTCAGTTGTAGCAACGTGCGGGTAGCCCAATACAGCCCCTTGCTCTTAGGAGCAGTAACGGTGACGCGGTCAGTGATCTTCATCGTGTAGCCTTCCTCTCCCAACCGGCTGTCGGACGAGAGGGAGAACACAAAATCGCCGGCAGCCGCACGACCTTGCACGACCTGCATCCGACGGCCAAACATCAGCTCGTAGTCTTCGGCAAACTGATTGGCAACACGGGCTACAGAGGGATCTTTTCCGGTATACACGATCCGGGATGTAGCCGTAGGAGTGAACATCCCCTGAGCTCCTCTCCATTCCTGCAATTCAGGGATGACAAACGGTTTCTTGTTATTTGCGGCGTCTGCTTTTCCAGACAATAACAATAAAGCTGCCAAAAGCAGCCAATAGAGTTGTATCTTCATAAGTATTTGAATTTATTGCGGACAAAGATACGAATTATTCCTTATCTCTCACAATCGGAGTGTATTGCCCCTTTTTCGTTAAAAGATGACTAAATAGCAGGGCTTTTCTGATTGATTTATTACTTTTGCATCCAAAATCATTTTAATGAGTTACAATTGGAACACACGGACGGAACTTTTGTTAGGCGCCGACCGGATGGAGCGGCTGGCACATAGCCATGTGCTGGTAGTGGGACTAGGAGGTGTGGGAGCTTATGCTGCCGAACAGATATGCCGCGCCGGAATCGGCCACATGACGATCGTCGACGCCGATACGGTGAACGAAAGCAATATCAACCGCCAACTGCCGGCGTTACATTCGACGTTGGGGATGCCGAAAGCTGAAGTCGTAGCCCGTCGCCTGTTAGATATCAATCCCCGTCTGAAACTAAACGTCCTGAACGAATTTTTGCGCGACGAACGGACGGAAGAGGTACTTTCAGCGACCCGGTACGATTTTGTCGTCGACGCGATCGATTCCCTCAGTCCGAAAGTATTCCTCTTGTATCACGCTTATCAGAGAAATATCCCTGTCGTTTCCTCAATGGGTGCCGGAGCCAAGATGGACCCGTCACAAGTCAGGATCGCGGATATCTCGAAGACCTGCAACTGCGCATTGGCAAAAGCCGTACGCAAACGACTGCGCGGTCTGGGCGTCAACAAAGGGATTCCGGTTGTCTTCTCTACCGAGATAGCCAATCCTGATGCCGTCGTAGAAGTGGAAGGCGAACAATGCAAACGAACAACGACCGGAACCGTTTCCTATATGCCGGCAATATTCGGATGCTACTTAGCCTCATATGTTATTAACCAGTTGAAAGTTGAAAGTTGAAAATGAGAAGTTATTCTTTTCCTTATACAACTTTCAACTTTCAACTTTCAACTTTCAACTGATATGATACAAACAGAAGGAATAACCAAAAGCTTCGGCTCCCTGCAAGTATTGAAAGGAATCGACTTGACGATAGGCGAGGGTGAGATCGTAGCAATTGTCGGTCCGAGCGGGGCGGGAAAAACTACCCTGCTTCAGATCATCGGGACACTCGATGCTCCGGACAGCGGCAAACTATATATAAACGGGACCGAAACCGTCCGCCTTTCGGAAGAAAAACTGGCGGCATTCCGCAACCGGAACATCGGCTTCGTTTTCCAGTTCCATCAGCTTCTCCCGGAGTTCACGGCTTTGGAGAACGTGATGATCCCGGCACTGATCGCCCGTGAAAAACCGGCTGTAGCCGAGAAAAGGGCGAAGGAGATTCTCGACTTCATGAACCTGACCGATCGGATGTCCCACAAACCGAACGAACTGTCAGGCGGAGAGAAACAGCGCGTAGCCGTTGCCCGCGCCCTCATCAACAACCCGTCCGTAATCCTCGCAGACGAACCATCAGGAAGCCTGGATACCAAGAACAAGGAAGAGCTGCACAAGCTCTTCTTCGACTTGCGCAACCAGATGCACCAGACATTCGTCATCGTCACACACGACGAGCAACTGGCAACCGATACAGACCGCGTGATCCATATCAAGGACGGAACGGTTCAACAGTTGAAAGGGGAAAGTTGAAAGTGAAAAGAGGGCAATTATTTCTTAATTTTTAATTCTTAATTATTCATTCAAACATGGTGGACAACAGAGTCACATTCGGTAGTAAACTCGGAGTTATCCTAGCTACCGTAGGATGCGCCGTAGGACTGGGAAGTATTTGGCGTTTTCCTTATATGTTAGGAACGAACGGCGGTGCCGCATTCTTGCTTATCTATATTCTCTTCATGATATTCTTAGGAATTCCGGTAATGGTAACCGAATTCTTTATCGGCCGCTACTCCCGCAGCAATACGGTCGGTTCGTTCAAGAAAATGGCCCCCGGGACGAAATGGTGCTGGATCGGATACAACGGCATCCTGGCCGCTTTCCTGATCCTGGGCTTCTATGCGGTCGTTTCCGGCTGGACACTCGAATACGTCTGGCAGACAGTAAACGGCAGCCTCTACAGTACGCCGGGGGTGGACTTTACCGCCGGCTTCGACAACTTCTCTTCCAATGCACTCCGGCCGATCTTCTGGACAGCAGTCTTTATCGGACTGACGCATTTCGTGATTGCCTCAGGTGTGGAGAAAGGCATCGAACGGGCCTCCAAGATCATGATGCCACTCCTGTTCTTTATCCTGGTCGTGATGTGTGTACGCTCCGTCACGCTGCCAAATGCAGAAGCGGGACTGGTGTACCTGTTCAAACCGGATTTCAGCAAACTGACTTCATCCGTTGTACTGAGTGCCGTCGGGCAGGCGTTCTTTTCGCTGAGTCTCGGCATGGGTTGCCTTATCACCTACTCTTCTTATTTCGGGAAAGACACCAACATGTTGGCAACAGCTTGGCAGGTGACGATCATCAATACTTTTGTGGCAGTCCTGGCAGGGATCATGATCTTCCCGGCAGTCTTCAGCTTCGGGATTGCCCCATCGGCAGGCGCCCAACTGGTATTCATCACTTTGCCCAATGTATTCGAGCAGTTACCGTTCAGCAGCTTATGGTCGCTTATTTTCTATATCTTGCTGGCGATGGCGGCACTGACTTCTACCATTTCCTTGCATGAAGTGGTGACCGCCTATATCCATGAAGAGTTCCGTATGACAAGGAAAAGAGCGGCTTGGCTCGTTTCGATCGGTGTATTCATCTTAGGCATTCTCAGTTCACTCTCGTTCGGATTATTAAAAGAGTTCACGATAGGTGGACTGATCTTTTTCGATGCACTGGATTACCTGACGGCCAAGATCATGCTGCCGTTAGGAGGAATGCTGACCTGCATCTTCGTCGGGACACGTGTCGACAAGAAAATCCTGAAAGCCGAGCTGACCAACGAAGGGACGATCAAGTTCCGTCTCTTCTCCATTTATGTCTTCTTCATGAAATACGTTTCCCCGATCGCCATCGGCATCGTATTCCTAAACGAACTCGGCCTGCTTGACCAGCTGAAGAAACTATTTTAAAATAAACCCGTAAGTTCCTTGCATATCGGCAGGGAACTTATACCTTTGTAAAATAGTATTCATTTAATAATAACTGTCTTATGGAGACCAAAACCATTCGAAAAAATACTTTCTTACCATGAACTGGCGCGACCTTCTCTACTTCTCCAAAGGCGAACGGAGAGCACTGGCTTTACTCCTTTGCCTCATCACTATTTCCTGGATCTTATTGCTTTGGACGGACACGAAACGGATGCCTATCGAAGCGCAGACAGATGCCCATCGAACGGAAAACCGACAAGCACCGGGCGAAAGACGGATCATCACCGGAAAAAATACATCCGAAGGGGGAAAAAATTTCATCCGGAAAGAATCCGGACCTCATCCGCATAAAACCAAGAATACCCTTAAAGATAAAAGTCTTACCCTTACAGGTAACGACTCCTACCCTACAGGCAAGGAGAGGAAAGGATATACCCCATACCCCCGGACGGAAAAGTACGCGCCGGGAACCCTCGTCGAACTCAACACCGCCGACACCACGATCCTGAAAAAAGTCCCTGGCATCGGCAGCACCTTCGCTCGGCGGATCATGAAATACAGAGAACTCTTAGGGGGCTTCTACGATGTCAGCCAGTTGGCGGAAGTGTATGGGATCGATGAAGAACGCTACCAAGCCCTCGCCCCCTGGTTCATTGCCGACACGCTCCATGTACGCCGGTTAGAGGTCAACGCCTTACCCGCCGCCGCTCTCCGCAAACACCCTTACCTCGACTACCGACAGGCAAAAGCGATCGAACAGCTCCGGAAACAAAAAAGCAGGCTCTCCGGATGGGAGAACCTGCAACTGATAGAAGAATTTACAGATACGGACAAGAAACGGCTCACACCGTACCTGTCATTCAAATAAACTTTAAAACGTGACTTGTATCATCACGGGAAAATGATCCGACGGGAAACGACCGTACTGCATATCGTTGAGAACAGCATACTTTTTCACCTTCGTCCCCTTCGTCACCCAGATATAATCGATGCGGTTCATCATCTCGGAAGCTGTTGTAAGTACCTTCCGTACCATAACGCGGCTGCTCGCTCAGGTCATACGAGTCCAGCAACAGACCGTCGGATGCCAGCGTCACCATCGGTTCATCGGTCGGAACGGCATTGAAGTCTCCCGTCGCAAAGACCGTCGCATCCGTTCCGGCAATCTGCTTAATACGAGCGATCAGCAGTTTGGAAGATTCCCGGCGTGCCACCTTCCCCTGATGGTCGTAATGGGAATTGAAAAAATAGAACACCTTGCCACTCTCCTTATCGCGAAACTTACCCCAGGAACAAATACGGTTGCAGCAAGTAGCATCCCAGCCCTTGCCCGGAACATCCGGTGTTTCGGAAAACCAGAAATTCCCCTTGTCCAACAAATCGAAACGACTGGTCTTATAGAAGATAGCGGAATGTTCGCCCGCATCCTCGCCGTCATCGCGCCCGGCACCGATATAGGCATACCCATCCAACTCGGCAATCCCGTCCAACATGTGCTTGAACCCTTCCTGTGTCCCGAAGATATCGAAATCGTGGAAACGGATCAGTCCTTTCACCATCTCTTTGCGGTTCGGCCAGGCATTCACACCATCTTTTTCCGTATCCATACGGAGGTTGAAAGTCGCCACGTTCAGTTCGCTCCTCCCGCCTGTGGCCGGATGGGATTCTTTCATGGCCCATGACTGGAGCAAAGCTGCCAGCAGGAGGACCGAAACAAATACACTTACCGTCTTTTTCATATCCTTATCATTTATCGATTACACATTTACCAACCCGGATTCTGTTTCAGGTTTCCATTTTTGATGATTGCCGACTGAGGGATCGGGTAGTAATACTGGCGACCATCGTCGTACCAGATACGCGGATCATCGTCCGACCAAGTCAGGTTACCCGAATCCGCCCCGGTCAATCCCTGCTGCGTGCCCTCTCCTACTGAAACAGGCGTACAGGAAGCAGGCAGACCGGTCGGCTTCTCTCCCTTATAGAAGATCACGTCCGGCGTACCGTCTTTGTCGAGGTCCATCTGGACATTCAAGGCGGGAATATATATACCAGTCCAACGCATCGTCATCAGCTCACCGCGTTTCCAACGCTTCAGGTCGGTGAAGCGGAAACCCTCCAGAGCCAGTTCGACGGAACGCTCACGACGCACTTCGAGGATGACCGGATCGGAAATATTCGGGAAATAGTTTTGCTGGAAATAAGCATCCACCTTGGTTGGCTTGGCAGAAAGACCGCCGGTGATACCGGCGCGTGCACGCAGCACACCGACCGTATTCGCCCAATCCGCATCCGTCAGCGTCCCCAACTCGGCTTTTGCCTCGGCATAGTTCAGCAGGACTTCGGCATAACGGAACAACGGAATCGCATTCGTATTCAAAGCACCGGCATCGTATTTGGTATCATCCAACGTATATTTGATCGGTTGGTAGCCCGTATAGGAATAACCGTTGAAGTTAGGAGCGGCAGGCACCCCGTCGCGTTCATACCCAGGTGTGCGGATCGTCTGGGCAAGGCGTGCGTCACGGTTCTGGCATTCGTCATAGAACTCCATCGTCTCGTAACCGGCACGATCCGTAAACGGTGTCCCATCCGTATTCAGGAAAGTATTGACAAAGGTACGGATCATACTGAAACGCGCTCCATACGTGCCTGAAGTCCACCACCAGTTAGCTTCGCCCAACACAGCCAGCCCGGCATCGGCGCAGCTCGCCAGCATTACTTCGCTAGTTACCGGCTTATCACTGATGAACAGCGAGCGGAAAGAAGCATCCGTACCCTCACCCGTATAAATAGAATGGCCGCTTTCCTTCATAACCGTTTCGGCAGCACGGACAGCCTCCTGATACCATTCGTCAGCCGAGTCGGTCAATCCCAACTCCGTATGATACTTGCGAAAAGAAGCTTCGAAGAGGCAGATACGGGATTTCAACGCATAAGCCACCCATTTCGTCACCAGAGAACCGGTTTCGTCCTTCGTCCGCGAGATATTCTCACAAGCAAAGTCCAGGTCTTCCAACACATGATCCATGACGATAGTCCGCGAATCGCGGGGAGCATACAGCAACTCGTCGTCCACACCTAACGTACGGTCTATCCAAGGCACATCGCCGAAACGTACTACCATCTCGTAATAGAAGTAAGCGCGGAAAAAGCGGGCCAAGCCGATATAGTTGTTACGGACAGATTCATCGACCGCCTCGTTCGTACAGTTCTCAATAAAGTAGTTGATGTTGCGCAGATCGCTCCACGACCACCCGCTGCTCAACTCGGCCGAGTAAGCCCCTTCGCGGATAAAGTTGTCAAAGCTGGTCACCGCTCCATAATCGCACATGGCATCCTGCCTGAAACCGTCACTGACGGAAGGGAGCATATTATAGAAAGAATAGGAATATGTTTCCAGCCCTTTCTCCGTCCTGAAGACTGTGTCTTTGTCCACCGAAGCCTGCGGTGTCTCGTCCATTGAGCAGGAGGAAAGGAGTAAACAGACTGATACAAAAGAATATATAATCCGTTTCATGTCGTTGATAGTTCTTTAATTAAAATGTTACTGATAAACCTAAACTCACACTCTTCATCTGCGGATAGCTGTTCCCGTCACCGCTACCACGGTTCCCGTTCAGTCCGGACGACATATCGGCATCCGTCAGGTCGGGATCGGAACCGTAGATGTTCGTCACGTCGAGGTCACGCGTATGCTTGTAGAGCGGGGACCAGCACCAGAGATTCTCGGCCGAAATATAAACCCGTACATTCTGCAATTTGGCTTTCGAAACGATCGGCTGTGGCAAGGTGTAGCCGAATTGCAGGTTCTTCAGACGGATATAAGCGACATTCTGCAAGTAGCGGGTCTGCGGTGTAGACTTCAGGGAAGCATTATAGCCGGCATAACGGGGCAGATAAGCATCCGTATTGTCCTCTGTCCAATAGTTGCCCTGATGCCAAGTAGGCATGTTGTTATACGGGCGGTTATACTGTCCCCAGAAAATACATTCCGAACTGGGATACCAATCCTGTTTACCCACCCCCTGGAAGAAGGCGGAAAGGAAGAAGTTGTTCCAGTCACCGGAAAGGTTGATGCTATACGCATAGCGAGGCAACGCATTTCCGATCACGGTCTTGTCACCGTGGTCGTCCACGGTATTATTGCCGTAGTCGATCACATGGTCACCGTTCAGGTCCTTGATCTTCACATCTCCCGGATAGGTGATGCGCTTGGATGAAGACTGGATCAGTGTCTGGTCGGCATGGCTGTCAATATCAGCCTGATCCTTGAACAGCCCTTCAGTCACATATCCCCAGATTTCACCTACACGCTTGCCGGCATAGTAGTCATCCAGGTTACCTGTCTGGTTGTTATAGCGGTCGATGGTCGAGATATAGTCGGACAGCGTACCACGGATCTCGTAGTTGAACGGTTTCTCCGCCAATGTGAACTGGTCGCGCCAAGTCAGCGTGATTTCCCATCCCTTGGTCGTCATGTCGGCATAGTTGCCTTTGGGAGAAGAGGCGCCGAACACATCGGGAAGCGTTTCGCCGACCGTGTACATATCCGTTGTCTTACGGATGTAATAGTCACCGTTAAATTGCAAGCGGTTGTTCAACATGCCAAAGTCCAGTCCGACATCGGTCGTCGTTGCCGTTTCCCAGGTCAGTCCGTCAGGCATGACGGCAGGAGCACTCGTATACTTGTTCTTCAAACCGTTCAGGACACGACCGGAAGTGCTGATGCTCAACAACTCGAGGAAGCTATAGGGAGAAACATTACCATTCCCTAACGAACCGTATGAAACACGTATTTTCAGATTGGAGAACAAATCCGGGTTCACCTTCCAGAACGCCTCTTCCGACACGCGCCATCCACCGGAGACAGAAGGGAAGAACGCCCATTGCTGATCGGTCGGGAATTTGGAAGAACCGTCATAGCGTCCATTCACTTCCAACAGATAGCGATCCTTGAACGCATAGTTCAGACGGAAAAAGCCACCTGCCACGCGCCATCTGTTATAACCTCCCGACGTAGTGATCGCATCTCCCAACGCCAAGTTGATGTTTTCCGAATCGTCGAGCAGCAACCCGTTACGCTGCACATATGTGCTCTTATAAGTTGACTGTTCATAGTTGTAACCGACCATACCTTTGAAATAATGCGCATCACCGAATGTATCCTCATAATCGGCATACAGGTTGGTCGCAATATACTCGGTCCGCATATTACTTTCCTTCAAGTCATTGTATTTGGCGCTCAGTTCGACCGTCTGCCCTTCGTGCGTGCTGTAGGGAACCGGTACACGGCGTTGCGTTTGTCCCTCGTCCGTGTTGCGGAACGTGAAGTCGCCCCGTACGTGCAACTTGTTTTCCAGAAAGGAAGCAGTAAAGCCGGTCGTATTCTTCAACACCTTGTTATTGGTATCGATACCGTTCTTGCCATAGATAAAGTCACCGACCGAATAAGCGGCCGAGAAAGTCAGGCTGCCGTCGGGGTTGAAGATAGGCGAGGTCGGATGACCTTCATCGGAAATGTTACGCCAGATGGAGCCGCCTTCGCCGACGTTGATCGGGTTATGGTAATCCATATTGGAAAAATCCATATTGTTCTCGATCTTCAGCTAGTCGAACACCTGTACGGAACCTTTCGCACGCAGGTTCATCATCTTATAATTGTCGGTATTATAGCGAAACAAACCGTCGTAGCCATAGAACCGTCCGGAAACGTAGTAGTTCAGTTTCCCGTTGTTACCGGTCACCGACAAGTTATGGTCCTGTGCGAAAGTCGTTTTCTTGTACAGGGCGTCATAATAATCCTCGTTGCCGTAATAGACATATTTGCCGGTAGCATCGACCGTCACCTCGTCAGTTATGCCCTGCTCCTTCCGTCTTTTGAAGTCTTCCAGCCAGCCGAGGGAGAATTCTTGCGTCTTGTTGATGTTCTTAGGGTCGGCCGAATAGTTGTTCCATGCATGATAGGCTTCATAGAAATGACTGGCATATTCATATCCGTCGGTCACGAAGTCGGGAACCGTCACCGGTTTCTGCATGGCGAAATTTCCGGAATAGGTAATGGAAGTCTTGTCCTTAGTCGGCTCTTTCGTGGTGATCAGTACGACACCGAAAGTACCGCGCGCGCCATAGATGGCAGCCGAAGCGGCATCTTTCAGGACAGACACGCTGGCGATATCGTTCGGGTTCAACATCGAGGGATCACCTTCCACACCGTCGATCAGGACCAACGCGCTACCACCCTGCCCGATCGAAGTCGTACCGCGGACATTATAACTCGCCGAACGGGTCGGCTTACCGTCAGTCAACTGGATGTTCAAGTTGGGGATCGAACCTTGCAGGGCTTGTGTCACGTTGGGAACGGAACGATTGTCAAACACTTCGCTGGTCACCTGTTCGACAGCTCCGGTCAGGTTCACTTTCTTCTGCGTGCCGTAACCGACCACGACCACTTCGTCCAGCTTCTGCATATCTTCCACCAAGACCACTTTCAGCTCTTTCTCTCCTTTCAGTGTGATTTCTTTCGGTATATATCCGATAAAAGAGATGGTTAACACAGCGTCAGGGGCTACTTCCAGCGAAAACTTCCCGTCGATATCGGTCACCGCCCCGTTAGTCGTTCCTTTTTCCTGTACACTAACACCGATAAGCGGTTCGTTCTGCGCATCCAGCACATGACCGGAGGCAGTAATTTGT
>OODB01002028.1_pt1 | contig 12285 bp, 12 predicted proteins | sample 1671721 | NCBI WGS metagenome assembly OODB01 (sample SAMN06348185, study PRJEB24527) | human gut metagenome | biome: human gut; feature: ankylosing spondylitis patient; material: feces | host: Homo sapiens | place: China | collected 2015-10
AATACGCTATAATATTCATAAAAATGAAGAATTAATGCAATGCACCATAGCTTTACAAGTTTTAGATGAACTGATAGCCGAAAAAGAAGAAAGCAATACAAACAACGGATAAAAACAATACGATGTCACTGTTGTATCAAAGTAAAATATAAGGCACTATCGCATAGGTAGTGCTTTTTCTATATCTAAAAACAGGAGGTGAAATTCATGGCAAGACCGAGAAAGATTACGAAAGAGACAGTCCAAAAACTCGAAGAGGGATTTTTAATGGGGTTAAGTGACCGAGAGGCTTGTATTTATGCGGATATAGCGGTAAGCACGTTATACGATTACTGCAAGAAACACAAGGAGTTTTCGGAGCGAAAAGAGCTACTTAAAGACAATATCAAAATGAAGTCGAAATTAAACGTTGCACACGGGATAAAAAAGGGTGATATTAATTTATCGTTATGGTATCTTGAACGCAAATGCAAAGATGAATTTTCACCAAAGCAAGAGATACAGCACAGTGGCACAATGGACATAAACAATCCTATGGCAAATCTTACGACCGATGAATTAAGGAAGTTGATAGGCGATGGATAAAAACTTAATAATGCTTGAGGCGAAAAAAGAACTTGCAAGACGTGAGTTCTTTTATTTTTGCCATTTATCTGCACCGTCATTTTACAAAACAGACAGAAAATTTCTTGTCAGACTATGCAACGAAATGCAATCGTTTTACGAAAGTGACGAAGACGCACTGATTATAAACTTACCGCCACGACACGGCAAGAGCCGTACTGCGTCAATGTTCGTCGAATGGGTACTCGGCAGAAATCAAAGTGAGAAGATAATGACCGGTTCATACAATGAAACATTATCAACCACCTTTTCAAAAGCGGTGCGTAATGCGATACAGGAGGAAAAAGCCGATACGGAAAAGATTATTTACAGTGACATATTTCCGAATGTGAAAATAAAGCAAGGCGACGGGGCAATGAATCTATGGAGCTTGGAGGGCGGTTACAACAACTATCTTGCAACATCGCCGTCGGGTACGGCAACAGGTTTCGGAGCAAGTTTATTAATTATCGACGACCTTATCAAAAATGCGGAAGAAGCATACAATGAAACAGTAAAAGAAAAGCATTGGGAATGGTTTACAAACACAATGTTTTCACGACTTGAAGAAAAAGGCAAGATAATTATTATAATGACACGTTGGGCGTCGGGCGACCTTGCGGGACGTGCGATTGAGTATTTCAGTGACAACAACATATCTCACAGAGTAATAATGATGAAAGCCGTATGTGATGACGGCAGTATGCTTTGTGATGAGATACTCTCACGATACAGTTATGATTTAAAGATAAAGGCAATGGGTGCGGACATAGCAAGTGCGAATTATCAGCAAGAGCCGATTGATTTGCAAGGCAAACTCTACACAACGCTTAAAACATACGACAGTTTACCGCCGATTACGCAAATACAATCATATTGCGATACCGCCGATACTGGTGCGGACTATCTCTGCAACATAATATACGGCATATACGGCAAAGAAGTATACGTCATAGACGTGTATTATACCGATGAGCCTATGGAGATTACAGAGGGTGAAACGGCACGCAGATTGTACGAGAATAACGTAAATCTTGCAAAGATTGAAAGCAATAACGGCGGACGTTCGTTCGCAAGACGTGTGCGTGAAATACTTGCCGAAAAATACGGCAGTAATTTTACAACGGTGAAATGGTTTCATCAAAGCAATAACAAAGAGGCACGAATATTATCCAACAGCACTTGGGTAATGGAGCATATATATTTTCCTTGCGACTGGCACATACGTTTTCCCGAATACTATAAGGCAATGACGACATATCAACGTGAGGGCAAGAACAAGCACGACGACGCACCTGATGCAACAACGGGTATTGCGGAGATGATGAACAGGAAAAAAGGCGGACTGTCAATTTTAAAGTAGGTGATAAAAAATGGATTTGGAAACAGTGAAAAAGTTGATAAAAAAATATATACCCGGACACGAGAATTTTATATCGAGAGTGCAGACGGCGGAAAGGTATTACTTAAACGACAACGATATTTTGCACATAAAGCATAGTGAGGACGAAAAGCCTTTGAGAAATGCCGATAACAGAATACCGTCAAATTTTCACGGCTTGCTTGTAGACCAAAAGTCCGCATATATGTTTACGTCACCGCCGTTATTTGATGTCGGGAATAAATCGGCGAATGAGAAAATAAGCAATATACTCGGCAGTCGATACACGAAAATATGTTCAAGACTTGCGATAAATGCGTCAAATGCGGGTTTGGGTTGGATTCACTACTGGGATAATGACGGATTTAAGTACGACGTTATAGACAGCAAGCAAGTTATACCGATATGGAGCGATACTTTGGAACACGAACTTACGGCGTGTTTCAGAACATATCAAGAGCTTGACGATAACGGTGACACTTACCACGTTTATGAGTATTGGACTGATAAGGAATGCAGTGTATTCCGTAAGAAGATTGGCGACGGTCTTGAACGGCTTGAAATGTATAATATGTTCAACGTGTACGACGTTGAAACAAACGGAACTGTATGTAACGTGTACAGTCATAACTTCGGACGTGTACCGTTTATTCCGTTTTTCAATAACGGCTTTCATCGTGATGACCTTACACCGATAAAAGGACTTATTGATACATATGACAAGACATACAGCGGTTTTATAAACGACCTTGAAGATATACAGGAGATTATATTCGTACTCAGCGGATATGAGGGCGAGAGCCTTTCGGAGTTTTTGACACAGCTCAAGAAGTACAAGACTGTTAAGCTTGATTCGGAGGACGGAGCAAGCGGAGGGCTTTCGACTTTGACGATTGATATTCCGGTTGAGGCAAGAGAGAAAATGCTCCAAATGACACGCAAGAGTATTTTTGAACAGGGTAAAGGTATTGACCCGGACCCACAGAACTTCGGTAATTCATCGGGTACGGCATTGAAATATTTGTATTCACTGCTTGAACTCAAAGCCGGTATGGCAGAAATGGAGTTTAGGAGTGGGTTTGAAGAACTCATCAAAGCGATATGCGATTACAGCGGTATCGCTTGCGAGAATGTCACACAGACGTGGACAAGGACAAGCGTTTCAAACGACACCGAACTTGCGGATATAGCACAAAAAAGCGTTGGTGTTATATCTCAACGCACGATTATCGAACGTCATCCGTTTGTTGAGGACGCAGATAAGGAAATGGAGAGAATTGCGGAAGAAAAGGACGACAGTGACGATATAATGGGTGGACATAATGAACGAGTATTGGAAGAAGAGGAACAGTGAGCTTTTAAAAATCCACGCACAGAAAGCCGATGATATAGAACGCGAACTTATAAAAGAGTATGAAAGGTCCTTAAACGGCATAAAAAAAGAGATTGAAACGTTTTACGCAAGGTATGCCGGTGAAAACGGTATCAGTATGGCAGAGGCGCGAAAACAGCTAAGCCGTGACGAACTTAAAGGCTTTAAGTTGTCGCTTGAAGAATTTCGAGAAAAAGCACTTGATAACGCAGACGGCAAGTGGACGACAATGCTTGATAATGAGTATATGCGTTCAAGAGTAAGCCGTTTGGAGGCACTCAAATATCAAATGCGCGGAGAAGTTGAACTCTTAAAGCAAAAACAAGAGAATAAATTTTCAACATCACTTAAAAAGGCATACAGTGATACATATTATACAACACATAAACATATAGCCGATTCGGTTGATTATGCTGTTAATTTTGCAAAGTTCGACCGTGACACGGTAAAGAATGCGATATATGAAAAGTGGCTTGACGGAAGTAATTTCTCCGACAGGATATGGAACGATAAGCAGAAACTTTTAAGAGAGCTTAATACAAATCTTGTACAGGGCATAACGAGGGGCGACAGTCCCGATAAAATGATTAAAAATATTTCTGCAAGAATGAATGTTTCAAAAAGCCGTTCCGCCGCACTGTATCAGACGGAATATACGCATATTATGGTTGACGCAAGATTGCGTTCGATAATGGACGCAGGGTGTGACGAATACGAGATTGACGAGAATATGGACAGTGATATTTGCGATGAGTGCGCAAGTATGAACGGTAAGCATTTTAAATTGTCAGAATATCAGCAAGGCATAACCGCACCACCGTTTCATACCCGTTGTCGTGGTACAATAACGGCATATTTTGCGGACGAAGAGGGAATAGAGCATACAATGCCGGAAGAAGATGTTTTGCAAAACTATAAGCCGTATGAAGTGGATACAAGTGATACGGCTGAAACTGTAAGAGGCGGGCAAAAATTGAATTTGTCAAGAGTTACAAATTCAAAATATGATATGTATGCTACAGATAGCGTAAAGCTAAAGCCGAAAGAATTGCACAATCTGAATAAGTGTATTACTTCCGCATATGAATTATTAAAGCAGAGCAAAAGCGAAACAAAGCCGACAATGTTTCTTATTAGTGAACAGGAAATGCAGAAATCGGCAGTTGCGTCATATAATTCTATATCGAATATTTTATATATAAATGCCGAACTTCTTCATTCAGCCGATATAGAAACCCTGCAAAAGGATTTGGCGATGGGTGATAATCCCGTCAGTACGTATTTGCATGAGCTGATACATTGGCAAGATGCCGATGATTACAGGAAAAAGGGGAACAGCATAAATACGCCGGAAGAATACAAAAAGTATATAGCGTATTTGCGTGAATATTGTAAGAAGAAACTTGACAGAGAAACAGCAAAGGGATATAATATATTTGTAAGTAAGTATGCGGAAGATGAATTTGGTAGAGCTAACTACGATGAAACTTATACCGAGTATAGGGTGCAAAAATTATTAGAAAGGGGGAAAATACGATGAGATTAATATTGACCGAAGAAGAAAGGGCATTGAGAAAGACATTTGAACCGTATTATGATGTTTTGAAAACACCGTCGTTAAGCCCCGATGCACCGGAAGAGGCAGTTAAGGCTGACAAAAAGAGAGCAGAGGCGGAAGCGTGGCTTTTAGAAACTAAAGTAACCTTTAATAAAAAGAAGTAACCATACCGGATATATTTTAAATTAAATAAACGTTAAGCACGTCTTAGGGCGTGCTTTTTCTATGCAAGCGACTTGCAAATAAGGACAAAATATGATATATTATATGTAGCCTAACGGCTCGGGTATTGAGTTTGAGCGATAGGCGGTTGTTTTGGAAAGGAAATATTATGAGTGAAACAACGATACAACTTGTATTGATTTTGCTTATTGTATGGATATTAAAAAAATAACCGCCCTACTGGCATAAGGCGGTTATTTGGTGTAGAATGTAATCTACATTCAAAATAAACATCTCGATGTAGAAACAATCGTTTTATCGCTCCTACTCTTTACTTGAATTATAGCACTTAACAAATGTTATGTCAAGCACTTACTGAAACAGTGGGTGCTTTTTTGATACAAAAAAGGAGAGTGGGACAAGTGAATATACGAGGTTTACCACCTTAGCACCTATAAAACGGTGCTTTTTTTATACTCTTTTTTCAGCGTTGCAGAGAATAAAGAACAATGCTTTTTACAGGAACGCACCTGAATAAAAAATTAATTATGGAGGAGAAATAAGAATGGAATGGTTAAAGGCAATATTGGAAAAGGCAAAGATTGAGGACGGCAAATTGGATATTGACGGAGTGATGTCGACTGTAAACTCTGAATTTCCGAAGTATGCAGTACCGAAAAATGTTTTCAATGACAAAGTTACGGAGCTTAAAACGGCGAACAAAACCATTGAGGACCTTAAACAATCAAATGCCGACAACGCGGAATTGCAGAACAAAATCAAAGGGTATGAAAGCGAGATTGAAACGCTTAAAACAGATGCGTTGAACACCGCAAAGACATACGCATTAAAGGAACAGCTTTCAAAAGCCGGTGTAACCGATGCCGACTATCTTATTTACAAGCAAGGCGGAATTGATAAGTTTACATTCGACAAAGACGGAAAGCCTGTCGGTGTAGACGATATTCTTAAACCGCTCAGAGAGGATAAGACGTACTCACACCTTTTTGCCGAAAAAGGCGGAGCATACACACCAAAAAGCGGCGGTGGAGGTTCAGACGTAAATCCTTGGGCAAAGGAAACATTTAATCTTACCAAACAAGGTGAAATTTATAAAAACGACCCTGCAAGAGCAAAAGTATTAATGCAAGAGGCAGGAACGACAGGAGGAATTTAATATGGGAACAACATTATCAGATATTATCGTACCGGAACTGTTTAATCCGTACGTTATTCAAAAAACACTTGAAAAATCGGCACTTGTGCAGAGCGGTATAGTTCAAAACGACGCAGAGTTTGACAAGCTTGCGTCACAGGCAAGTCCGCTTGTAAATATGCCGTTTTTCTCTGACCTAACAGGTGAATCGGAAACGGTTATCGAGGGTGACGACCTTACTGCCGACAAAATCAGCAGTAAGAAAGACGTTGCGGTAATTTTAAGACGTGCAAAAATGTGGAGTGCGACAGACCTTTCGGCCGCAATGTCGGGTGCTGACCCTATGGCGGCGATTGCAAGTCTTGTATCTGACTTTTGGGTGAGAGATTTACAAAAGGAACTTATCGCTGTGCTTAAAGGTATCTTCGGCACAATTCCGGCAGTATCCGACGGTTCGCCTAAAGAGGCTGAAACAAGACTTGCGTCAAACATTCTTGATATTTCAAGCGCAAGCGGTAACAGTGCAAAATGGAGCGGAAGTGCTTTTATTGACGCACAACAGCTTTTAGGCGACAACAAAGCGGAACTTACCGCTGTTGTTATGCACAGTGCGGTTGAGGCGGCACTCAGAAAGCAAGACCTTATTGACGTAATTCAGCCGTCCGGTGCAAATCCGTTCAGTACATATATGGGTAAGCGAGTTATTATTGATGACGGCTGTCCCGTAACAGGTTCGGGTTCGAGTCAAGTATTTTCAACATATCTTTTCGGCAACGGTGCGATTGCACTCGGTAACGGTACACCGGAAAAGTTTGTTGCAACCGAAACAGACAGAGATAAGAAAAAGGGCAGTGGTGTTGACTATCTTATCAATCGTAAGACGTATATTCTTCACCCACGCGGTGTTAAGTTTACGGACGCCGATGTCGCAAATACGGAAGGTCCTACGCGTACGGAACTTGCTAATGCAACAAACTGGACACCTGTATATGACCCTAAGCAGATTAGAATTGTCGAAATGCGTCACAAGATTTGATGAGGTGACTTATGGATGAGTATATAGCTGTTTTTGCGGATATGTACGGCATAAGCGAAGATGACAGAGGAAAAGCCGAAAGATGTATTGAAAGCACAATCGAATATATCAAGAATTATTGCCATATTGACGGTATTCCCGATGATTTAAAGCATACCGTTATACTTATGGCGGCGGACTTGTTCCGCTATGATATATCGGCATCATCGGGACGATACGACAATGTAACGTCAATCAAAGAGGGCGATGTTACGGTATCGTACGGCAGTAATTCAAGCAGTATGTCGAGCGTGTTTAAAGACTACAAAGCAAGGCTTGCACGTTTCAGAAAGTTGGTGTGGTGATGAATATGGTAAGAGCGGCGATTGAAAGACTGTATAAAGGTTTATGTTCTGTCAAAGTGAAAGTTTCAAGCGTGAATGAGGAAACAGGAGAAACTGTATTTACCGAAAAGGCTGTTTTAACCGAACAGCCTTGCCGACTTTCATTTCAAAGCCGAAATTCGGCGGCAAAGGACGACGGATACAGCACCGTATCGCAATCGGTTGTGCTTTTTATTGCGCCTGAGGTTGAAATACCGTCGGGCAGTAAAATAACCGTTACACAAAACGGAAAAACAACTGACTATTGCCGTAGCGGTGAAAGTGCGGTTTATACATCGCACCAAGAAATTGCACTGGAATTATTCGAGGATTATGCGTAATGAATGAGATTGATTTTTCACAGCTTGAGAAATTACAAAAGCAAATGGAAAGTGTGGATTACACCAAAGCTTGTGCATCGGCTATGAATGTAATTTCACAGAGGGCATTAAAATACATCAGTAACGTAACAAAACCCGGACATTACAAGAACGGTAAAACGGGCGGTACACTGAAAAAGAGTTGGCAAGCAGAAAGAACAACTGTAAGCGGAAGTACGGTAAAAGGCGGAATATATACCGCACTTGAATATGCTCCTTATGTAGAGTTCGGACACCGTACAAGGTGGGGAAAGGGTACTTCGCCCAATTACAAGCCGAAGAAAAACGGCAAAAAGTGGGTTGAGGGCAAAAAATATCTTAACACCGTAGTACCGAAAGTCGATAAGGTAGCACCGAAAATACTTATGCGGAAGATGGAGGAAATACTGAAATGATGACGAGTATTAAAAATGCAGTAACAAAAGCTATTTATGACTGTTTCGGCAATGCGGTTTATACCGCATACACCGAACAAGGTTTTTCCGAACCTTGTTTTATCGTTGAGATGTTTCCGCTTAACGTACAGGCGACAAATACGTTTTTGGACGATGAAACGCAGACGGTACGAATAAGATATGTTCCGAAAGATATAAGTCAAGATGAATTTATTTATGTGGCTGAAAAATTAAGAGGTTTGTTTTTATACAATCCGCTTGTATTGTCCGACGGTATGCGTATAAGAAGTTTTAGTATAGATTTTTCTTTGGAAAACTACACGCTTGTGACGGAGCTTGTATACAATTACACCGTTAAGGTGAGAAACGAAAGTACATACGATAAGGCAGAAGATTTGATATTAGGAGGAGATTTATAATGGGTTTACCTGAAATAAATATAGTGTTTCAGTCCAAAGCTGAAACGGCAATTAAACGAAGTGCAAACGGCATTGTTGCACTGATTTTGCGTGACGCAACCAAAGGTGATATTACATCATATTCGTATACAAATGAGAGTGAAGTTGTAAAATCTCATTGGACAACCGCAAATTATGATTACATAAGCAAGACGTTCCTCGGCGGACCGCAAAGGGTTATTGTCGAGAGAATAGGTGCGGAAGATACCTATGACGACGCACTTGCACGATTAAAAAATAAAAAGTGGAATTACCTTGCAATACCGTCGCTTGCCGATAACGAAAAAGATATTGCGGATTGGATTATTGCACAGAGAAATGCGAAAAAGACATTTAAAGCCGTACTTCCGTATGCGGCGAATAATGAGGGTATTATAAACTTCGCAACCAATGATATAAAAGTCGGTACAAAGGTTTATACCACTGCCGAATACTGTTGCCGTATTGCAGGACTTTTGGCAGGATTGCCTATGACAGAGGGTGCGACGTATCAAACTCTTGCAGAGGTTGAAAGCATAACGGAAAGTACAACTCCGGATGATGATATTGACGGCGGTAAGTTTATACTTATCAATGACGGCGAAAAGGTTAAAGTCGGCAGAGGTGTCAATTCGCTTGTAACATTGTCGGGCGATAAGACGGAGGATATGAAGAAAATCAAGATTATAGACAGTCTTGACCTCATAAGAGATGATATAAAAGCATCGTTTGAGGAAAATTATATTAATGTTGTAAACAGTCACGAAAATAAAATGTTGTTTATCGGTGCGGTTAATCAGTATTTTAAGTCGTTGCAGTCACAGGGCGTATTGTATGACGGTGCCGATTGCAGAGCTTATATTGACGTTCAGTCGCAACGTGAATGGCTTGCTCAAAAATATGACGTGTCGGATTGGACAGACAGTGAGGTCGAAGTGGCAAATACGGGAAGTATCATATTTGCGGGTGCGGATATTACAATACAGGATTGTATTGAGGACTTGAGTTTTAAAATAGGATTGGAGTGATAGATAATGGCTGAAAGTGTTAAACCGAGAGGCAATCAACTTTGTTCCGGTACATTCGGTAAACTTTGGATTGACGGAAGTCTTGCCTATGAAGTGTATAAGTTTGAGGCAAAGGAAAAGACAAATCGTGAGAGTGTAAGTTTTGCCGGCGATACAACGAACGATTCAAAGCTTATGGGCGTTGACTATGAATTTTCATATACCGTACGAAAAGTATATTCAAGGGGTAAAGAAATAGCTGACGGACATAAAAAAGGTAAAGATACAAGACATACGTTGGTGGCAAGACTTGAAGATCCTGATAACGGCGGTTATGAAACAATTCAACTTGATAATTGTTGGTATAATGATGTGTCACTTATGAATTTTGAAACCGGTAAGATAGTTGAAGAAGAATTCAGCGGCGGTTTTACCGACTATGACCTTACATCTACAATGAATGCGTAATAACGGAGGTAAAAGATTATGGATAAGAATACAAAAATTACTCTTGCGGAACTTATTAAGCGTAAGGAGCAAGTGCTTGAGGCAAAGAAAAACGTAAAAAGAGCGAGAGTTTATGTAAAAAGCCTTGGTGGCGAGATTGTTATAAAAGCACCGACAAAGTCGCTTGCAACAGAATCGGCGGAAATGGAAAAGGACGGTGACGCTCACCTTGTTTATGAGTGTGTTGCCGAACCGGATTTACATTCAAAAGAACTTCAGGAGGCATACGGCTGTACATATCCCGAAGAAATCGTAGAAAAGATTTTTGACGACGGCGAAATCTCACCGATTGCAATGGAGTGTATGAAACTTGCGGGATATATCGACAGTGTAAAACTTGTTGAAGAAGTAAAAAACTGATAGAGGCAGATGATGAACTCTATATGATACATCATTATCTGCAAAGAGGAATATTGCCCGAAAAGGTGCTTGCAAGACCAGAAATTGAAAAAATATTTTTCCTTGCAAGTGCCAAAAAGGCAAATGATGACGAGTACGCAAAGTGGAAGGCGTTGGGAGGTGAATAATTTTGCAGAGCAAAATTATAGCGAGCAAATGCCGTGCATTTGTGATAGCGTAGGGGGTGAATAGTTTTGCAGAATAAAAGTTCGATAGTTCTGAATATGAACCTTAATGCGAGTGGATTTGCCCGAGGGATAAAAAGTGTAATCGGCAGTGTCAAAAATATGAATGAGTCGATGAAAGACGCAACGAACAGCGCCTCAAAGATGTCTTCTGTAATGAAAGGTATAGGGAGCAGTGCCATAAAAGTCGGAAAAGGTTTAGCGGTGGCAGGAGCGGCCGCGGCGACTGCCGTAACGGCTTTGGTTTCAAAGTCTGTCGGTGCATTTGCTGATTATGAACAACTTACGGGCGGTGTAGAAACGTTGTTCGGAGCAGGCGGAAGAAGTGTTGAGGAATATGCACAGAGTGTCGGTAAAAGTGTTTCTGATATTCAAGGGAAATACGACAGTTTGATGAGTGCGCAAAATGTTGTATTAGAAAATGCAAATAAGGCATATATGACTGCCGGAATGTCGGCGAATGAATATATGGATACTGTTACGGGATTTTCAGCGTCATTAATATCAAGCTTAGGCGGAGATACAAACAAGGCGGCGGATTACGCAAATTCGGCATTGGTTGATATGTCCGATAATGCAAATAAAATGGGTACGGATATGGAGTCCATAAAAAATGCGTATCAGGGATTTGCAAAACAGAATTATACTATGCTTGACAACTTGAAGTTAGGTTACGGCGGTACACAAGAGGAAATGAAACGACTTCTCAGTGACGCAGAAAAGCTTACGGGACAGAGGTACGACATTTCATCATTTGCCGATATTACACAGGCTATTCACGCAATTCAAACTCAAATGGATATTACCGGCACAACCGCAAAAGAGGCAAGCACGACAATAAGCGGATCGTGGGGGTCACTGAAAGCGGCATTTCAAAACGTGTTGGTGGGACTGACAACAGGCGGAGATATGTTTGACCAAAGTTTAGACGCATTGATTAATACAGCCGTAACATTCGGACAGAATATTATACCCGCCATTAAAGGTGCTTTGAGTGGTATCGGCTATTTAATTGAGGGGTTGGCGCCGGTAATCGGCGAAACAATTCCACCGTTAATTAATGACCTCGCTCCTACATTGGCAAACAGTGCCGTATCGCTTATATCGTCTTTGGTAAATGGTCTGACACAGAGCGCAACGCAATTTTCAGAGTGCTTGAGCAATATGATTATTGTAGCGGTCGCCGGTATTTCAAGCGTAGTGCCACAGTTATTAGATGCGGCGTCAAAAATAGTCAGCAATTTAATGCAAGGATTAACTAATTCTATGCCTCAAATTGTGAACGGAGCAGTAACTTTGATAGAGGGGTTGGTTGACGGATTAGTGGATAATGTTCCTTTATTGG
>OODB01002043.1_pt1 | contig 12203 bp, 13 predicted proteins | sample 1671721 | NCBI WGS metagenome assembly OODB01 (sample SAMN06348185, study PRJEB24527) | human gut metagenome | biome: human gut; feature: ankylosing spondylitis patient; material: feces | host: Homo sapiens | place: China | collected 2015-10
GCATTTTCAACGCAACAGGCGGTGCAGAAGACGGCACTTCCACCACAGGTGCAAGCATTACATTTGATGATGTGATGGAACTCTTCTATTCTCTGAGAAGTCCGTACCGCAAAAAGGCGGTGTGGGTGCTCAATGATTCCACGGTTAAGGCTCTTAGAAAATTGAAAGACAACACAGGCAATTACATCTGGAATCCGTCTGTGCAGTCTGGTGTTCCGGATACCATCCTCAATCGTCCTTACAAGACTTCCAGCTATGTGCCGGAAATCAAGGTAGGTGCAAAGTGTCTCGCTTTCGGCGATTTCAGCTATTACTGGATCGGCGACCGTCAGGGACGCTCCTTTAAGCGGCTGAATGAGGTCTTTGCCATGAACGGACAGGTTGGATTCCTCGCATCTCAGCGTGTCGATGGCAGATTGATTCTGACCGAAGCGGTAAAGACACTAGGCATGAAAGCGTAATCAGAGAAAGGGGTTGGAGTGGGTGGTAACTTTACAGGAAGTCAAACAGTATCTGCGGATTGATTTTGAAGATGATGATACATTGCTTCTCTCCCTTATTTCAACTGCAAAACAGCTGGTCATGGATGTGGGCAGAATGTGTGAAACACAGCTGGCAGAAAACGAAGATGTGGTGCGGACAGCAATGCTCTACACGGTTTCCTATCTTTATGAAAACCGCAATACCGCAGACTTTTCCAAGCTGACATTGACGCTTCGTGCCATGCTGTTTGCACAGCGAGAGGGTTTGATGTAATGGAAATTGGAACACTCAATCAGCGAATCACCTTTCTGGAAAATCGTGTTGTTACCGATGAAATCGGCAATCACACTGCTGTATGGGACGAAGCTTTTTCCTGCTGGGCAAAAGTGACTTTGAAAGCTTCTGCGGAGCATACGGATGCTGGTGTGACCAAAGAAACACAAACACTGGAATTCCTCATTCGGCAAAGTCAGCACTGGATGCCGTCTGTAACAGGCAACCGAATCTTGTTTCGGGATGTTACATACAACATCACCAGTGTTACACCGGATTATCTGCACAAGGACTATCTGAAACTTACTGCAGAAGCCAGAAAGGTAGGACAAAATGACCAGTATTGACAATCTTGCAGCGGAAATCATGCAGGGCTTGCAGGAATATGCAGACCTTGCGGATACTGCCATGAAAAAGGCTGTCCGGAAAACCGCCACGCAAGTGAAAAACGAGATCTCCGCCAATGCTCCGAAGGACACCGGAAAATATGCAAAAAGCTGGGCAACGAAAAAGACTGGTGAAAACAGTCACTCTTTGGAGATGACTGTCCACAGTAAGAATCGTTACCAACTGGCACATTTGTTGGAGAAAGGCCATGCCAAGCGTGGCGGTGGTCGGGTATCCGGCAAACCGCACATTGCTCCTGCGGAAGAAAACGGTGTACAGTTGCTGGAGCATTTAATTGAGGAGGCTTTGTCATGACCTACGAACAAATCGCAGAAATGATGGAGGAAATGGGACTGCCTTTCGCCTACCATCATTTTGCCGAGGGCGAAAGCCCTGCACCGCCTTTTTTGCTGTTTTTATCTCCTGGAGAAAATACATTTTCAGCGGATAATTTGGCGTATTTCAGTTGCAAACAGCTGGACATTGAATTGTACACGGATAAAAAACTGCCGGAATTGGAAGAACAAGTGGAGGCAGTGCTTGCCCAGCATGAAATTTATTACACAAAAACAGAACTATTCATTGATTCGGAAGAATTGTATGAAGTACTCTATGAGATGGATGCCTGAGTCCGAGGCAGGATGCTGCACGAGGACGAATGGTATGCCGACATTAGATTTTAGGAGGCTGGTATATATATGGCAATGGAGAAAAACAAGGTAAAATTCGGTCTGAACAAAGTTCACTATGCAAAAATCACCTCTTATGATGAAGAAGGTGTGCCGACATTTGCAACTCCGGTTCGCATTCCCGGTGCAGTATCCCTTTCCATCGATGCAGAAGGTGAAGCATCCAATTTTTACGCTGACGATGGGGTGTACTATGTGATCAACAATAACTCTGGTTACACCGGAGATCTTGAAATCGCATTGGTTCCGCTTGAGTTTGCGACAGACATTCTCGGTGAGAAGCTGGATGAAAAGGGCGTTCTCACGGAAACCAATACTGCAGAAGTATCCCAGTTTGCACTGTTGTTTGAATTCAGCGGCGATAAGAATAAAATTCGGCACTGTCTGTTCTGCTGCTCTGCCTCTCGTCCGGCAACAGAATCCAGCACCATTGAGGACGAAAAGGAAGTTAAAACGGAAACGCTGTCTTTGACCGCAACGGCATTGAACAGTGGTTTGGTAAAAACTAAAACTTGTGAGAAAACAGATGCCGAGGTTTATGAGAACTGGTACAAGGCGGTATATATGCCCAATCTGGCTGCCGCTGTACAGAGTGGTAAAGCATCCGCAGCATCTGTGAAAGCGTAAGGAGGGTGCAGTATGGCAATTCAGAAGAACATCACCATTGATGGTATTGATGTGCCGTTTAAGGCAAGTGCGGCAGTCCCCAGACTGTATCGTCTGAAATTTCGCAGAGATATTTATCAGGATTTTGCAGCACTGCAAAAGTCTGTGGGAGAAAATACAGAGGAATCCTCCGCACTGGATATTGAAAGCCTTGAGGTATTTGAGAACATCGCCTATATCATGGCAAAACACGCTGACCCAGCCGTTCCGGCTTCTCCGGACGAGTGGTTGGAGCAGTTTAACACATTCAGCATCTATGAGATTTTGCCGCAGCTGATCGACCTCTGGGGGTTGAACGTAGAAACACAGGTCAAGTCTAAAAAAAACATCGCCCGATTGACCGACCGATGACCACACCGCTGTTTTTGTTGCGGTGCGTTCAGCTTGGTTTGTCAATGGGCGATTTGGATTCTTTGACCATTGGTCTGGTGAATGATATGTTCACCGAACAGGAGAATGACGAATACAAATATCATATGTTAGCGGATCAGAGTGACTTCGATAAATTTTGATAAGGGGGTGAGATTGTATGGCTAATAGAATCAAGGGCATCACCGTAGAAATCGGCGGCGATACCACCAAGCTGTCCAAGGCACTGGAAGGTGTCAATAAAGACATCAAAGGCACGCAGACACAGCTGAAAGATGTCCAGAAGCTGCTGAAACTCGATCCTTCCAACACGGAACTGCTCTCGCAGAAGCACAAGCTCCTCGCCGATGCGGTGACGACTACCAAAGAAAAGCTGGAAGTGCTGAAAACTGCCGCAGAACAGGCCAATACGGCTCTTGCAAATGGTGAAATTTCCCAGCAGCAGTATGATGCACTACAGCGTGAGATCATCGAAACCGAAAACGAACTGAAACGCCTGACCACAGAAGCAAACAATTCTCACACCGCCTTGGAAAAGATGGGCGTTCTGGGTGAAACGCTGCAGTCCGCCGGAGACAAGATCTCCGGTGTGGGACAAAAGCTGCTGCCGGTCACCGCTGGTGTCACGGCTCTGGGCACCATTGCCGTGAAAACTGGTGCGGATTTCGATTCCGCCATGTCAAAGGTGGCAGCGGTGTCCGGTGCGACCGGTTCAGAGATGGATGCCCTCCGGGAAAAAGCCCGTGAAATGGGCAGTAAGACAAAATTTTCAGCGAGTGAAGCTGCGGAAGCCATGAACTATATGGCGATGGCAGGCTGGAAAACCAACGATATGCTCAGCGGTATCGAAGGCATCATGAATCTTGCCGCCGCCAGTGGCGAGGACTTGGCATCTACTTCGGACATTGTCACAGATGCTCTGACCGCTTTCGGTTTGTCTGCTTCGGACAGCGGACACTTTGCGGATATTCTGGCGGCTGCAAGTTCCAATGCCAATACCAATGTCAGCATGATGGGCGAAACTTTCAAGTATGCCGCTCCGGTGCTGGGTTCTTTGGGCTATTCTGCTGAAGACTCCGCCATTGCCATCGGCTTGATGGCAAACGCCGGTATCAAATCCTCACAGGCTGGTACGGCACTGCGTTCCGCCATTACCAATCTGGCAAAGCCAACAGATACAGTAGCAGCTGCCATGGAACAGTACGGCATTTCTCTGACGGATAGTTCCGGCAAGATGTATTCTCTGCGGGAACTCATGGAACAACTCCGACAGAAATTGGGCGGACTTTCTGAGGCAGAACAGGCACAGGCGGCTGCCTCGCTGTTTGGCAAAGAGTCCATGTCCGGTATGCTGGCGATCATCAACGGTTCCCCGGCGGATTTTGAAAAGCTGTCCAATGCCATTGACACCTGTTCCGATACAGTAGATGGTTACAATGGCACAACTGAAAAAATGGCAGCTGTCATGCAGGATAACCTTGCCGGACAAGTGACCATCTTGAAGTCCCAGCTGGAAGAATTGGCGATTTCCTTTTCTGACATCCTGATGCCCACCATTCGCTCCATTGTTTCCCGCATTCAGGAACTGGTGGACAAGCTGAACCAATTAGACCCGCAGACCAAAGAAACCATTGCGAAAATTGCACTGGTGGCTGCTGCTCTGGGTCCGATGCTGGTGGTGCTGGGAAAGACCATTTCCAGTGTGGGAACGGTCTTTTCCGCAGTGTCCAAACTGCCCGCCCTTTTCTCTGCTGTGCAGAGTGGCATCGGAGCCATTACCGGAGCGTTGGGCGTGTCATTAGGTCCGTTGCTTGCCATTATCGCAGCTGTCGCCGCTCTGGTGGCTGCCTTTGTGCATCTCTGGAAAACCAATGACGAATTCAAAAGCAACATCATCGCCATCTGGGAGCAAATCAAAAGCACCTTTACCGGATTGACACAGGGCATCACTGACCGGATAAATGCTCTGGGATTCGACTTTGAGAGTTTCACCGATGTGCTGAAAGCAGCGTGGGACGGGCTGTGCAATCTGTTGGCTCCTATTTTTGAAGGCGTCTTTCAAAACATCTCCAACATCTTTTCGGAGTTTACTGGTGTTCTTCTGGGGCTGCTGGATGCTCTGATCGGTCTGTTTACTGGTGACTGGGAGCAATGCTGGGACGGCATCAAGGGTATTTTTACGTCTATCTGGAATTTCGTTGTCAACACGTTCCGCAATATCATGAATACCCTGAAAGGCATTGCAGATGTGGTGCTGGGGTGGTTCGGAACAAGCTGGAACGAAGTCTGGACTTCCATCAAAACATTTTTCGTGGACACATGGAACAGCATTGCTTCCTTTTTCACGGGAATCGTTACCGGAATCCGGGACTTTTTCGTCAACACTTGGACGTCTATTTCCAATACCTTCACCACCATTGTCACTGCCATTCAGACGGTGGCAACGACTGTATTTACAGCGATTCGGGACTTCTTCACCACCATTTTTACGGCAATCTACAACTTTTTCAGCACGATTTTCAATGCCATTTACAACGTGGTTTCTACGGTTTTTCAGGCAATTCATAACGTCATTACGACCGTTTGGAATGCCATTTACACCACCTTAGAACCGCTGATCACAGCATTCGGCTATCTGTTTCAGACGATTTTTGAAGCCATTCAAATCATTGTGGGCAGAGTGATGGACTGGATCTCGGAGAAGATCAGTGCCATTTGGAATGCGATCGTGGCGTTTTTAACACCGATTTTAGAAGGCATCCGAACGACATTTGAAACCATCTGGAATGCTATCTCCAATACAATCTCCACGGTTTTGACGGCAATTCAAGATACGGTAACGACCATCTGGAATGCGGTATCAGGTTTCATTTCTTCTGTTTTGTCAGCGATCTGGAATGTGGTTTCTTCCATCTGGAACAGCATCTCCGGTACGATTTCCAGTGTGATGAATGCCATTTTTTCTGTGGTATCCTCCATCTGGAATCAGATTTCTTCTGCGGTTTCCAATGTTCTGAACGCCATCCAATCGGTGGTATCTAACATCTGGAACAGCATCAAGAGCACCATTTCCAACGTGATGCAGAGCATTTCTTCTACGGTGTCCAGCATCTGGGACAACATTCGTTCTGCAGTTTCCGACAAAATCAGCGGCATCAAATCCACCATTCAGAATGGATTTGATGCCGCTGTGGGATATATCAAGGGACTGGCTTCCGATGCTTGGAACTGGGGACGGGACATCATTCAGGGAATCATTGATGGCATTCAGAGTGCCATCGGCTGGCTGGCGGACTGCGTCACCAATGTTGCCGATACCATTCGGGATTTCCTGCACTTCTCCGTCCCGGACAAAGGACCGCTGACGGACTACGAGAACTGGATGCCGGACTTTATGAAAGGACTGGCAGACGGCATCGACAAGAGCAAGAAGTATGTGGAAAAAGCCGTCGGCGGTGTGGCGAAAGCCATGCAGCTGACCATGGATTCTGATCTGAATTACAGCTTGCATGGAATCTCCGGAGCAATGCTGCCCGACAGTTCCGGCGGCACGGTGAACAATTATTACAACACGGACAACCGGAAAACGGTGAATCAGACCAATCAATCGCCGAAGGCACTTTCACGGCTGGAGATTTATCGGCTGACACGGAATGCGTTGCATTTGTAAGGAGGTGCGTGATGTATTTTTCTTTGATTCTCGAAAACGAATCCGGCGAACAAGTAAACCTATCCACCACAGCAAATCAATACATGACTTCTAAGATCGAAGGACTGAATCCGCCAGCCGGAACAGTCAGCACTTCAAGCTATGCAGGCATGAATGGAAGCTATCTCAACAACGCTTTCATTGAAAAACGAAATATAGTCATCTCCTTTGCCATGCGTGGCATTGGCATTGAGAAACGGCGGCATCGCCTGTATCGTGTGGTCAAGCCGTCCCGATACATCAAGATCTGGTACAAGACGGCGAACATCGATGTCTATGCCGAGGGGTATGTAGAAACCTGCGAAGTGGAGCATTTCGAGCAGCAAATCAGTGGGCAGATCTCTATTCTCTGTCCGGACATCTACTGGTACAGCCGGGATATTTTCTATGCCTATTACAGCGGCATCACCGGAGCATTTCACTTTCCCTTTCCGGAGAACGATGCTCCGTTTCCTTTGGGCGTATATTCCAACAGCAACCTGTTCTCTATTACCAATGACGGGGATGAAACTGGATTCACACTGCGAATTGAGGCACTGCCCAGCGACATTCCGCAGGAAGTGGTGGCAGTGACACCGACCATCTACAACGAAAACGGCGAATATCTGCAAATCAAAGGCGATATTCTGACCGGCGATGTCATTACGGTTACCACGAAAACCGGAAACAAGACCGTCATGCTGACACGTAACGGCGTAGACAGCAATATCCTGAACCGGCTGGTTTCCGGTTCCACCTGGCTGACCTTGAAGGAAGGCACAAATATCTTTCGGGTCGAGGCAGTACGTGGTGTGAAAAAACTGCGTGTGACTTTGATGCACCGCAATTCTTATCTGGGGGTATAGCTATGCAGTTGGAAATTTACAGCTTGACGGCTCTGAAAGACCAGATCTCTGTGTCACTGGAAGCCATCTGCGACAGCTATTCTTCGCTCTTATGGGACATTGAGTTCTACCAGTGCGGCTGTTTTGAGGTGTATATCGCTGCCAGTCCCCAGAATGTATCCATCTTTCAGCGTGGCAGAATTGTGGCAAGGAGCGATGATGCACAGCACTTCGGCATCATTGAATCTCTGCAATTGGAGACCGATGCCGAAAAGGGCGATTACCTGACAGTCACCGGACGGTTTCTTGCCTGTCTTCTGGAACGGCGGATCATCTATCCCACCATCACCGCAAACGGCAGCTATGAGGACATCGTCCGCAAGGTGCTGTCCCGCAATGTGATTTCTGCCGGAATCCGCAATCTGCCCGGTTTTTCCATGGGTACGGTTTCCGGTGACTGCTGGCAGAACACCGCACGAATGCAGGTCAGCTATGACAACATTCTGGAATGGCTGTACAGTCTTTGTGAAACCATCGGCGGTTCGGCAAATGTGCGTCTGGATGGAAATAAACTGAAATGCAACCTGTTTTCCGGAACAGACCGCAGTTTGTTTCAGGATGAAAATCCCCACATTGTGTTTTCCGATGCATACAACAATCTGCTGTCCTTTTCCTATGCTGCGGATGATGCGGTGCAGAAAAACTTCGCCTATGTGCTGGGCTGCGGCGAAGGCAATGCCAGAAAGCGAACGACATTCTGTACCGGTGCAGAGCCGACCTATCTTGACCGATATGAGGTGTATGTAGACGAGCGAAACACGGCACAGGAAGAAGATGTGACCGATGCGGAATATCTGGAAATTTTGAAAAGCAGCGGTGCGGAACATCTGGTACAGCCGAAAACGGCATCGGAATCCGCCATCGCTGCTTTTTCCACCCAGTATCAGTACAACAAGGATTACTTTGTGGGCGACTATGTGACTGTGGAACAGAAACGCTTTGGTTTGATTCAGACGAAAATACAGCTGATTGGCATGGTGGAGAGCTTCGACCAGAACGGCAGAAGTCTGACCCCGACTTTCAAAGAAACGGAGTGATATTCATATGTCTTTTTCCTATGGATTTTTTAACGCACAAAACCTCGACCGGGTGTATACCGCAGAGGATTTCACCGCATATTTGTCCAGCCTGATTTGCAACGGGATTCTGGATACTTACCGGCAGTGCTTTGCACCAACGGTCAAAAATTTATCCGTTACATTCGGCACGGGCAAGGCGTGGATCGATGGACACTACTTTATCAGTGATACCCTGCATACCATCGACCTTTCTTCCTATGTAGATGAATCTCTAAATCGTTATGTAGCAATCGGAATCTACTGTGATCGTTCCACACGCACCTGTGGGATTCGTGTTCTGGCAGGTACAGCAGCCACCAGTCCAACCATTCCCGCCTTTACCAACAACAATGTGACGACTTATCTGACTTTAGCAGTTGTAAGACTGCGTGCTGGAACGACAAGTATTCTGGATTCCGACCTGACAGACTGCCGTGCAGATGAAAGCAAATGCGGATACTGCAAGTGTATTCTTGGTAAGTGCAGAGTAACAGAGATGCTCTCAAAAATGGCAGAGAATCAAGCATCTCTGAACGAACTGCAAAAGCGGCTGGATGCAATGAACAGCGAGATTTCCGAACTGCAAACCAAGGTAGATGATTTGACCGCAGGCGAAATCCTAGCAACCGGACAATGCGGTGAAAACATCTACTATGTTCTCTATGACAATGGCAAACTGCTACTGCGTGGCACGGGTGCAACCTATGACTATACTTCTCATGATTCTGTGTTCTATCAAAATGGCCAGATCAAAGAAATTGTACTCAGCAATGGCATTACTGGTCTGGGTGACCGTTTGTTTTATCATTGTGCCAATGCGAAAACGGTATCTCTGCCGGCTACGCTGACCAGCATTGGCGATTCTGCTTTTGCACAGGGAGATGCCGCAAGCAACTATACCGCTGGTTTGACTTCCGTTACCATTCCGCAGGCGGTTACTGCGATCCAGTCGTACGCATTTTATCACACTGCCATTGCAGAAGTTACTGTGCCTGCCAGCGTGAAAACGTGGGGAAAGTATGCTTTTAGCGGCTGTGCAAAGCTGAAGACTGCTCGTGTTGCGTGTGATTCCATTGGTGCTTTTGCGTTTACAAGATGCACAGCATTGTCCAGCCTTACCATTTCTGCGAATTGCAGAACCTTTGGGGAAAATATGCTGACATACTGTGAAAGTCTAACAGCCATCACATATGAAGGAACGATCGCTCAGTGGAACGCCATCACCAAGCCGGTCAACTGGATGTCCTCCGGAGAACATTTTTACAATGACTATCTGCAAAAAATCCAGTGCATAGACGGCTACTTGGAATATGATCCTGAAAATAATGTGTGGAACGAGGTGAAAAACGGATGATGAAATTCTTAGTGAAACAGCAAAAAATCGAAGCACTGGAGCGAGAGGTCATTGCTTCTGACCAGATTGCATTTGTTTCGGTTCGATTTGTATTTGATGGTGCTTGGAAAACGCTGCACAAGGTGGTGCAGTTCACCCAGTGCGAAGAAACATACAACTTGGTGCTTGGCATAGATGGAACAACCTGTTTGCTGCCGTCTGAACTGCATCCCGGTGCGGTGAAGATGAGTTTGTTCGGCTACGATGCGGAAAGCGATACCACGGTTCGAGCAACCACTGTTCCTGTCACACTGCACATTCGATCATCTGGGTTTGTTGCAGATGGGGATACGCCAATTCCGCCGACTCCGGATCTGTATACGCAGCTTTTGAAAAAGCTTTCCGAGATGCAAACCGGGGCAAACGGAAAAGACGGTCGTTCTGCTTATGAAATTGCCTTAGAAAACGGTTTTGTGGGGACAGTTGCAGAATGGCTGGAGAGTTTGAAAGGCAGGGACGGTATTGATGGAAAAGATGGTGCAGATGGTTTGCCCGGGAAGGATGGCACAAATGGGAAAGACGGCTTACCGGGAAAAGATGGGCGTGACGGAAAGGACGGCGTTTCTCCGGATTTGACAAATTATCCAGATACCGATGCCGTAAAAGCACTGATTCAAGCTGCGGTTCAACCTCTTTTACAGCAGGTACATGTTCATAAAAATCTGAATGTTTTAGATGATTTGACGGCAGATGAACTCTCTTTGCTGCGTACTCTTCAGGAATTCGAGGATGATACAACTTACAATATCCAAACATTCCGGGAAGCCATTGCAGCACTGAATGAAAAGGCACATACCCACGAAAATCAATCCGCATTGGATCAGATCACTGCCGCTAAAATCGCACAATGGGATGGTTTCGGCACACAAATCAATGGGGTTAGCACGAAGATTACAGTCTATTCGGAAAAAACAGAACGCACTTTGGAGAGCCTGCAAAAGCAAATCGACAACCTGACAAGCGGCAGAAATTACACCATTCTGTTTCAGTCCGGACAAAATGCCATTTCGACCTATGCACCGGACATCAGTATGATTCTGGACGGCGGGTATCAGATAATGATGGATTTTCTGGCTGCCTATCCGCAGTTTTGCAGTGCAGCAAATAATTTTGTGCTGTCCTATTCGCAGGAGTGCTTCAACTGGGATAAGTCGGTCTTGACCGTTTGTGCAAAGCCCTTATCCCTGACGAAAAATGCGGAAATTGTGATGTCCTATCAGTCGGGTTCCAGCGAAGCCGGAAGGCTGTATCTGGTGCAGAAACCGCAGAAGATCGACATTCCTATTGGCGTGTATGTGAATACAGAGATCGATGCAAATCGTGCGGTTTCTCTGGATTTCCAATGGCTGCAGTCGGATACCTTTATCACCACCATCACAGAATGCACTGGCATTTCTGACGGCGAATATTACCTTGCCTGGGTGGGCAGAAGCAACAATTCTCATCCGAAAATCCGATTCCTGAAAGTACTGGAGGGTTGAAAATGAAAGATACCATTTGCGTAGCTGTCGGCTTGGTCGGCGGCTTTTTTACTGCCATTTTTGGCGGCTGGGACTCTGCTCTTGTGACACTGGTCGTCTTTATGGCAATCGACTTCTTCACCGGCATTATCACCGCCATGATGAAAAAATCCAAACACGCGGAAAGCGGCGGACTTTCTTCCAAAGCCGGCTGGTTCGGTCTGGCGAAAAAAGTCTGCACTTTAATGCTGATCGTCGTTGCAGTTCGGATGGATATTCTGCTGAATACCAACTACATCCGGGATGCTGTTTGCATCAGCTTTTGCCTGAATGAGCTGCTTTCCATTGTGGAAAATACAAGTTTAATGGGGATCCCGTATCCGCCTGCAATCAAAAAAGCAATTGATGTTCTGCAAACAAAAGTAGGCAGAGTGGAAGAAGAAATCAAGGAGGAAAATGACAATGGCAATTCTGAAACCTGATAACACAACAACTCTTTGCGGTGTAACCGTCAACGAATTTCTGCTCACAAAACACAATCCAAACCACATCGATATGCCCTCCGTTTCTATGGAGGGCAAAGTTATCGGTATTACTGTTCACAACACAGATTGGATTTCGGTAGCAAGTGGAACGACACCTGCGGAGCAATACACCAGAGCAACTTACAATGGCAATATGAAAGACGTCAGAGTACATTATTATGTAGACAACACCTGTGCTTGGCAGAATCTGCCCCTTAGCCTCTCCGGCTGGCACGCCGCTGACGGCAGTGGAAACGGCAACCGCAGAAATATCGCTATTGAGTGTATTATGTCTTCTGCATACAACG
>OODB01002045.1_pt1 | contig 12199 bp, 6 predicted proteins | sample 1671721 | NCBI WGS metagenome assembly OODB01 (sample SAMN06348185, study PRJEB24527) | human gut metagenome | biome: human gut; feature: ankylosing spondylitis patient; material: feces | host: Homo sapiens | place: China | collected 2015-10
ATATTTTAAATTATTAAGTGTATAATGTTAACATGAGATGATACAATAGAAAGGATGATTTATATGCTTACAACAGCAGAAAAAATAAAAGTAATTATGAAACGCAATAATTTTACAATGACTGAATTAGCCAATCAATTAAATTGCTCAAGACAGAATTTGTCAAATAAAATGTCGCGTAATAATTTTGACGAAAGGGAATTGACCGCCATTGCCAATGCTCTTGGTTGTGAACTTGAAATTAATTTTGTAAATCGTGAAACAGGTGAAAAGATTGAATTATAACAAACCCGGCATCACGCTTCTTGCAGAGTATGTGAGTTGCAATGATGAATAGTAGCGTGCAAAAATATTATATTGAAGACAGTGTAGGTTAAAAAACGTAAGGGAAAAGAAGATTTTTATGAAGGAACATAACAGATAATAGGTTGTAAAATATATGAGTGAATTGGATTTTGAAAATCCGCATTATTGTCCTGTATATGATAAAGTTATAGATATAGACCTAGAGAGTGTGAGATTATTTCTGTAAATTTAATTTTTCTATGATAAAATACTTAGTTTTATTTTGGCAGATAAGCAAAATTCAGCTTATCTGCTTTTTTGTAATATAGCACGGATTTTCTTCCGCGTCAAGAGCGGTCTTGCAAAAGACCGTATTTTTCATATAAATGTTAAAATAAAAATGTACAAAAACGCCAACTCAAAATGTACAATTCTGGCAAATCACTTTTGAATAGAGTATACTCTATTCGGGAGTGATAAAAATGAATTACAGAAAAGACATTTATGAGAAGGTGAAGTTTATGCTTAAAGATAACACACAAGTAAATATTAACTGTTCAAAGCTTGCTCGTCAGTACGGTTGTGACCGCAGAACCGTTTCTAAAGCTATCAATGCTGTGAAAAACAATCTGCCCCAGCCGAAAGTAAATAAACCCAGAAAAACTGATGGCTTCGAATTGATAATAGAAGAAAAATTAAAAACCGGTGCTCCCGCTATTGCTATCTGTAACTACATCACGAAGCATCATGGATATACAGGCTCATATACCACAATTAAAGACTATATCCGAAAGCTTAACCTTGAAAAACAAAAGCAAGCTGTTATCCGTTTTGAAACAAATCCGGGTATTCAGGCTCAGGTGGATTGGAAAGAGTCAATGAATTTCAAAACCAAAGACGGTGATACAATAAAATTTAATGTATTTTTACTAATCCTCGGATTTTCAAGAACTAAGTTTCTTTGTGTTACAGAAACAAGAGATTTACATACAGTAGAAGAATGTCTTGTTAAAGCGTTTAAATACATAGGTGGAGTACCTCATGAAATCCTCTTTGATAATATGCGTTCAATAATTGATAAGGCACGTACACAGTACAATGAACCGGTGTTTAATGATGAATTCAGTATGTTCTCCTCTGATTGCGGGTTCATTCCAAAAGCCTGTGTGGCATACCGTCCCGAAACAAAGGGCAAAGTTGAAGTTACTGCAAAGCTTGTGAACAGATTAAAGGTTTACAGCGGAGACATAACCTGCTTTGATGACATTAAAAGAATAACGATGGAGCTTAATGAACAAATCAATTCTGAAAAATGTCAGGCAACAGATAAACCGCCGTTTGAATTACTTGATATTGAAAAACCATATCTGATACAAACAGACCTTGATATTCTTTCAGGATATTTCAAGGAAACCATCAAAAGGAAAGTTAGTGTTGAATCATTGATTACCTATGAGGGCAGAAAGTATTCTGTACCGCCTAAATACATCGGCAAATATTTAGATATTGAAGATGATGGTACAGGCTTCAATATTACCTTTGACGGACATTTTATACGCCATTGGGATAAAACATCAAAGATTACAAATTTCAATCATCAGGACTATATGGAAATTGCAAGATGTAGCTCTTTGAGAAGGCTTTCCGATGATGAAATTACAGCTGTTGCAGAAAGGAATCTTGAGATATATGACAAGCTTTAATGTATTAAAAAACAACATGGAAGAGCTTGCACTTACCAAGATGCTTGAAATTCTTCCGAACGTTATTGATAAATCAACAAAAAACAAAACATCTCTTGTAGACTCTTTACTTGAACTTACAAATGCAGAGATTGAATTTCGTGCAGAAAGAGCAAAAAAGATTAATATTACGACATCACATTTTCCGTACATTAAAACGTTTAAGGATTTTGATTTTTTATACCAGCCATCAGTAAACAAAGAGCAAATTGCAGATTTAAAAAGTTTGAGATTCATAGAAACGAAAACAAATATTATCTTTATTGGCTCAAGCGGAGAAGGAAAAACACATCTTGCTACAGCCATAGGAATTGAAGCAGCAAGCCAAAGAATATCTACATATTTCATCAATTTTGCCAAACTGATGGAGAAATTGAAGCAGGCATCAAAGGAAAACCGTGTAGAGCAGGTTGTGAAACACTATCTCAAATACACAGTTTTGATAATTGATGAAATCGGATATCTTCCGGTTGACAAAGCTGCGGCGTATGGATTTTTCCAATTAATCGCAGCAAGATATGAATTCAGACCAACCATCCTTACGACAAACCAGTCTTTTTCAAAATGGCCGGATGTTTTTGGAGATGCAGTAATTGCAAACGCAATCATTGACAGGTTGGTACATCACTGTGAAATCATTAAAATCACGGGGCACTCCTACAGGGTAAAGGACCGAAATCTTTTTGATGAAGACGCTGAAACCAGGAGCTGATTTTAATTGGGAGGCGAATTTATTCGCCCAGTAGTTATACAACGCATATGACATGATATTCGTCGAAAGCAGCAGAGATGCTTGTTTATCCTTTGATGAATGTTACGAAATATGCTTCCGCCAAAATTGTACATTTTCATTTGCCCTTTTTGTACATTTTCACTTGACATTTACAATATTTGTTATTTAAACGCAAAATTCCATATTTTTATTATAAGAAATTATCATAGCATTTACATTTATCGACAAATTCTTCCCTCTATGATATAATAACATTCTGAAATGGTTGCAAACCATGCTGACACCACCTTGAAGGGGGTGTGCATATGAGTGAAGCTATTGTTTATTTAACTTTGGTTTTACTGCTTTGTATAGTGATAATAAAAAAATAGTTACCTATCGTCCAAATAGGTAACTATTTCGTAGAAAATATTTCTTTCTACTAAATTATTAACATGCAGCATGGTTTGTTTACCATTTCTTTTATTATATTATCACACACAGCTACATTTGTCAAGCAAAAAGAACGGCCATACGACCGTTCTTTTATTACTTTATAAATTATTCAGTTACAGATGTTGTTGCAGGGGCTTTTACCAATACATTATCAATCTGCATTCCTGCATAGTATCTCTTTGTATTAAATTGCATACCTGCAAGACCTGCATTACTTACTTTACCGGCAAATTCGCCTGTCGTAGCTGTATCATTTGTATATGTTACACCGTCTACAACCGCATCACCACCGGCTTTTGGTGCTATTGTAACCTTTACACCTGTTTCAACCTTTTCGATTGTATAGTGATATAATACACCCTTTTCAAGTGTAACATCAGTTGTTCCGTTTACTGTCCATGTTGTAGTATTAGCAGTTTTCAACTGTAATACAAGCGCATACTTGTCTGAATCTTTCGCTTTCACAGCAAATCCTGATAATTGATTAGTTCCACCTGTTAAAGCCAAATCAAACTCAGCAATATAATCTTTATCCGCATCAACTTGAACTGCACTGCTTGTTATAGAAGTACCGTTTTCACCTGTTTTGACAGCTGAAATTTGAGTATACTTATCGTCATCACCGGCAATAGATACAGTATATCTACCTGTATTGCCCGATTTCCAATCACTTTCTGTTGCATTGTTATAATCATTCTGATAATAGATACCATTATACTTAAATACAGCAATAAGTGTTGTATTAGCAGTTAAATCAAATGAATATTGAGCATCTGTGCTTACATATGTTCCTGCTGTTGCATTTTCTGTTGATGTTGCCCAACCTGCAAATTCATAAAGAGCTGCAGGAGTAGCTGTTGCAACAATCTTCTTACCCTTATTCAACTGAGTATCTGTACTTGCAACACCGTTTACAGTATATGCAACTGTACCTTGGTCAGCATTTTGAGAAGTAATACTTAGGTTAAGTTTTTCAGCAGCAATAACTTTCAAATCAGCAGTTGCTGAAACTGTTGTTCCGTTTACTGTAGCTTTAACTTTGTAATCACCTGCTGTTGCTTCTTCTGCAACATTAACTTTACCGTTTGCAACTGTAATATTTTCTGCAGCTGCATCCTCTCCGTTTACTACAGCCCAATCAACAGCTGCTGTCATAACTCTGCCATCCTGGTCTTTTACAGTAGCTGTATAAGTAGCCTCTTCACCTTGAGCAAGAGTTGTACCTGTTGCAGGGTTAGCAATTTCAACTGTTTTTGCAGCATTAGCTGTCAAAGCAACATTTTCTGCTACAACTGAATCTGCAACTGTAAGTGTACCGTCTTTCTTGATTGCGTAATCATTGCTTTCAACAGTGTATGTATAAGTACCTGCTGATAAAGCTGTTGATGCTACACCTTGATCGTCAGTTGTTATAGTTGCAACAGTTGTATCACCATTCTTAACTACAATCTTTGCACCTGCAACTTTTGTATCTGCATTTGCAGCAGCTGCCACATTAAATGTAACTACTTTACCTTTTGTAATCTTCAAAACAGGAGCTTTATCAGCTGATGCTTTACCATACAAATCTGCACCGCCTGCATTGTCTGTAAACATTAGAGTAATTTTACCGTTCTTACCTTGTGCAGCGGCAGTAACGTCAGTTGTCAAAGCATTTTCGCCTACTACTGTATTAAATGAAGTAATAAGAGTTCTTGCATCAGCAAATCTGTCAGCAGCAGTACCTGTCATTGTTGTCAAGTCAATATTACCGTTTGTCAAAGCGAAAATTTTAGATGTTCTTGATCGATTACCGCCTTGTTTTACATTGTAAATCAATTCAGCTTTTGCAACACCTTCGCCTTCAGCCAATGTTGGCAATGTAAACTGTGCAAATGCTGTTCCTGCCCATGATGTATCAGTATCATTATTGAAATGCTCTAATCCCGTTTCAGTATTTACTGTTGTACCTTTGTTACTGCCCCATCCTGAAGTTGCAGTATTTTCAAGAGTTGCAATAGCCACTGTCGGATCTGCTGCATATGCAACTGTTACTGTTACAGGGTATGCAGGCATTGTGAACTTGCCTTCTGCTACAGCTACTGTTGTTTCGGCATCGTCTGTCTTTGTTACTGTAATTGTCGGATCAGCAGCAAGGTAACCCAAAGCAGGTGTTGCAGCTGTTATTGTAAGTTCTGTACCTTCAGCAACGCTTTTCAAATCTGTTGCGCCTGTTACTGTAGCAATACCGCCTGTTACTGTAGTAGTTACAGCACTCTTAACTTTAGCAGTTGTTGTTACTGTGAATACACCTGCTAGATTGCCGCTAACTGTAATTTCTTGAGGAGTTACTGTTAAATCTTTGTAATCATCTTTAGCTACAGCTGATACTGTATATGTACCGGCTTTAACACCTGTAAATGTTACAGCTGTATCTTCGATTGTACCTGTAATTGTATTTTCAGCTTCTGCTTTATCTGTAAGAGTTACAGATTTAACACCTGCGTCTACAGTACCTGATACTGCATAAGTAGGAACAGCTGTTGCTGTTGGAGCCGGTGTATCTGTCGGAGCAACTGTTTCTGCCGGAGCTTCTGTCGGCTCAACTGTCGGAGCAACTGTTTCTGCCGGAGCTTCTGTCGGCTCAGCTGTCGGAGCAACTGTTTCTGCCGGAGCTTCTGTCGGCTCAGCTGTCGGAGCAGCTGTTTCTGCCGGAGCTTCTGTAGGTTCAGCTGTCGGAGCCGGCTTAGCTGTTGCTTGAGCTGCACCGTTCTTTACTGTATAAGCATTAGCAAGCGGTGTCATAGTCTTTAGACTATCCCAAACCATTATCTTATCATTCGTTGTGAATGCATCTAAATCTGTTGCAGGAACTGTTGTAGCCTTGTTTGCTTCTAATTTAAGATTTACAACTTTCTTAACTGAATCCAATGTATTATCAGTTCTGTATGATGCTTGAACAAGAACTGCATCTGTATCCTTATCTGATGTCAATGTAACTGTGTTAGCAGTTTCATCAACGCTCATTGTAACCTTTGCAGGTATCGGAGCAGGTGTCGGAGCTGCTTGTGTTGTTGGAAGAAGTTTTCTTGGTTGATCAGCTGTTCCTGAATATGTTAGCATATTATCAATTCTTGCAACTGAACCTGTGTAAGAACCACCTTTTTCAGATGTTACTGCTAACAATGGAAGTTCTGTAACTGATGTTGCTGTATTGCCTGTTCCAACGTGGTCGCAATCAACTTGTGGTTTTTCTGTGAAATCTTCATCAGCTTTTGCAACCCAAATTCTAAATTTATCGCTTGAAACTATAATTGCAACTTTGTACCATTGATAAGCCTCAACTTGTTGACCGATTGTTATAACATTGCTACCGCTACCGATTGTGTAGCTTGAGGCTGTGTCATCAGTTGTAAGTACACCCATAACATTGTTGTATGCACCGTTCTTGTCAGTACCAGCTTGGCTGTTATCCTTTAGAATATAAAGTCTACCGGCACCGCCTGCCTTGTTTGAGCCAAGATTAACAGCGAATGTCATTACAGATGATTTTCCGTCTGCTAATGCCAAAGTATTTGCAGCAGAAACTACAGGACCTCTACCGGCACCTGAATAAGGACCACCTGCAAGTGTAAGAACTTTATCGCCAGCTGCCCAATCTTCTACTGAAACAGTTGTTGCTGTATCGCCGCCTGTTCTATTACCCATAGCAATAGATAGACCGTCTACATCTGTAATTGTTGTAGCAGTTTCGCCCATCGCTGTTGATGCAAGTGCTTTGCTGAAAGTATTGTTAACTACCGGTGTAACTCCATCTGGAGCTGAAAGGCCAGGAGCCTGTGTCTTAACGTCCGGAACCGGCATAACTGTTGGAACTACAACAGTTGCATCACCTCTAAGACCATCTGTTGTAAGTGTTTCCGGAGCACCTTGGTAAATATGTAAGTTGTCAAGTGCAACTATACCACTACCACCATCACCTCTGTTTGAGCAAACATATATTGAATTAATTTCATTTGTTGAGTTTGTATATTCTACACCGTCAACAAGTTTATTACCTGACTTATCGATTACTGTTACAGTAGTCTTATCATTATTAACTGCAGCTTGTACTCTTACCCATTTAGTATCTGCAACCTCGACTGCACTTTCAGGATAAGCTACTAATTCTGATGTTGAATCATCATTAATTACCCATTTATCTGTAAGATATGGTCTAAGGTCAGTTTTCATAGCAGCGTTAGCTACTGACGCACCTGAACCTGAATTATACTTTGTACCTTGTTGTGCATTTACTGTATCTATAATACCTGCACCATCTCTTGTATCCTTAGTGTTTGTATCATTTGTAAATGCAAGTTGGTTTGAGTGCATGATTCTGCTCATACCATTACCACGAGTCATCATTGTATCATATTCAATAGTATATTGACCTGAAATAGTTTGACCCAAAGAATATGTCGACTTACGGTTACCGCCGCCGCTACCTTGGAATTTTAAATATTGGTCAGTTTCACCGTCATCAATGGTAACTGTCGGAACAATGTCACCTTTATCTGCTCCATCCGGAGCAACCCAACCATCTGCTGTTGAGCCATCAAGAGTGACTAAATCTGTTGCCGCGCTTGCTGTTACTGTCAAGCCTGCGAAAGCAGATGCTGACATAGCAGCGGCGCAAAGTAATGAAATTAGTTTTTTACTTTTCATTTCTTCTCTCCCTTTCTTTCCTTAACTTGTTTCCAAGTATTGTTTAATTTAGCAGGTACAGGATGTTGATTTAAGTAAATCTGCACAATCCTAACCCATCTATATGGTATATATTGTATCATATTTTTTTTGTATGTGCAATATTATTAAGAAACTTTGAATGAAAATATTGCACAAAAAAGCACATAATTTTTTATTCAAAATGCAAAATTCAAGTTGTACATTTTTTATTTTTGTAGATTATTTTTACCAAAAAAAGACCGCTTTCGCGGTCTTTTTTTTGATTTATTCAACTGATGATGCTGATGATGACGTAGCTGTTCTTACTTTAATATTATCTGTCAAAACGTGGATTGTACCGTTATTTTCTGCATGAGATACACCCAACATTGAAAATGCCGTTGCAGTAGCATTTTTTATATCCAAATTAAGTGTAACTGCGTTTTCAGTATCCATATCACCGTTTACGTAAGGTGTTATAACGACTTTTTCAGTCTTAGCTTTGAAATCAACCGCAGTTTGAACATGATACAATGATGAATATGTCTTATTATCTTTTGATGATGTCAAACCTGTTTCCTTGTATGAAGAATCGGCATAATCATAGTACATCAATTTACCGTCTTTCGGCTCTAATACAAGGAATGAACCTGTGGCAACATCTTGATTTGTTTGGCAATTATCACCGAACTTTATGAAGCTCTTTTCACCAATTCCCAAATCAAGGTCGATAACAAGTGCGTCACCGCTCATTGAAGTAAACTTCGATGAACCGTTTCTTGTACCGTAGTTTGCGCTCAATGAATGATACGAAGCCTTTCCGCCAAACGGACTGTCAACAATATTATGTGCGCCACGTCCGATAAGACCGATATTCATAACTTGGTTGTTTTCTTTCCACTGTGTATCACTGTTATATAGGTTACCTGTAACTTCACCGTCATCAAAACTCATATCAAGCAAGTAATTGTATGTATGAAGCATTATAGTAATTTCTTTTTCAATTTCGTTACATACGCACTTAACCACAATATCCTTTTGACTTGTTTCAGGCAATGTAAAGTCAGGTGATACAGTAAGTATATTACCTACAAGTGTTACATTTTCCACGTCGTTTGTTACAAGAGTCCATGTTACTTCGTCAGTGTTTTCACTGTCAACAGCTACATCAACACCCTCTGCATTTTTCGCGTCTTCTACTGTCAAAGTAATATCCTTTGCTTCTTCAACAGGAACTTTTACCATCGTTTCAGTAGCTTTTATTTTGTAAGTTGTTATACTGTCAAAGCTTGGCTTTAATTCAAATTTAGCAGTAAGAGATACATTGTTTCTTACTCTGAATGAATATTCTGCGTCACTTGAAACAAGATTTGAACCTTCGTACCAACCTGTAAAGCGGTATCCGTCTTTTGCAGCAGCTTTAACTGTTGTAATTGTATTCAAATCAACTGTGGTTGCTGTTTCATCAACGCCATTGATTTCAACTGTACCCATTGTTTCATCATTCGAAGCAACCGCAACGTTATATTGAGGAAGTGCTTCTTTTTCGATTGTAGCAATCTTTAAGTTTGTAATATCGAAATCAAATGCAGCCGCCTTATTTACATATTCAAATACAATTTGATCCAATGTTGCAGGAGAAACTGTTATTTCTGTTGTTTGATAATTGTCAACAACATGTTTTACAGGAGTACCGCCGTCTATTGACATTGTTTCAATACCTGTGTCTAAATCGAGTTCGTAATGAACATTTGACCATCTCTTAGCACTTATAGTACCTACAACTTGACCGTTCATTGTAACTTCTACCGCATTATTACTATTTAGTGCAACTTTGAACGGATTAATCGCTGCCGGCCACTTCCACGGGTCACCGCTTGTTACAAACAAGATTGACGGTGTACCGCTATTATAACGGAAATCAAAATCCATCATCAATTTACCCGACTGTACAGGCTTATCAAACTTTTTATATACATATGCACTTCCTTGAGCTGATCCGTTTGCTTGTAGACCATTTGAAGAAATATGTGCATATGATTTTGAATCAGCTTCACCATATGTAAACGCAAAGTCAGACGCAGTCTGATTTGAACCGCCCGATGCCCAGCCGCCTTTTCCGTCAAGGCTGCCGCCGCTTTCTACACCGGTATACTTGAATTCTTCATTTAACTCATTTGATTCATTTTTAATTATAGCTTCTTTTACAACGCTTTCAGTATGAGGATATGCGTATGCTTCCATAGTCAATGGACTACCCTCTTTGTCCTCATAACCCCACAACATTACTTTATATGTTTGATTGTCACCAACCGTCAAATCAGTGTCGAATCTAAGATTTTGAACTCCGTCCTGTGTATTATCAACGTGATCTGTTGAAACGGCAAGATTTTCAAGAACACCTGTTTCTTTATTATATACCGCAACATATGCTCTACTGTATGTACTCATCATTGATTTGTCGAGAGGAAGAACATCAACGCTTTTTAGTACGCCGTCAGAGTCAAAATTAACACCCGAAATTCTTGTCGCAAATTCGTATGAAGCCAATGATTGATATGTTGGCCAACAATCATTTGACGGATAACCTGCATTTATAATATCCTTGGATACCGGAACAGGTTGTACATCTGTACTTCCGTTCGTAACTCTTGTCATAAGAGGTGCAAGTGCAGGATATTCAATTACATCTCCTTCTGTAAAGAACTTGTGTGCCAAAGCGTCAGCTCCTGCGTCATTAGGGTGTGTACCGTCAGTTTTCCCCCCTTTAGATGTTTGGAAATAGAAGTTTGACAAAGCTTGTTTGTTTGTAACTTTTTCATCTTTTACAGTAGCCTCTTTTGTCACTGTTCCAAGCCAATCAAGAGTCGGTTGGTTCAAATCCACGAATGCAACATTACTGTCTGCCTTATCCGTCACACCTTCGGCTATAACACTGTCCGCCCAAGCGTATGTTGTGTCAGAAACATCATCACCGCTTGTCTTTTCAGCCGCAGCCTTTTTTACAAATTCAGCCGCTTTTTCAGCACCGGCTGTTTTGATAATATCAACATAATATTTTGCCACCTTACTGTATTGAGCCAAAGTTGTAGACCATGTATTGGTTGTTTCGTCATATTGACTCGAGTTATGTCTGTCTATCGGACCTACAAGAATAAGTGTTGCACCTACAGCTTTACAAGCGTCGTAATACTTTGACAAGCAACCCAAATATCCTGATGAACCATGCGGATTATCCCCCGCCTTTGCATGGTTGTGACCGTATTCAACATACATAAAGTCGCCTTTTTTGATGTTATTCTTTACAATGCTAAAGTGACCGTTATCTGCGGCATTTAATCCGCCTTCACCTTGGTTTGATACCGCAACGGTTGACGGAACGTACTTTGACAAATATGCACCTACACCCGTATAATTCTGCAAATCAAAGTATGGAAGTCCGGCATTTCCGTCTGTAACTGTCGAGTCACCCAATACCCATAATGTTGTAGGCTTATTTTCGCCTGTTTCGTCTATTTGCTGAATTACAAGCGAAGAAAGTGCCGCATTATCGCCCAAAAGCGACAAGTTAAGCATATCATCTACAAAGTTTCCTTCATTTTTGAAGTTGATTGTTTCAACATCAACAGAAAAATCTACAGAAACAGTCTTTCCTGCTTCTATCTTCTGTTTGTGCATAGCAGGGTGTCTTCTTTCATAATACAAAGAAGCCTCTGCGTCTTTTGTTGAGTCAAGTGTAGTCACTTCTGCGTGCACTCTGTAATATGTACCGTTATTTACATATAAACCAAAGCTTACAGGATAGTATGCGCCTGTCGTATACTCAGGATATGTAGCGTCCTCATCTTCAACCACGCCTACACCGTTTACACTTTCATCAAGTTTCACGGTTTGTCCCGATTTATACTCAAAGCTGTCATACTTTGTCGTACTTTCTGTGACACTTTCATCATTGCCTATAAAACCGTAATCTTTCGATTTTATTACATTTCTGTCTGTCGCTACGTCTGTGTATCCGTCTTTTTGGGTTGTTCCGAATGAAAATTTCCACTCTTTCAAAACATTATCGCCTTCAACAAGCGGAGTATATTCTGCCGCACTTGCCGTCATAGGCAATACGATACTTCCTGCAATCATTGCCGTTGACAATGCCGCACAAAGCAATTTTTTTAGATTGTTTTTCATAAAACCTTCTCCTTTTTTATAAATTTCCTCTCTCAAATTTGCCGTTATAAATTATATTATCATATTCTCTCAAAAAAGAAAAGCAGATTAATAAAAAAAGTAGTTTTTTTATTAAATCTGCTCTGTTTTTTTA
>OODB01002052.1_pt1 | contig 12158 bp, 10 predicted proteins | sample 1671721 | NCBI WGS metagenome assembly OODB01 (sample SAMN06348185, study PRJEB24527) | human gut metagenome | biome: human gut; feature: ankylosing spondylitis patient; material: feces | host: Homo sapiens | place: China | collected 2015-10
CGGCGGTGCGCTGGTCCCAGTGAAATGTTTCCTCCGGATATAGCTTTTCCGCATAGCGAATAGCCCGGTATATGGCCCACTGTTGGCTGAGCGGGTCGCCGTTGATGGCATCAAAGGCCAGCAGCAGCGCCAAAATCAGCAGCAGGGCCGCCGCCAGCGCCAGGCGGCGCATGGTTTTCGTCTTTTTATTCTTTGTTTTCATGGGTACTCTCCTTTGCATAGTGCAGCAGCCAGCCGATCAGCCAGCCTATGCCGCCCAAAACAGCGTACAAGATACAGCCGGACGCCAGATTCCATAAGAAATTGCTAAGCGAGAATGATTCCAAAAAAGCCGTCTGCTTTATGATAGCATCCAGCACGGCCAGCCCCAGCGTAAACAGCAGCAGCGGCTTGCCCATGCCGGTATCCCGGCAGGTCAGAACGGCCCAGACACACGGCAGGAACAGGATGACCCAGTTGGCGCTGCCTGTATACCCCAGGGCCACGCCCGCCGCAATGCCCACAAAGGCCAGCAGCAGCAAATGGGTGCTGTATCGGCGGCGCAGTTTTTGCAGGATCTTACCGTCATCCGGGGCGGGCAGTTCCGGCACGGCGGGGGCGTCTGCCCCCTGCCGCAAAGCGCGGCAGGCCGGGCAGGCGGCCAGGTGGGCTTTTACCAGCGCTTCACTTTCCGGGCTGGCTACGCCGTCCTGCACCAGAGGCATCAGGTCGCGGCAGACCGCGCAGGGGATTTTTTTGATTTCGGCAGCTTCTTTCACAGGTCGTAGCCCTCCTTTGCAAGTTGTTGTTTTAGCCAGGTGCGGGTGCGGTGCTCGATGACGCGAGCCGAACTTTCGCTGATGCCCAGCCGCGCGGCGATCTCGGCGTAGCTGTAGCCTTGTGCCCGCAGCTGCACCACGCGGCGGGCACGGTCATCTTTTTGCTGTAATAGTGCCTGTACCCGCTGCCATTGCAGGCGGGTGTCGGTGTGGTCCGGCAGGGTGTCGTCGGTCAGGTAGGTCTCTAACAGGTCGTCGGCGCTGACGGTAGGGCGGCGCTTGCGCAGGCTTTCCAGCCAGACGTTGTGGGCAATGCCGAACAGCCAGGTCTTGACTGCACAATCTCCGCGGTAGGTGTGCAGCCGTCGCAGCGCCCGCAGAAAGGTCTCGCTCAACAGGTCCTCAGCTTCGGCGGGGTCGTGGGTCAGGTGGCAGAGGTAGCGGTACAGGTCGGTGCGGTAGGTGTTATACAGTTCTTCCAGTTCTGGGTACGGCATCCGCGGCCCTCCTTTCTGTTGGCGTTCATCCTATTAGTGCGGGTTTTTGCGCCCGCGTTACAGGCAGATATAAAAATTGCCCCGGCACAAGGCTGGGGCAAGGGGGTTATTCGGGTGGTGGTTCCTCGGCGTTTTCCGCGTTTTCTGATTCCGGGTCAGGCTCCGGGGCAGGTTCCGGCGTGGGAGTGGGCTGCTCATAGGGCTGGAAGTAGCCGCGGATCTCGCCGTCCTCCAGCTGGTCGCTCACGTCCAGGGTGCCGCGGTCACTGCCGGAAAGCCCCTTGTCGGGGTCGGTCAGGATCTTGGCGGCCAGGCGCAGCTTGTAATCCAGGCTGCTGCTGTTGCCCAGCAGCACGTCCACGCGGCCCTGGTAGGTGAAGGAGAGCTGGCTGGTATCGCTGATGTCCAGCGCGGTCAGGCCGTCCAGCAGGCCGTCGTCCTGCAAAAGCTGCCACAGCTGGGTGACAATATCGGTTACCGTGGGCTGGGCGGATTCCGGTGTGGCGTCGTTGCTGTCCGACTCGGCTGACGATTCGGTGTGGGCCAGCAGCGAGTTATAGGTTTCCGGGATGACCTGCTGACCGATGGCGGGGCTGAAATTGTCCGGCAGTTTGGCGTTGAGCAGGATCATGCCCTCGGGCTGGGAGACCTCCAACCGCAGGATGCGTAGCGCATCGCTGAGGACCATCCACCCGCCGGAGTACATGCAGGTGAATCGCTCGGTAGCGGGGGTCAGGCGCACCACCACGGTGGCGGGCATCTGGACGGTCACTTCCACCTTGTCCAGATACGGGAACTGCGCCTGTAATTCCTTGGTCTTTTCGGCAGTGGAGAAGGCGAAAAGGTTGGAGTTTTTCTCGATATTCAGCGCCGAGACGATCTCTTCCTCGGTATAAATGCCGGTGTCGGCGGGGGTGCTGTGGTCGAAGTTCTCGACCCGGAAGATGGCCACCTTGAACAGCAGGTTGACCGACACGAACGCGCCGATGGCCAGCACGGCCAGCACTGCCAGCATCCCCAGAAAGCGGCGGCGGCGCGTGCGGCGTAAAATCTCCGCCTGGGTCACGCGGCGCTGGCGGCGGGGCGAGCCGGGCGTGTAGCCGCTTTTTTGCGGGTTGATCTGCTGCTGCGGGCGGGGGCGGCGGCCATTGTTGGACTGATTTTGGCCGGGGCGGTTTTGCCGTGGGGGCTGGCCGCTGCGGGGCGGTTGATTGGGGCCGCGCTGCTGATTGGGACGCGGGGCATTGCCGCGCGGGGGCTGCTGGGCAGGTGCGCCGCGTTTTTCCAGCCCCATGCGGCTGCTTACGCTGCGGCGGGGTGCACAGGCAGGATGACCGGCCCCGGACTTTTGCCCGCGGCTGCGCTGGTTATAATCCATGGGTCAGCCCTCCCTTCTATTCAGGTAAATAATTTAGATTGTAGGGGCGAGCATAGATCGCTGCGCGACCCCGCAATACAAGCACCTGCCCCTACAGAACCGTGCAATACTCAATGTAGGGGCCGATGCTCGTCATCGGCCCGCGGACGCGCACTGTGCGCCCCTACAAAGCACACTTTTACAGTTTACATTTATTATAGAAGAAACGATACAAAAAAACAAGAGCGGAGACCGCGGATACGCTCTCCACTCCGGTTACAATATGGTTGCATTATTTGACAAGTTCCAGCAGCTTGGCGGTGATAAGCTCCAAACTGTGCGGGTTGCCCAGGGTCTTGGCGTTGGCGCCCATCTCGGCCAGCTTGCCGGGCTGGGCCAGCAGCTGCTGCACGGTTTCGATCAACCCCTCGCCGGTCAGGTTCTTTTCCTCAATGACGACGGCGGCACCGGCCTTTTGCAGTTCCAGGGCGTTGTAATACTGGTGGTTCTCGGCCACGTTGGGGCTGGGGATCAGGATGGACGCGCGGCCCACGGCCTCCAGTTCGGCCAGCGTCAGCGCACCGGAACGGGCAATGACCAAATCCGCGGCGGCCAACAGCTGGGGCATATTGTTGATGTAGGGCGTGACAACCAGGTTCTCACCGGGGGCAAAGCCCTTTTCTTTTTCCAGCTTATCGAACAGCTCTACGCCGCGGCTGCCGGTGGCATGCAGGTGCAGCACGTTCGCCCCCTGCTGCTTTTCCCAGGCGCAGAGGTCCGCCACCACCTGGTTGATGCGGTCAGCGCCCAGGCTGCCGCCAAAGCTCAGGATAACGGTGCGGTCGCCGGCCTTCAGGTTGCGGCGGGCGGCTTCGCGGTCGGCGGTAAGCACTTCGGGGCGGACAGGGTTGCCTACCACGGTGGTCTTTTCGGGGGCTCCCAGCTTCTCCACCGCATCAGCGCTGGCGGCCAGTACCACATCCACATCCTTGGCCAGCAGCTTGTTGGTCACACCGGGGAAGGCGTTCTGCTCGTGGATGGCAGTCTTGATGCCGCGCTTGGCAGCGGCGCGCACCACGGGGCCGCTGACGTAACCGCCGCAGCCGATGACCAGGTCAGGCTTGACCTCGTTCAGGATCTTCTGGGTGCGGGGACCGGACAGCGCCAGATGCCACAGGGCAATGACGTTGCGCACAATGTTCTCGGCGTTCAGGCGGCGCTGAAAGCCGTTGATCTCGATGTGATGGAAGGGATACCCGGCCTTCGTGACAAGGCCGTACTCCATGCCCTCGCGGCGGCCGGCAAAGTGGATCTCGGCGGTCGGGTCGGCGGCTTTCAGGGCACCAGCAATGGCCAGCGCCGGGTTGATATGACCGGCTGTACCGCCGGCAGCAATCAGAACACGCATACTAACTCCCCTTTTTCAGGCAGACCGCTGCACCCCTTTGGGGGCCTGCGGCGTTGCCTTATAGATTTCTGCCGTCAAACTCTGCGGCGGCGGTAGGTGCTTTTCTGGCGCAGGCGGTTTTCCATTTCCTCCTGTTCCCGCTGGCGGCGGGCCTCACGGCGGCCGTTTCCGGCGCGGGATATGCTTAGCATGATGCCCATCTCACCCAGCAAAATCAGCAAGCTGGTGCCGCCGTAGGAGAAGAACGGCAAACTGATGCCGGTGTTGGGCAGCAGCGCTGTGGCCACGCCGATATGGCAGAACACCTGCCAGGCGACCTGCGCCATGATGCCGATGCCCAGCAGCGAGCCGAAGAAATCCGGTGCGTTGAGGGCGATGGCAATGCCCTGCACAATGAGGGCACCGAACAGCACGATCAATGCGATGGCGCCGATAAAGCCCAGTTCCTCGCACACGACGGCAAAGATAAAGTCGTTTTCGGCGTAGGGCAGCCACTGGTGCTTTTGCACGCTGTTGCCGATGCCCACGCCGAACAGACCGCCGGTGGAGATGGCGTAGATGCTCTGGCGGGTCTGCCACAGCATACCGGCGGTATCGGTGGGGGTCAGGCCCCAGACGCCGCCCAGACGCTCCGACGCATAACCGTCGCCGGAGGCCAGAGACTTGATAAAATACGCCAGGACAGCCACACCGGCCGGGACAGCAACAGCCCACAGCTTTACGCCGCCTGCCCCGGCGCACACCAGCATGGTGGCAAAGATCATAGCCATCAGCAGCATGGCCGAGTTGTGGGGTTCCAGCTTCAGCAAAACCAGAATGGGGATCAGCAGGCAGGCGGGCTTGAAAACACACTGGAACAGGCTTTTGATCTCCCGCTGGTGATGGTCCAAAATATCCGCCGTGCCCAAAATGACGGCAAACTTGGCCAGCTCCGAGGGCTGCAGGGACATGCCGCCCGGCAGGTAGACCCAGCGGTAGCAGCCGTTATTGTCACTGGGCATGAACAGCGCCAGCACCAGCAGCGCCAGCGTGATGACGTAAAATGTCCAGAACATATACCGCAGCGCACGGTAGTTGATAAGCGACACGCCCAGCATGACGACAAAGCCCACCGCGGCCACGATGGCCTGGGGCTTGATGAAGTAGTAGATGTTGCCGCCATGGTTGGTGTAGCCGCTGGAATAGCTGGCCGAGAACATCATAATCAGCCCGTAGGCCAATATGACGGCCAGCGTGCCCACAAAGGTCCAGGACAGATGGCCCCGTTCCTCTTTGGGCAGGCGGATGACCCGCAGCATGCGGATGATATTACCAAAGGTGCGGTCAAGGATCACACCCAAAATGCCATACAGATGCGTAACCAATGGGTGCAAGCCTCCTTGTTGCTTATGGTTGATTATGCGATGCAGATGTAGAAAATGCCCATCGCCACGCCGATGGCGGCGATGAGGGCGAAGAAACCGTCGATCTTGACTTCTTTCCAGCCGCGCAGCTCAAAGGCGTGGTGGATGGGGGTCATTTTAAAGATGCGCTTGCCGTGGGTGGCCTTGAAGTAGATGCGCTGGATGACCACAGTCATAGCGTCCCAGATATAAACGATGCCGAAGAAGAGCACCAGCTCCGGGCGGTCCATCACAAAAGCCAGCGCCGTGACCATGCCGCCAAAGAACATGCTGCCGGTATCGCCCATAAAGACTTTGGCCGGGTAGAAGTTCCACAGCAGAAAGCCCACGCAGGCGCCGGCGGTGGTGGCCGCCAGCAGCGAAACATGTACAAAGCCCAGCAGGCTGCCTGCCAGCAGGTAGCCCAGCATGGACACAAAGGTCACGCCGGTGCACAGGCCGTCCAGGCCGTCGGTCAGGTTAACAGCATTGACCAGGAAGATAATGCCGAAGAACGCGATGGGATAGTAAGTCAGCCCCAGATCGACCATACCCGCTACCGGGAACATGACGCTGGTGGAGAGCAGGCCCAGGCTGTGTAAGCCGATCATAAACCCGACGGTGACAGCGACCTGCAAAACGATCTTCTGCCAGGCAGTAAGCCCCAGATTGCGGTGCTTGATGACCTTGATGAAGTCATCGAGGAAGCCGATCAGGCCGTTGCCGAAGGCCAGAAACAGCACCAGCATGCCGGCAGCCATCTGCTGGGGGCCCAGCACCTCCGGCGCAGAGCTGTGGAACAACCCGTACACGACGCCGATGGTGAGCAAGATGCCAAAGATAAACCCAAGGCCGCCCATGGTGGGGGTGCCGTTTTTCTTGTTGTGCCAGGTCGGGCCTTCCTCGCGGATGGTCTGGCCAAAGTGCAGGCGGTGCAAAGCCGGGATCAACAGCCAGCAGGTGATAGCCGTAACGGCAAAGCCGCCAACGGCACCGGCGGCTAAAATTGCGGAGACAGTAGGCTCCATGCAGTCATTCCTCCATATTCCTCAAGTAAAACGTAGGCGCGGCTGCACGGGGCTGTGCGTTACGCCTGCGGCAAAGCAGCGTAAAAGTCCGCCAGGATCTCATCCAGTTTCATGGCATGGCTGGCTTTGGCCAGCACTGCATCGCCGGGGCGGACAGACTGCTGCAAGTATTGTAACACTTCTGCGGCCGTTTGGCAATGCACAGTTGCAATACCACGTTTTTTGGCGGCTTCGGCCATGACGGCGCTGTTGGGGCCGTAGGCGATCAGCAGGGACACGCCCGCATCGGCGGCCCACTCCCCTGTTGCGCGGTGGCCGCTCTCGCTGGCGTCGCCCAGTTCCAGCATGTCGCCCAGCAGGGCGATCTTGCGCGCGTTGGGCAGGGCTTTCAGCACCGAGAGGGCAGCTTTCATGCTGTCCGGGCTGGCATTGTAGCAATCCTCGATAAAGGTGATGCCGCCCTTCTCCACGATATGCTGGCGCATGCCGGTGGCCTGGTAGCGGGAAAGCGCGGCGGCGCACCGGGCGGGGTCCAGCCCCAGGCGGGTGGCGGCGGCGTAGGCGGCCAAGGCGTCGTACACGGTATGCAGGCCCGCGGTGGGGATGGACACGGCAAAGCTGCCGTAGGCCTTATCCACCAGCGTAAAGGTCGTGCCTTCGGTGCCGGTGTGGATATCCGCGGCGCGTACATCGGCGGTCTCGCTCTCGATACCGAACCATACAGGGCGCAGGCGGGCGGGTACGCTGGCGGTGGGCAGCAGGTCGTTGTCGGCGTTCAGGGCCAGGGGCGCACCGTCAGGCAGGCCTGCGCAGATCTCCATTTTTGCTTTCAGTATATTCTCGCGGGTGCCTAGATTTTCCAGGTGGGACACGCCGATCATCGTGATGATGCCGGCGGAGGGGCGGGCGCAGCGGGCCAGCCGCTCGATCTCACCCAGGTGGTCCATGCCCATCTCCACCACGGCGTACCGGGTGTCGTTATCCAGGCGGAACAGGGTGTTGGGCACACCGATGTCGTTGTTCTGGTTGCCCTCGGTCTTGAGGGTTTTGCCAAAGGCGGAGAGGACGGCGTAGCAGAACTCTTTGGTGGTGGTCTTGCCCACACTGCCGGTAACGCCGATCATCTTGGGGCTGAACAGCATGCGGTAGTTGGAGGCCATGCGGATCATGGCGCGGGCGCTGTCCGGCACGATGACAGTGCGTTCCTCGGGCACGCCGTCCACGGGGTGGTTGGCGATGATATAGGCGGCGCCGTTCCGGTAAGCACCGGCGGCGAAGGTATGGCCGTCGACGCGCTCACCGGGGAAGCAGACGAACACGCAGCCGGGCTCGACCTTGCGGCTGTCGGTAACAACAGCGTGGATGTCCGCCGGCTCGGCCAAAGTCAGGCCAGCCAGCAGTTCGTTGGCAGGAATGGTTTGCATGGGATTGCCTCCTTATTCTATGGATATGCGAGTAGTATGTCAGGCGGAAAGCCTCCCAGAGGGGGCCTTTGGGCCGTTTATTGCTCTGTATTTTCTTCTACTGCTTCTTCCGTAGTTTCCTCAACCTGGGTATCGGTGGTGTCCGTCGTATCGGCGGTATCGCTGCCGTCCGATTCCATCGTCAGGGTCACGATGGTGCCGTAGGCGGCGCTGGTCTCTGCGGCTGTGCTTTGGGATACTACCCGGCCGGAGCTGTCGCCCTCGAACTGGACGTTGAGGTTGGAGGCTTTCAGCATTTGGGATGCAAAACTGCCGCTCTTGCCAGTCACGTCAGGTACGGTGGTCATGGCGTCCTGGTCGGTGTTGGTGTACAGGTAGATGGTGGAACCAACGGGCACCGAGCTGCCGCCCACAGGGTACTGGTACACAATGTTGCCGTTGGAGCCGATCAGCTTATGCTGCAGGCCCAGCTGGTTCAGGGTGACCTGGGCGTTGGTCCAGGTGTAGTCCAGGCAGGTCTGCACGGTCACGTTGCCGGTGGGGTTGTAGTTGGCATCCTGCTCGATGCCCAGGTAGGGCGCAACTTCGCTGATGATGTTGCCTACAACAGGGGCCACGATCTGGCTGGCATAATCATGGATCCAGCGGGGGTCATCCAGCAGGACGAACACCTCGATCTCGGGGTCGTTGATGGGCAGCACGGCGGAAAAGCTCATGGCCTTGTAGTAGTCGCCGTCGCCGCGCAGGTGGCGGTCGGTACGTTCGGCAGTGCCGGACTTGCCGCCGATGCGGTAGCCTGCCACGTAGGCGTTCTTGCAGGAGTGGCGGATGCTCAGGGTGCCGTTGGGGTCAACGTTGTTCTCCATCATCGAGAGGATCTCCTGGCTGACTTCCTCGGAGATGACCTGACGGCGGACGCTGGTGTCGGTCTGGCTGATGATGTTGCCCGCATCGTCGGTGATGGAATCCACGATATACGGGGTGACCAGATAGCCGCCGTTGGCGATGGCCGCAATGGCGGTAGCCATCTGCATGGGGGTGATGGCCTCGTTCTGGCCGAAAGCGGCGGTGTACAGGTTGGTGTCGACCTCGGCCATCTGCTGGGCGTTGTACACGCTGGTCCAGCGGGTCTCGCTGGGCAGGTCAACACCGGTGGGCTGGGTAAAACCGAAGGCCCGGATATAATCGTAAAACACGGTAGGCTGCAAGGTCTGCGCCGCCTGGATAAACCAGAGGTTGCAGCTGTTATCCAGCGCCTGGGCCATGTTTTGCAGGTTATGCACCTCGCCGTTGGCGCAGTGGTAGGTGTGCTCCCACAGCTCGCTGCCCTGGTTGACGGTCAGCTCACCGTTGCAGTAGAAGGTCTGGTTCATGTTCATGATGCCGGAATCCAGACCTGCCGATGCGGTGATAAGCTTAAAGATCGAGCCGGGCATGTACAGCTCGGTGATGTTCTTATTCTTCCACTGGGCTTCGCGCAGCATACCTTGCAGCTGGGTGTATTCGCTGGAAATGGTATTGCCATTTTCATCCTCGGTGGTTTCCTGGCTGATAACGCCATCAGCGATGATGCCGGCCACGTTTTTCTCACCCAGGCGGCCCTCCAGCCAATCGATGTCGTCGGCGGTCAGGGCGTCAGTCTTGTCCAGGATGGTCTGCATCTTGTCATCGTAGACGGTCATGGGGTCGTTGGGGTCGAACTGCTCCAGCGAGGCCATGGCCAGGATCGCGCCGGTCTTGACGTTCATCACGATAGCGCTGCCGCGGCCGTGGACGGAGAAGGTATCCATGGCTTCGGCCAGATACTCTTCCACGATGGCCTGCACATTTTCGTCCAGCGTCAGGTTCAGGTTGTTGCCGTCGATGGCGTCGTGGACGTCGGCCTCGGTGTTGGCCAGAATTTCACCGTTGACGTTGGTCTCAGCGATGCTGCGGCCCGGCGTACCGGCCAGATCTTCCTCGTAGGATTTCTCCAGGCCGTAAGCGCCGACGAGCTTGCCGTTTTCATCGTTGTTGCAGAAGCCGATGACCGACGACGCAAACGCACCGTAGGGGTAGCTGCGGGTGGTGGACTGCTCGGTGGAGAGGACGGCGATGCGGTAGCCGGTCTCCCCTTCCTTTTTCGGCACGGTGCGGTAGGATTTGGAGTATTCGATGATGGCGTCGGCCACCGGTTTTTCCACGTTCTGGGCCACCACACGGTACTGGTACAGCTCGCCATTCTTGTTGCGGGCGGTCAGTTTGGCGTAGATGTCATCGGCGGAAGTGCCGTCGTTCAGCAGCTCGGCGATATGCTCGGCGCCGGTGCGGATCTCGGTTTCCGTGGCGCCGTTCTTCTCGGATTGGGCCGGGTCAGCGATGATGTTCCACACGGTGTTGCTTTTGGCCAGCAGCTTGCCGTTGGCACTGTAAATGTTGCCGCGGGTGGCGGGCAGCTCGGTATCCTGGAGCTGCTGGGTCACGGCCTCGGTGCGGTAGTGTTCGGCGTCGCGCAGCTGCAGGGCGTACAGCTGGTAGACGAGGATGCCGAAGCAGGCCAGTGTAAAAAACGCAACGGCAATCACCGTGCGGATACGGACGTTGCTTTTTAAGTTGGGATTCCTGGGTGGTTGGGTATTTGCCATAGATTTTACCTTTTATGCGGGATTTATCCCCGGATGCGTAGGCGAGCCTTTTCGCGTGCGGCGGAAATGCCGTTTGCAAAAAGGCTCGTACCTGCGTTTGTTACGGATTAAAGCTATCCAGCAGATTCAGCGCGGCGGTGCGGATACCCACCAGAACGCGGCCTGCGTCGCTGCCGGTTTTCTCAATGACGCTCTGTTCTTCCAGCTGGATGTAGGTGATCTGGCTCTGGTCGGCCTTGACCAGGCCCAGCTGGCCCTCGGCCACATCCTGCAAGCTGGCGCGGCTGGTGATGTCGCTCATCTTGGTGGAGAGGTAGTCGTACTCGCTCTGGGCGGCAGTCAGGTCGGTGCGGGTATCGTTGATCTGGCCGTTCAGCTCGGTAATGCGGGCCTGGCTGTGCACCACGCTGAAGATCAGCCCCAGCAGCAGTGCCGCGGCAATAACATGCAGCGCCACCGCGGCAAACTGCCGGGCGCGGTTCAGCCCGTGCTTGCCGCCGCGTACCACGCGCATCTCCGGCTGGCGGGGTTCCAGTATGGGTGCCGTCTGGCCTGTATGAAGTAAAACTGTCGTCATGATTGGGTACCTCTATCTGAATTCGGTGTATCTGTTTAAATGGTTCTGTCATTGCAGGTGTGCGTCAGCTAAAGGCTCCCTCTGCGAGGGGGCCTTTAGGCTCATACCTTCTCCAACACTCTCAGCTTGGCCGAGCGGGACCGGCGGTTGACTTCCAATTCCTCGGCATCGGCCTCGATGGGTTTGCGGGTGATAAGCCTGGCTTTCGGCACGCCGCCGCAGGTGCAGATGGGCTGTTCCGGCGGGCAGGTGCAGCGCTGCGCCCAACGGCGGAACTTGTTCTTGACCAGGCGGTCCTCCAGGCTGTGGAAGGTGATGACGCAGAGCCGACCACCCGGAGCCAGGCAGTTGAAGATAGCGTCCAGCCCCTCGTTCAGGGCGTCCAGTTCGGAGTTGACGGCGATGCGGATGGCCTGGAAGGTGCGGCGGGCCGGGTTTTTGGCCTTGCGGCGCTCGGCCGGGGGCACAGCGCTGGCAACCAGGTCAGCCAGCTGCATGGTAGTCAGGATGGGCTTTTCCTGCCGCGCGGTCACAATTTTACCGGCAATCTGCCAGGCGTAGGGTTCCTCGCCGTAGTCCCGCAGGATGCGGGTCAGCTCCTCGCGGTCGAGGGTGTTGACCAGGTCCGCGGCGGTCGGGCCCTGCTGGCTCATGCGCATATCCAACGGGGCGTCGGCATGGTAGGAGAAGCCGCGTGCCGCGTCGTCCAGCTGGTGGCTGGAAACGCCGAGGTCCAGCAGGGCACCGTTGACCGCCGGGATGTCAAGCTCCGCAAGGACACGCGCTGCCTCGCGGAAGTTTGCCTGTACCACCTGGGCGGGCAGGCCCTTGAGCCTTTCGGTGGCGACTGCCACCGCATCCGGGTCCTGGTCGAGCGAGATCAAGCGCCCGGTGGTAAGACGTTTAGCGATCTGGGTGCTGTGCCCTGCGCCGCCGGCGGTGCCGTCCAGGTAGATGCCGGCGGGGTCGATGTTCAACCCATCCAGGCAGGGCTGCAAAAGTACGGGAATGTGGGAAAATTCCATGGTGTTGTCCTCTATTTATAGGTTTTGCTTGCAATCACATTAAGGCAATACCGCATAATTCTAAGTGCCGATACGGCG
>OODB01002057.1_pt1 | contig 12124 bp, 17 predicted proteins | sample 1671721 | NCBI WGS metagenome assembly OODB01 (sample SAMN06348185, study PRJEB24527) | human gut metagenome | biome: human gut; feature: ankylosing spondylitis patient; material: feces | host: Homo sapiens | place: China | collected 2015-10
GTAGATGTTCGCAATAATTTCCATTAAATCCCGCCCCACGTGTCATACCAGACGAATTTCCCGTTTGGTGTCTCACTTGTGTTAAATGTTGCTGTTATTGTTATTCCTTCTTCGTCCGGCGGCACCGTGACCCAATCATTCGTCAGCGTAATATCTTGGATCGCTTTCGTAGTTATGAATCCGTGTGCGCCCGGTGTTGTATCAACTAATCGTATATATCCTTTTGTTCCAACGTGCTGGTAGTAAATAGAGCTTCTGTACGACACTGCGTTGCCCACATTGTCTGATAGCTCAAATGTCCTCAACTTGCCGCCCGCCGCCATCTCTGCATATGCGACTATGCCGGCGCGAATATCTCCCGCCTGTCGCGCAGAAAAGCTTGTGCCATACGGCGCAGATACTTCATGCGCACGCAGTGACCGGAACCATGGATACGGGCAGAAAATTGGAATTTCAATTTCTGCACGCTGTGCCGGCTTTGCAGCATACGTTGCGCTTTTCACATAACCATCAATCCAGTATATACCTGCATCATTCTCAAAGAACAGGCGTTTCTTCTGTCCGTATCCTAATAAACGATATAATTTCATGCGTTCCAAGTCGTTGCGAGGCTTTACCGATAATGTAATCTGCCTGCTTTTTACCGTCTGCCCACTGTACACAGACGCATCTGCACCAACCAGTTCCGTTGTATACAAGTCCGCACTCGGTCTGCCCAGTCCGTCAATTTCACATACGTCTAACATTTTGCTGTTCAGTATGTTCATCACATCTGCCGGTATTGTATAGTCGTTCGTTCCAGCGATATACAGCCCTTTAAGCATCTCTCAGCATCCTTTCGATTCGTCTGGTATCTCTGCGGTTTATCGCTTCTCTCTGTGCAAGCGTCACCGGCTCGTCAAAACTCTGTACAGGCGCATATGTCAAGTATACATTTTTCGCACCGGCATCTGTGCTCATGCTTGCTCTTCCTGCACTGACAATATTGGTTCTCTTGTCAAACTGTGTTTCGGCAGCCACCATCACTTTTGATTGCAAGGATGGAATTGCTGTCTCGGTCAGCTTTGCAGACATTTTTTCTACCGCAGTAACAGCAGAATCGCTATACTTTGATATGCCCACTGCAATGCCTGCCGGAATCCATTTACCGACTTGATCTCGGAATACTCGTGATGGCGACGCAATACCTAATTTACGCTTTACCGCATTGATTGCATTATTCACAACGTTTGTCAGCGCATTAACAACTGCGCTTGCCGCGTTGCGGATGCCGGTTGCAATACCTTGCACAATCTGTCTGCCAATTGTCGCCACTTTGCTCGGAACGGAAGATAGCAGTGAAATTATCTTACTAATAATGCTTGTTATTCCCGACGCCACTTGTCCGGCGGCGCCGCGAATACCAGATGCCAGTCCGGAAATGCCGCTCCTGCCTAACGCCAGCAGTCTTGACGGCAATGACATTAGCGCATTTACGATTGCCTCCATGATATTTGTGCCAGCCGATGCCACTGCACCTCTGAGCGCCAGAATACCATTTTTAATAGCAGTAACCGCCTGCTTGCCAAGGCTCATCCAATTAAATGCCGAAAATACCGCTACAATAGCTTGTATAATTGACGGGATTGCAGCGACGAGGCTCGGAATAGCAGCAATAAGGCCTTGTGCCAATGTCAACAAGACTTGTCCCGCAGTAACAAGCAGTTTAGGCGCATTGTCATTTATAATCCCGGCTATGTTTGTAACGATTTGCGGGATGTAAGCAATCAATGTAGGCAAGCTGTTCGCTATTCCCTGTGCTAATTGCAAAATCAAGTTTAATCCCGCATCAACCAGCTGTCCTGCGTTTGCACGTAAGTTTTCCGACAGTTGCAGTATCATTGGCAACGCCTGTGCAAGCAGTACTGGAATGTTTGTAGACAGACCAGTAGCAAGGCTGTTGATAAAATCAACAGCCGAGTTAGTTGCATTTGAGATCATCGACAGCGAGAAGTTTTGTGAAATTTCGGCAGCCGCTGTAGTAACAAACGTGCTGATTGCACCAGGAAGCGCAACAATAACGTTTCCGATAGCCGGAAATAGGTTGCCAAACAAAAATGTGCTCGCCGTCGAGACAAGGTTGTTAATCGCCGGCGTAATATCCATTCCGAGTGCTAAGTATCCTGCAAAATTCTGTGCAGCTGCCTTCATCGCATTGAATGATCCGGAAATTGTTGATTCCGCTTCTTTCGCCGTTGTGCCTGTTATTCCGAGTCGGTCTTGTACAATACCAATCGCCTCGATCACTTTATCGAACGTGACAACATCATTAAAGTTACCTTTTTGACCCGTTGTAACAAACGTATCGCCCAGCACTCCCGTATCATTAATCAGGCGCGCCATTTCTTCCTGCGTGCCGCCGTATCCGAGTTTCAGATTGTCCAGCATTGTGTAGTTGTCTTTTGCAAAACCTTGATAGGCATTCATAATATCCTGCATACTTGTGCCCATCTTGTTTGAGTTATCTGACATGTCTGTCATTGCTCTGTTTGCTATGTCCGCAGCTTTTGCCGTGTCACCGCCCAAGCCCGACAGCAACGATGCAGAAAAACTTGTTACGTTCTCCATGTATTCGTTCGCCGACAGGCCGGCTGTTTTGAAAGCGTTTTTTGCGTTATTTACAACTGTATCGGCACTGCTCTTAAATAATGTCTCCACGCCGCCCAAAGACTGTTCCAGCGCCGCACCTTCTCCGATCGCAGCTTTCAGTGCAGCTCCGATTCCCGCCGCCGCGATTGCTGTTTTAATTTTTCCTACAAGACCGCTGCCTACTTTATTGCCGGCTTCGATTCCTGCAGAATCAGCTTCACCGCTGAGCGCTTCCTTTATTTTTCCGCTGATTCCTTGCGCGGACGGTATGATTTGTACATACGCAGTGCCAAGTCTAGATCCTGCCATTTACTCACCTCCCGTTATCTTTTTCCACATAGCTTTAAACTCGCTACCGGTTTCAAACACCATAACGTCACTATCCGATTTTTGTCCTTGTGTTCCAACGAGACTTAAATAAATGCTGTCCGGTCTGTTTTTATTTTTGACGGCATCTTCCGTCTGAAACCAAACTAAATAAGACAGTTTATCAGCAATCAATGCAAGTAACATGGTTTCTACCGAGCATTGCGTGCCCGCCAGTTTTTTCTTTACGCGCGAATTGTCCGAAAGCCCCGCTGTCAGCGTTGCAACAAGACGCGCCGGAAGCGATCTATAGTCTAAGACGTGATACGTCTCAGCGAGGTCGCACACCAGCGCGTCTTTATCTGTCGCAATTACAGCAGCGAGGGTTAGGAGTTTTTTTCCAGCGCTCGCAATACCTCGCAAAACTCAGACGTAGTTTTTTCAATTGGTACTCGTCCGTCATCTGTGCGTAAGTGGTCGTACAAACGCTGTTTATCCTCTTCTGTGAAAACCATGTCCATCACACGCGGCAGCGCCAAACCGTTATCCTGCAGCTCTGCCAGTGCATCTACAAACCGCATATCATCAAGCTTTTCTTCGTCTACCGACACTGTATATCCCGATTCGGTTGTTACTGTTTTAATCATTACTTTCCTGCCCCTTTGATATATTCATAGTGCGTCTGTCCTGTTGCATCCGGCGTTGCGGTAATTGTCGTTTCATATCCAACAACGCTACCGTCCGCATAGGTAATGTCGCCTACTTTCGTCACCGCCGCCGCTGGTACAACAATGCGCTTTGCAACATTGTTTTTCATCACCATATCAATTACCCACGCGCTACGCTCATGCGGATCGCTGTTCGCCTTGACAGTAATTCCAGCGCTCAGTGTTCCGGTAACATTATCGTCTCCGTACACTGCTTTCAGCACTTCCATGTTCAGCGCTTCGATCAGTGTGTACTTAAATGTGTCCGACTTTCCGGTTTCGCTCGTCAGGACAGTGTCACCGCCCCACGCCTTCGTCTCTTCCACGTCCATGCTGTTGCTGTTTGTCAGGCCGTCCTCAGAGATGTAACCCAACGACTTAAACGCAACATCCAGCTTTGTGCTTGTGTCTGTCGGCAACGCTGTACCAAGTGGTGCTCTCCAAATTGAGCCGCCAACTTTTGGCTTGCCAGTCGTAACATTTGCGGAATCTGTACCGTTTGCCATTTCTTCAATCGCCTCCTAAATAAACAATGTCAAACACCGCTTGGTAGCGGTATTTCTTCTTTGCCGTATCCGTATAGTTGTAATCACTGTTGCAGTCGCAACGTGATATGTCTGGTAATACTGTAATTTCTCTCATTGCAGATTTTACTTGCGCATTGAGCAGCATTGCTTCATACATTGTCGGAGCATAGCTCTGCACCGCCAGCGTTGCCCATTCAATGTAGTTTTCTGTGCTGCTTCCAGTCTTTTCAAGCAGCACATATTTTTCCGGCTCACGCGCCGGACGTTCTGCGAGCACTGTGACGCCAAGTTTTTCACCGAGGTAATCTAAGACCACTTTTTCTATCATGCTATCACCTCAATGATTTTAAGATTGTGTTGTTTTCAGCGTTTTCCCGGCGTGCTCGCTGTGTCGATGCCGCGATTGATGCATTAACACGTGTTTTGCCCGTGTACGTTGTCACAGTGTACCCCGCTCCCAAGCTTCTACACGATGCATCTGCATGTTCTTTGCAAACCGCCATCGCTTCCGGTGATTTCAGCAGTTCACGCACACCAGCTCGGTCTAATACAAATTTCATTTTACTCATACGCTTCAACCTTCACTTTTTTGTTCCAGCTCAGCGGCACAAGGTGTTCGATTCCTTGTACCGCCGTTCCATATGTGTGAAATTTTCGTCCGAAAAACTCAACTTCCGTATCATCCCAGTTGTGTGTATCACCTTTCGGTATAGCCAGCGTATACGCAAGCCGTTTCCCGTACAACTGCAGTTCGTTTATCAAATCGTCAGCTGTCGGCTCGCCTACCAGCACATTTTGTACGGTTTCGGCAGTCTGCGTGTATATTGGTGCACCGAGCGGATCCGTTCCCGTCTGTGTCTTTGTATACAAGACAACATCAATACCTGTAATCATTGCACAATTCCTCTATCGGACTTCTCGCCCCAATCTTATCTCCACAACCAAGCAGCTTCTTTTCGAGTTTTGATAAATACAATTCTCCGCTCGTCCCGCCGGTTAATGTCCAAGATTGACTGTATCCGAGCGCGGATGCCGAACCCTGTGATGCGCCCATCGGATACATAGGATTGTTACTATCTCCAAGCACGCGCCGAATCATTCTGCAGGATACAATCTTCTTTTGCTCGTCTACACTGTTAGATGCGTATGCATCAATGATTGCAGAAGCTTCTTCCAGTAGAGCCGCGCATCGTGATTTTTCATCATCACTTAACGTGCGGAAGCCACTTTCCACGTCCTGCACGGTTGCATACATCATCCCTTTGCCTTCGTCAGCTTGTTAAACACGCTTGTGTCACAGCGGAAACCAACTTCAATCTCCGCACGCACCGCGAACATGTTCTGCTGGAACAGATTGATTGTGGTAGAACCATCTGTCAATGTTGCCTGATCGGAAATTGCGATCTGCACGCCCTCTACCGTACCATATACAGCCTGTGTCCAGTCACCGGCAAAGCCGACAATATCCGGTGTGCCGGATACATATGCGCCCTTGCTGTACATTGTCTGTGCGCCGAGAATCATCGGTACAGCGCCCTCCGCCACACTGTTGATAAACAGTGGACGCTTGTTTGCATCAACAGCTGTCAGCAGTACAGCCTTGCCCTGCGGTGCCAAAACGAATCCATTCAGGATGCCGTTGTGAGTAGCAATATCCGCATCGGCATTGACCAAACCGCCGTATGCGTCCGTGCCAATTTCCTGTGCCGTGCAGCTTTTGAGGGTGTCAAAATTGCTGCCCGGAGCAGTCACGCCGCCAAATACAGTTGCATCAAACTGCTGCGCCAATGCCAGCGGCAAACGCTGCACCATCGCATCATACAGTGCCGGAATGTCGCGCTTGAACTGGTTGGAAAACGGCACAATAACAGCCAATGTGTACGGTGTCATCTGCTTTGTAGCAAGTGTGCCGCGCTTGACCGGCTTTTTGTCCGTTTCTCCTACCCATGCCGCCTGCGGATCACCGGTAATAACCGGAATGGTTACACCGAGACCCGGAAGTGTAATCTGTCTCGCCAGCGACATGACCGCCGATCCTTCCTGCGTCTTCTGCAGAATTTCGCTGGATACTTCGCCCGGAAGTGTAATGCTTGTAGATCTGTTGAAATCAATAGCCATAATGTTGCTCCTTTACTTTGTTGCCTGCTCAAACCACGCGGCAAATTTTTCGCGGGTTGAGCCTGTTGGTTTGTGTGCGATTTCACCGCCGTCTTTCACCTGCGGGTAGCCGTTCGGCTTTGCAAAATCCAAAATAGCCTTTGCCTGTGCCGTGCAGGCTTCTTCTGTCTCTGCGCTCAAAAGCGCTTCCGGCACACCTGTAGCTTTCGCTACTTTCGCACGCATATCACGCAGTTTTCCCGCTTTTGCCATGGAATCTACCTGCGCCTGCAGCTTATCAGCCCTCTCATTTGCTTTCTGCAATTCCGTTTTGTTTGCTTCTTCTGCAGCATCAAACTTGCCCGCTTTTTCTTTGAGTTCATCATAATCTGCATACTTTCCGCGTTCCCGTGCCACGCGCTCCTGGATAATCGCATCCAGCTGCGACTGTGTGAATGTGCGTTCTTCCTGCGTTCCATTCGCAGTGTTGTTTTCCTGATTTACAGTTTCTGTCATTGTTCTGTCCTTTCCCGGCTTTTTTCCGCTGCCGTCCACGTATTTCTGAGCAGTTTAACGCCGTACTCAGGGCATAATAAAAGGCTATTGGTTTACTGCAACGCTGATTGTGCGTCCGTTTTATGCAATAGCCTTGGTATTCTGTTTTAGGTATAAGAAAACCACGGTGCATGTGCATCGTGGTTCAGAATTGAGCTGATGAAAAAGCGAGCTTGACGAGGTCAAAGATTGCACCCGGAGCGCCTTTCAGTATATCATTCTTCATCTGGCGCATTTTGTCGTTGTCCAGCAGATACCGAATACCCTGCGGAGTGATCTGCATGTCGGAGTAATCGTTAATCAGTGTGTAATCATTGCCCCACGCCTTTACGAAATTCAGACCGTCAATGAGTTCCTCGCGGGTCATGAAACGCAGCACGTCAATAACATAATCTTCCGACACTTCCGAAGAAATAACCTTTTTCAAAAATGTGGATGTTTCAAAATACCCTCTGCGCCGGAAACAGACATACAAGTAAGTGAGGATTTTGAACACCAGATAATCATAATCATCTTTTGCCATAGAATACTCCTTATTTTTTCGCCGATACCTTGCATTCCTCTGGATACAGATTCCTGTACTGAGGATATTGAAAACTTTCAGTATTCAGAATAGCGTTCGGGCAGTCATGGCGTTCACCCCATCCGAAAATGTCCGGTGAATTACCAAGTTTTTTGCATTTTCCGGGACCATCCCAGTGAATACAAACATTGCATTCCGGAATACAAGTATCTACGCAACAAATAGGAGCGCGGAAACCTGCACTAATATCTTCTTCTCTCAAGAACTTAGACATTCGGAATCACCTCAATTTCTAAAAAATATCGACCATCTTTTATGTATGCATTCAGCACTTGATATTGCACACCCCGACTAAATAAGACTTCATCCTGATTTTTGAACTTTGGAAGCGCAACAGATCGAAGATACTGACAACCGACATAGCCTTGAGGGACGTGCATCTGAATCACTGTATCGCGCCCTAGAAGATGTAAATCCCGAAAACTTGTGGACAGGAAGATTGAAAAACTTCGTTTACGGCGAATAACTGACCGCAACTCTTGCTCTGTAGGCTTTGCAGGAAGTCCAAAATCCAGAAAGGATAGTGCCGTGTTCCGATATAGGGTGACGCTTTGTGGCATTGTGCCGGAAGCCAGAGCGTTATCCAGTGCATCAATGCTTTTCTGAATCTGTGGCGTGATAGTTCCATTGCGAATTGCACGGTTAACATCGGTTGCCATAAAACCAGTGTATTCTTGAAGAATCTTTTGTGCAGATTCAGGAAGCGCCAAAACTTGTTTTGTCATAGCATCCTTTATTGCTTTTATTTTAGCATTATCTGTCTCGGTTGTCGAGCTTTTTCTCGCTGCATATGCCGCCCGCTTTTTCGCGTTGATAATGTCCTTATGTTCCGCATAATTAGCTCTGCGCATGGCGTTGATGTCCCCGCCCGCATCCTCGTATTGCTGCAGATATTTTTCTGGGTCATATCCCGCCACTGTGGTGTTTGCGTTGAACCGGATCGCATATTCGCAGTCGCAGTTTGCGTGTATGTGCTGCGCATGTCCGCCCTTTAGAGCTTTATCGCTTGCGCGCTGCCATCCTCGACTTGCCAGTGTAATACAAAAGGCGCACGTATCGCCATGCGGTACCCACGCCCACTCTGCGCCATCACGCAGCGCATTTTTTAACGTTGTATCTGCTCCCGCCTGCTTTACCAGCCGACTAACGCCAGATTCTAATAGCGGGGAGCTTTTTTTCGTTCCGTACACCATTTTTGCAATCTCGCTGTCCCCAGCGATTTCCGCCGGTTCAGCTGCCGGCACAATCACGCCCGAAGCATCTGCCACTGCATCATACATTTGACAGGCAAGCTCTGCACAGCCTTCTCCGTATTTATTTACTAACGCGGCTGCATATGTAATCAGCGCATCTGTATTATCTGTTCCATGCTGTTCAATGTATTGCCGCATTTGCGTGCCGGCTTTCTGATTTATCGCAGACAGCCGTTCGATATAGTTAAGCCATGTCTTCTCCGTTATTTTCAAGCTCAACCTCCGTCAATACTTGCTGCCCGCGCACGCGCTGTTCCTGCGCCCTGATCCGCCGAATGTCCGCCTGATCGAACCCGATCATCTCCAAGAACGTGTCTGTACCGGCAAACTCCTGCCGCGCTGATGCAATCTTAATTGCCGCATCCGCTGTCACTGCTACGCTGGGCATTGCCGGATTCTTAAAATGCGCAATAACGTCACGTTCTTCTTCGGTCAGTTCGTCCAACGTCACATTCCGCGCGACAGCCTGCGCCATCCGTGCAATTGTTTGCAATGCATCTCCATTGCTGGTATTTAACTGCTGCGCTGTCAGCACCAGTGTCTGGCTTTGCGCCAGTATCGCATCACTGCTTGTCGGATTTGCGTCATTGATTACGCCAACATCCGTTACTGTCAGCCCAGTTGCAGCGGAAAACTGTGTTGCGGTCATCCGCATCTTTTCTACATGTGGTGACAAGCTGCCTTGTGTGAGCTGTCCAAACACCGGATTGTTGCCGGTATCTGGGTTTGTCGTTGCGACAAGCAGACTACCGGCATACTGCTTAAACTTGTCCGATACAATCGCATCGTACTGTTCGTCTGTCACGCCAAGAATGTATTTCTGCGGTGTCGTATCAAATTCCAGCGCAATTGTAGCGTTTGCTACAATGCGGATGTAGTCATCAATCAGCGCACGGATGGGGCGTTTTAACCGTGATCTTCCAAACGGTTTGTTGCTGGTTGCATTCCATGCCATGGGTTCCATCAATGGTCTTCCCATTTTATTGATATGCCGTTCAGCTGTCCATTTGCTACCTGCTGATTGCAAAACAATGACCGCATCATCCGTGTAAAAGTTCACGATGTGCGGTATCCATACATCTTTGTCTTTTTCATCTCGCATGGTATCCACGATTGCAATACCGCAGTCTATGCGCCCCTTTTCTCCATTCCACAGCGCTGCCGCCGTAGTCGGCGAGTGAAAACGGATTCTGCATCCAATCGCATCGTCTGCCGACAATGTGGCAAAGACGCACCCGTACTTCAATTCGTCACGACACGCCTTCGTATACTGCGCAATGAATCTGTTAGCTGTGATGATGTCGTTGATACTCGAAGCCGACACGCCTTGCATCCCCACAAATCCGTCAAACATGCTGCGTGCTGCCAGTACATCAACTGCTTTCTGTCCCCAGTTGCATCCTACGGTCATTCTTCCCAGCCCGTGCGGCAGGGCAATGCCTATGTTGACCTCGTTCAGCGTGATGTTGCCCTCGTAGTATCTGTCTTTTGTTTCATTGCGGGTTCGATGATAGTTGTACGCCTGCGCCAGCTCGAACAAATTCGTTTGTTCTGTGTCCGTCAGACCGTCAATCCTTCCAAAATTTAATTCTGTCATGTAATCCTCCCCTCTTTATCCGATGCGCATTTTCCTGTTTGGATCGCGGCGACTGGTCATCGCGCCCCATAATGCCAGAGCGCACGCTTCTGCCGGCAGGCTGTTTTCTCCGCCGAACGCAAACCCGCCCGCCAGATGCCGCTTTGTGACTGATGTAGCACTCTCGTTTAACATTTGCTGCTGGCGATACCATGTGAGATCACGTTCGTTTATCGCGTTCACAAACCGCCCAACCGCTGCAACCATATCCTTTGCTGACGGGCGCACAATAGAATCCTTCGCTCTCCATTTGTCCGTGATGCGTTCTACCAGCACATCAACGCCATTGCGCCCATCTATCACAACACAGCACGCTCTGTCATATCGAGCATTTAACCAGTCCGCCAGCCACGCAAGACCGTGTCCTGTCGGCTGTATGTCTATCAGCGATACACGCGCGGCACCGACCTTCGGAATTACAGCACCGCACAAACACACCATACTGCCATCCGCGGCAAACTTAATTCCGTAGGCCGTTTTCCCTTCCGGTTTTAATTCATCGCTTGCGCATTTTTCCCATGCGGATTTATCAATTGCGTAATCAATGTGCTCTGTTTTTACCGGACTCCACCATCCAAGGCGTTCGCGCGCGAACGTGTCCGCGTCCATCTGTTCGCACTCTGCTGCAATTGTGCTCTCACGGATTCTTCTTCCCAGCGCCGGATTGCATTGCGCCCAGCGCTTTCTATCAGTCACGTCTCCGATCTCTTGCACAGAAAACTCTGTCCACGCTGTTGATTTACTTTCTCCGTTTAATGATTTTGCACGTATGCGCTCAAACACATCTCCGGTGCAATTTTCGTCCGGCGGCGTACCTAAATAGATTGTTTGCGGGTTTTTCGACGCCGAAATTGCTGGCAAAAAAGATGCCTGCTGTTCTGCAGTCAGCTCCTGTGCTTCGTCAAATACAAGGCAGTCTCCGTGTAATCCTCGACCGCCGTTTCTTGTCCTCGCAACAAACACAACTCTGCCGCCGTTTTTCAAAATGATTTGCTCTCGACCCAACGCTGCTTTTATCTCTTTTACTCTCCGTTTTAAACTGCCATGCTCAAACAATCCTTTTAGTTCCATGAAAGTTTCTGTCGCAGTCTTTTGTAAGTGTGCTGTATAAACAATCCATTCGCCGTACATGACCATCCCCGAAGCAATTCGACCAGACGTATCTAATGTCTTTCCGTTTTGTCGCGGTACTGATAAACCGCAGGTTGATGCGGACCATATGTCCTCTTCACTTCTCCCCATCCAGTCTTTCAGCACATTTTCTTGCCATGGATCTACAATCAGCCTCCCCGCTGCCAGAATCTTTACAGCATCTTCACCATCTGTATAAACATAATCCGGAACGATTCTAACGGATGGCGTCTGGCTTCCCATCAGCATTTCTGTTTGACAGGATTTCTCCAATTTCATCATCATCCTTTTCCATTCCTCTGATTTCTTCGATTTCCCGAATCGTTTCTCTGTATTGCCTTGCCAGCTGCGGTAGCATCTTAGCGCTATCTGTATCTGACGTGCACCGGTCAATTTGTGCACCCAATATTTTTGACAAATTTTCTAATTGTTCCAGCCGATTGCCGTTTGCTGTCACAGTAGACATTTTTTTCGTTCTTGCCATATTTTCTTCCTTTGAAAAATTTTCTGTGTGTAAATCGGCGCTGGATGGCGTAGAGTCGCTGACCGCCACCGCGGGGGTACTCCCCCACCCTGCTCACCAATTGCCGTCTGATTCAGGTTTATCTACTTTTTTTATAAAAAATTCCGTGCGATTACCTTTTCTTGCATTGCATACATAATGTGCTGCTTGCAAATTATTCCAATCTTCTGCCGCTGCA
>OODB01002060.1_pt1 | contig 12116 bp, 9 predicted proteins | sample 1671721 | NCBI WGS metagenome assembly OODB01 (sample SAMN06348185, study PRJEB24527) | human gut metagenome | biome: human gut; feature: ankylosing spondylitis patient; material: feces | host: Homo sapiens | place: China | collected 2015-10
TCCGCAGAAAATGCAAATCGTGCGAAAACAGAATTCCTTTCCAATATGTCCCATGTTTTGTTATGTTTAGATTGGTTGTATCTTATAGATGCGGCAGAGGTCGATAAGAAAGGGCGCATAAACTTATGTATATGAACTACTATGGCTATTGAATATCCGAGTATTTTACTGGGTCCCGATCAAATCGGGACTTTTCTTATGTTCCGGTTATTCGGCACCATCGTCTTCCGAGGAATGCCTCCTCTGCCAGTTGTGTAGGCTGACAATGGTACACACTCTTTAGACCGGTTTACCCTGCGGCTTTTGTTAAACTCTTTGATATCCGGCAGTTCCATTGCTGTGAGTACCGTTTTATCCCCATGGAGGCTTTCTATGTAAGTATCTACAGCATTGTGGATAGGATGGGGGAATAATCCATGTCAGGATGCAGGGATGCTGGCAGTAGATGCAGTTGGATGAGATGTTGTTTCAGCGGATATATAGCGGGTACTGATGGGTACTATGGAGCATCACATGATATTCCTGCTGCGGATAGACCGGTTGGTATCATAAGGTGGGGAGAGCTGGAGTGCTGGTGATCTATTCCGCGGAGGTGGTAGAATGTATAGGATACCAGAAAAATATTCTGGATATCTGCCCTTTTGTTGACAATCCGCATACAAAAGGATTACACTTTCATCAATAAAAAATAAAGGAGTACCACGAAATGGAATTACAAAAGGGAAGACCTGAGAATACAGATAATCGTCTGGACAAAGAAATCCGTGTCTATGATTTTTTAGACAAACTTGGAGTTCAATATCAGCGTATTGACCATGAGGCTGCTATGACTATGGAAGCCTGCGAAGAAATTGACCACGCCCTTGGCGACAACACCACGATCTGCAAAAATCTGTTCCTGTGCAATCGTCAGGAGACGGATTTTTATCTTCTTCTGATGCCTGGTGATAAACCGTTTAAGACAAAAGATCTCTCTGCGCAGATCCATTCCGCCAGATTATCTTTTGCCAAATCGGAATATATGGAGAAATATCTTGATATCACCCCTGGATCCGTCAGTGTATTGGGACTGATGAATGATTCTGAGAAGAAAGTACAGCTTCTTATTGATGAAGATGTCATGAAGGAGCCATACTTCGGCTGTCATCCCTGTATTAATACCTCGAGTCTCAAATTCACAACTGAAGATCTGATGCAGAAAATTATTCCAGCACTGGAGCATGAGCCTGTCACAGTGACTCTGCCGGTTCCGGAATAAGGAAAACACATAGCCAAAGACACAGGAAAGCCCTCAGCCATAGATTTTGTCTATATCTGAGGGCTTTCTGAATATGGACTATTTTAACAATCGTAGCAAGAATTCCCTCACCTCTATAGGAAGGCCACTGAAAAAGTCCTTTTTTCGTATAAATCAACACAAAATAAAGTACATCAGTCAATATTAAGGCACTATATATAGTATGCAAAAACAGTTTTTCAGTGGCGTCCTATAGGTGATGGGATGAATTGCACATTCGAGCATGTCTGCTCAAATTTATAAAAAATCACAAAACGCTTGTTCTGACACAATAAATATATTATAATAGAAAAAAGAACAATATGCTCTTGAAATTTGGACGGTCGAAATAAGCAATAAGTGAGTGTACATAATGAGTTTAGATAATAATTCTCATTCAGTGTTTTTGTTTGATTCTGGTTATGAAATATAGCAGAAAGATGCTGGACGATAAGATGTCAGAGAGAATAAAAGAAATCTTTGAAATATAGCACCTGTTGAAACAATCCATCAGTATATAGAGAGTCAGGGTGAGAAAGATAAACCGGGCAGTAAAAATAAGGATCTATCCAAATAAAGAACAGATAACCCAGATAGAGAAGACGATCGGCTGCAGTCGTTTTCTCTATAACCGGATGCTTGCGGATAAGATCCGTCATTATCAGGAAGAAAAAAAGATGCTGAAAAATACGCCGGCCGGATATAAAAAAGAATATCCATGGCTGAAAGAGGTAGATTCTCTTGCGCTGGCGAATGTACAGTTAAATCTGGAAGGGGCTTTCCGGAAATTTTTCCGGGAACCGGGAGTGGGATTTCCGCATTATAAATCAAAAAAACATTCGCGGAAATCCTATACAACGAATATGGTAAATGGGAATATCTGTCTGCAGGACAGGTTCCTGAAACTGCCAAAGATGCAGCCGGTAAAAATAAAACTCCACCGTATGATCCCGGAGGGATGGAAGCTGAAATCAGTGACTGTGAGCAGGGAACCGTCCGGAAAATATTTTGCCAGCCTGCTGTTCGACTGTGAAAACCAAACAGCGGAGAAAAGACAGGCGGAAAAATTCCTGGGGATGGATTTTGCCATGCATGGGATGTGTGTATTTTCTACCGGTGAAAGAGCCGGATATCCCATGTTTTACCGGAATGCAGAGAAAAAACTTGCCCGGGAACAGAGAAAACTTTCCAGATGTGAAAAGGGCAGCCGTAACTATCAGAAACAGAAGAAAAAGGTTGCTTTATATCATGAAAAGATAAAGAACCAGAGGAAGGATTTCCAGCATAAGCTCAGCCACAGCCTTGCAGAAGACTATGACGCAGTATGTGTGGAGGATCTGAACCTGAAGGGGATAGCCGGAGGCCTGCATTTCGGAAAAGGGATACAGGATAACGGATACGGTCAGTTCCTTTCCATGCTTGGATATAAGCTGGAAGAACGTGGAAAATATCTGATAAAAGTAGACAGATATTTTGCATCCAGTAAGATATGCAGCGTATGCGGACATAAGAAGAAAGAGCTGGCATTATCAGAACGGATATACCTATGCGAATGTGGAAACCGGATGGACCGGGATGTGAATGCGGCGGTCAATATTCTGAAAGAAGGAAAAAGAATATATAAAAAATGTGCATAATAGCACAGAAAAGATCCGTAACCGGATAAAAAAGAACCGCGGGACACGCGGGGATAGCCTGTTTTAGCTTTGCCCTGAAGGGCAATTGAGCAGGAAGCTCCCACTTCAAAATCTGTAAGATTTAAGTGGCGAGAGCATGTCACTTCTGGTTAAGATTCTTTAGGCTCTTGTTCAAAGAATCTTAACGATTTCTTCGGTTTTTTTTCGCTTAAAATGTCGATCCGAGGGCGCAGCATCCTCTGCGGCATAGCCGATGGGAAACAGCGCAATTAAATGATACTCTTTCATTTCCGGGTACAGAGATTGTAAACGGGGCGCATCAAAATACCCAACCCAGGTAGTGCTGAGCCCCAAATCTTCGATTTCCAGCATCATGTGTGTTGCAATAATACCAGCATCAATATCTGCAAAATTCCGCTGGTCAAACGAGCGAACCCAACCCTCAGCTTCTTTGTAACCGACAACAAGAAAAGTATCTGCCCCAAAGGTATAGTTGCATACCTGCCGGATATTTTTTCTTGCTTTCTCCGAGTTGAGCCAGAAGATCTTAACCGGCTGGGTATTGACTGCTGTTGGGGCGGTAATTCCTGCTTTGATGATTTTATCTACCAGTTCTTTCTCTACCTTTCGCTGAGAAAAGTTTCGACAAGAATATCTTTTTTCCGCTAATTCCTGAAATCGCATATACTCATATCCTTTCTTATCATTTCGTAAATTCCGCATATTGAGCATCCACCAAATTCTTTAGTACTTTTGGCTGTACCTCAATAAGATAGCCTACTTTTCCGCCAGAAACATAAATGGCATCCATTGCATATGTCCTCCTACATGATATGTCGTTTTATTGTTCGTTTCCAGACGAATATAAAGACTTTCCCAGACAGAAGCAAATGATGGGATCGGTTCATCCGATTCCATCATTGCTGAAAATGATTTGTTTAGAACCGCAGCACAGAAGATGAAATCACGTATTAGAACGCAATGTCTTCACCGTTGTAAGCGGCAATGTAGAGAGCCTTCATCTCTTCAGAGGTGATTTCTCTGGGGTTGGTGCTGGTGCAGGGGTCTGCCACAGCAGTGACTGCCATGTTGTCAACCTTGGACATAAAGACTTCCTCGTCAATACCGAACTCCTTCAAGGAACCGGCCATGCCAAGCTCGCTGCGCATCTTCTTGATCTGATCGACCAGAGCAGTGACAAGCTCCTGCTCATTATTGCCATTCAGACCAATCCGCTGTGCAATCTCTGTATAACGGCTGCCTGCGACTGCATTCTTGCTGTTAAAGAGTACAGTATTGGGCAGGTAGATGGCATTTGCCAGACCGTGAGGTACATCCAGAATAGCACCGGACTTATGTGCCATGGAGTGTGCAATGCCCAAGATGGCATTGGAGAAAGACATACCAGCCAGGTTCTGAGCCAGATGCATCTGCTTGCGAGCCTCCATGTCTCCATTGTAAGACTTCACCAGATTCTTGACAATCATCTCGATAGAGCGCATAGCCAGTGCATCGGTAAAGGGATTTGCAACGGTAGAAACATAAGCCTCCAGAGCGTGAGTCAGAGCATCCATGCCGGTATTGGCCACCAGCTTCTGAGGCATCTTTTCTACCAGAGTGGTGTCCAGAATAGCCACATCAGGAGTGATGTTGTAATCGGCAATCGGATACTTGATGCCAGTTTCGTTATCCGTAATGACGGAGAAAGAGGTCACTTCAGTAGCGGTGCCGCTAGTGGTGGAAATGGCAATGAAATGTGCCTTGTTACGCATTTCAGGCAGGTTGAAGGGCTTTGCAGCTTCTTCAAAGGTGAAATCGGGATGCTCATAGAAGATCCACATGGCCTTGGCTGCATCAATGGGAGAACCGCCGCCGATAGCGATGATCAGATCGGGCTGGAACTCGTTCATCTGGCGAACGCCCTCTCGGACAGTTGTAACAGAAGGATCGTGCTCAACGCCAGAGAAAGTAGTGGATTCGATGCCGGCCTGCTTCAGGTAATCCTGCATCTTTCCAATCACACCATCGGACTTCAGACGGTTGGAACCGTAGACGATGAAAGCCTTTGTTCCCTTGACAGTTGCCAGATATTCAATGGCGTTATCACCAAAGTAAAGGTCTCTAGGAATAGTAAATCTCTGCATATCAATAGCTCCTTTTCAAATTCTATTTCGTAGGGGCGTTGCCCCCGCTTTCATTTCACATCTTAGCAAAGGACAGTGCATTTGAAAAGAAGGCACTTTTGGGTATCCTAATTACCAAAAGGTAGGAATTGTTGTGCTGCAAGGATTTTTCATGAATACTTATTTTTGGGTCTGCTCCTCCTGATAAAGCCGCACATATTTTTTCCCCCACTGATCCATGGCACTCATAATGGGAATCAGCTCGTTGCCAAGTTCTGTAAGCTGGTATTCCGTCGTAGGCGGTATCGTAGGATGAACGGTACGAGATACAATTCCGTACTTTTTCAGTTCCTTTAATTGCTAAGTCAGCATTTTCTGCGTGATGCCGTGAATAAGTTTACGGAACTCGTTATATCGGATAATACCGTGTAAATGAAGATAGTGAGAGGTAATTAACCATATAAATAATTTTATGATGAAATCTCAAAGATAAGATAGTATAATAGGATACAGAAAATCTTTTGGAGGTAAAAAAATGCCAGATGCTAGAGGAAACAAGATCAGCTGTTCTAATTATCAGTGTGAGATCGAACTGACTGTGGAAATACTGAGCGGAAAGTGGAAGGCACTTCTTATATGGAATCTTCATCAAAAGGGGATTATCCGGTACAATGAATTCAGAAAGCAGATTCCTTCGATCACTCAAAAAATGTTAACACAGCAGTTAAGAGAATTGGAGAAGTATGGAATTATTTCCAGAAAAACTTATCCTACTGTACCGCCAATGGTGGAATATTCACTGACAGAAATAGGTAAAGAACTGATTCCCATCATGGAAGCCATGGATCACTGGGGAAAGCAATATGTGAAGGAATATCATAAAAATAAAGATGATGAATAATTTTTTTATTTCATATCCTACCAAAAAGTGCGTTTCATACTAAAAAGTGCCTTCTTCACAAATAAGAATAATAAGTTAAAATAATAACAAACCAAGAAATACACACCTTATGTCCAAATAAACAGGGTGTGTATTTTCGTACAAAAATAAAAAAGGAGAAGGTAAAATGGACACAGAAAAGAAATTAAGGAAAGGATTATTGTTAGGTATTCTGGTAGGAATTGCATGGGGACTGGACGGTGTATTAATGGGGAGACTTGGACTGAATTCGATTTTTACGGATTCTGCCTATGCATTTTCTAAGGGAATTTCAGAAAAAAGCTTTCTGTATTCTCCGTTAGTGACAGCTTTTTTTCATGAAAGCTTCTGCTTTCTATGGGTTGCAGTGGTCCTGCTGTATCACAAACAACTGAAACAGGTATTTAAGCTGCTGTTTACAACAAAAAAAGGGAAGGCAACAGCAATTGCGGCTCTGGTTGGTTCTCCGATCGGAATGAGTGCATATCTGCTGGCTATCAAGTATGCAACAGCACCATATGCTTCCAGTATTTCTGTAGTTTATCCGGGCGTTGGCGCGATATTGTCTTATCTGATTCTGAAAGAACGTTTATCCCTTCGGGCAGTTACAGGAATAGCGATCAGCCTGACAGGCTCGTTTATGCTGGGTTTCCGTCCGACGGGAGATATTCCGGATACTTTTCTGAAAGGAATTCTATTTGCAGTTATTGCAGTATTCGGATGGGCTTCCGAGGGAGTTATCATAGGATTTGTCATGAAATACAGCAAGGGAGAGGATCATGTGGAAGCAACACCACAGCAATGTCTTTGCCTGAGATATTTTATTTCGATGATTGCCTATGCACTGGTAGTTCTTCCGGCAATTCAGGGATATCCGATGGCAAAGGAAATTGTGACATCAGGTCTGGTAGTGAGATATGCAATGATTGCAATTTTAGGAGCGATTACGTATTTATCCTGGTATAAAGCAGTGGACTTAGTGGGGTGTGCTATGGGAACCGCATTAAACAGCACGGCCGCTCTTTGGACAATTATATTCAGTGCAGTATTATTTGGAAGTAAAATCTCATTGTGGCTTGCAATATGGGGAGTGGTTATCGTTGCAGGTGTGTTTGTTTTTGCAATTGATCCGAAAACATGGAAGAAGAATATATCAAATAAGAAGCAGAAGTAAGAAACGAGGAGGTATATTATGTTAAAGCAGAGTGTAATTGATAATATGAAAGAAATTGCAGAACACTGTATGGGAGAAGAAACAGCTGCATGTGTTGCAACGTGTCCTATGCACACAAATGTAAAAGAATATGTTCGATTAATCCGGGAAGGAAAAGGAGAAGAGGCAATAAAAGTTATCCGAGACCAGTTATTTTTACCGGGAACTTTGGGAAGAATCTGTGCGCACCCTTGCGAAGGAAAATGCAAATGGAACGAAGGGAAGAGCCCTATGGCAATTGCGTCCTTAAAAAGATATGCAGCAGATCATTTTGACCGAGAAGAAGACTGGAATCTTTCCTGTAAGGACGAAAATGGGAAAAAAGTAGCAGTGATCGGTGCCGGACCATCTGGATTGCAGGCAGCATTGGAACTGAGAAAAGAAGGCTGTCAGGTTACTGTGTTTGAAAAAATGCCTGTAAGAGGAGGCATGCTTAGAATTGGCATTCCGGCATATCGTCTTCCAAGAACAATTCTGGAACGAGAGATCAGCTACCTGGATCATCTGGGGGTAAAATTTGAATTAAATTGTGAAATCGGAAAGAATAAACCGTTTAGTGAAATACTGGAAAATTTTGACAGTGTCATTGTTGCAGTGGGAAAACAGCAGGGGCGTGTTGACAGAAGCCTGGATCACTGGGATGCAAAAGGAATTTTCAGTGCTGCGGGATTTCTGAAGGAAGCTGCCATGACTCAAGATGTGAAAGAATCCGGAAAAGTTGTTCTTGTTGTAGGTGGCGGAGATGTGGCCGTGGACTGCGCGAGAACTGCACGGCGTCTTAACGCAGCAGAAAAAGTTTACTCTGTCTGTCTTGAGGACAGTTATGATACCATGGCTTCTTCAAATCACGAAATAAAAGGGGCACTGGCAGAGGGAGTAAAATTTAATCATGCTCAGGCTATCCAGAGAATTCATACAGACGAAAATGGCAGGGTATCTGGTGTTACACTTAAAAAATGTTTATCTATGTTTGACGAAAACGGAAGGTTTGCTCCTACATATGATGAAGAGGATACAAGGGAACTGAAGGTGGATACCATTGTCTTTGCCATTGGACAGGGAGTGGAAGCTGAATTTGCAGGGGAGATTTTGGAACAGCGTCCTAATTCTACCTTCGCCTGTGACAAGGATACATTGCAGTCAACAAAGAACGAAAAGATTTTTGTTGCAGGAGATGCTTCCGGTGAATCTGTGATTGCTATTCAGGCTCTTGCAACCGGAAGAAGAGCTGCTCAATCTGTAATTCGATTTTTGAGAGGAGAAGACCTGCGGTCCGGAAGAGAATTAAAAGACACCTGGACATATGAAACAAAATTGCAAATGCCGGTTGACTGGGATGCGATTACCGGTCAAAGAGAAGATATGCAGGAGCTGGATCCAAAGAAGAGAATTCATTCTTTTGATGAGGTGGCTCTGGGATATACAAAAGAAGAAGCAGAAAGAGAAGCCGCCAGGTGCAGACAGTGCGAGTGTAAGCTCTGTATGAAAGAATGTATCATGCTGAATGATTACACAGAGTGCCCGAAATCTTTATTTAAAAAGTATCTGGAGGAGGGATATGAAAATCTGGATCATATGATTGCATATTCCTGTAATGAGTGCAGTCAATGTACACTGAAGTGCCCGAAAGAATTTAACATGAAGGGAATATTCACGGCGCTAAAAGAAGATTATGCAGAGAAAAATAACGGTCTTGTCCCGTTGGAAATCTTAAAAGAGAGTGATCGTACGCAGGAAAAGGAGTGTGGAGACGAATACTGTACCAGAGTAGATGGCAGTTTGCAGAAAAAAGAAGTACATAAGAAGCAGAAAACAAAATATGTTTTTGTTCCTGGATGTACCGTGTCTGCATACTCTCCAAAGGGAGTAGAAAACATTGTGAAACACCTTAAAGAATGTCTGGGACATGAAAATGTAGGCGCATTATTACAATGTTGTGGAAAAGTCACCCGCTTTATTGGCGAAACAGAAAAGTTTGAGGAACGAAATAAAAAAGCTATTGATATTTTAGATGATATGGGAGCAGAAGTGATCATAACAGTATGTCCTTCCTGTTACAAAGTATTTAAAGAAACTGCTAAAAATCAGAAAGTGATCGCATATTGGGATCTGATGAAGAATCTGATCGGTATTCCGGAAACAGCAAGAGGAATCGGAAAAGGCTCTGACGTAGTTTTCAACATTCATGATTCCTGTGTAACTCGAGATGAGACATCTCATCACGAGAGTGTGAGATGGGTTTTGGATGAACTGGGTTATAACTGGACAGAAATAGAACGAAACGGCAAAAACACCAGATGTTGTGGTGTTGGCGGTATGGTATGCAGTTCAAATCCGGAATTATATGAGCGTGTTTATACAAGAAGAGCGAATGACTTTGATCAGCACAATATTGTAACGTATTGCGGATCCTGCAGAGGAACCATGCAGGCGGCTGGAAAAGATGCTGTACATATCCTGGATTTGCTTTTTGGTCAAAAATATACAAAGGATCAGGAGGGAGCGCGCGGATATCAGACTGAACAGGAAATGTGGGAAAAAAGATTAGAGACCAAAGAAAGATTGAATCATTTGCGGTAAGATTATTAAATGTCAGAGCTGATACAACTCATGATATTTTGAGGTTTGAGACGGATTAACAGAGACTATGAAGAAAAGTCTGTAAATAAGATCTTCTATAATGATAAGAATGGGGCTGTCGGGAAATAGATAGTTCCAGAGCAGAGAGGGTATGACTCACAACGAGTCATACCCTCTCTGAATTTATCTGAAAAAAGAAAAAAAGATGGCTAACGACAACCATCTTTCTCTCCGTTACATGTTATAATGTAACTATGCTAACAACTAATTATTATAACGATTTTTTTGAATTAGGGCAACAGAAAATTAACTTTAGTTTCTTCGAATTGAGTTTACCTGACGACGATCCAGTCTATACCCTGAAAAAAGTGATGGAGGAATTAGATTTTTCTGGCTTGTTAGCCAATTGTTCAGATAAGGGAAGAACCGGGTACAACCCAATTATGATGTATGCTGTAGTTACCTATGCAAATATGCGGGGGATACGTTCTGTTGACCGTATTGTTGATCTGTGTGAAAGAGACCTTGCTTTTATCTGGCTGACGCGCGGACAAAAACCGAAACGTGATGCTTTTTATGACTTTAAAAACAGGAAACTAACATCTGATATCCTGGATGATCTGAATTACCAGTTTATGCGGCGGCTGCAGAAAGAAGGGCTGGTCACATTAAAAGAACTTTTTATTGACGGTACAAAGATAGAGGCAAATGCGAACCGTTATACTTTTGTATGGCGCGGAAGCATCAATTACCATCTGGCAGGACTTCTGGACTCTATCGACCAGCTTTTTGAAAAATATAATTCTTTTTTGCAGGAGAATGATTATGGGACAAAGTACGAGCTGGGAAATGCACAGATGTTTGTGATCGAAGGGATGGATAAAGTCCGGGAAGTGATCGAAAAGAACAGAAAACGAAAGCTTGTAAAACATAAAAAGCTTTCAAATAACCGTATTATAGAGATCGATAACTGTTCACCGCTTGAAATACGGAAACTCCAGAACAATCTCACGATGATCGCAGACAACGAGGGAATCGAATTTGTTTACGGAAAAGGAAAAAGAAAACCTGCACTTCAACAGCTGCATGAGGAACTGGAACAATGCGGAAAACGACTGATGGAATATAAAGAATGCTTTGAGATCATGGGAAAAGACAGAAACAGTTATTCCAAAACAGATCTGGAAGCGACTTTTATGCGTATGAAAGAAGATCACATGCTGAACGGACAGTTAAAGCCAGCATATAATGTTCAGATCGCGGTAGAGAATTATTTTATTGTACATGGATATGTAAGTAGCGACCGCGCCGATTATAATACCCTGATCCCGGTCCTTGAAAAACATAAGAATGCTTTCGGGAGTATTCTGGAAGAAGTAACTGCGGACAGCGGGTACTGTAGTGAAAAAAATCTGCTTTATTTAAAACGGAATGAAATATCCAGTTATATAAAACTGCAGGATCATGAAAAGCGAAAAACACGCGCTTATTCAGAAGATATCAGTAAATATTACAACATGAGGACAGGGATCTTTGAAGATGAACAGTTCTATATCTGCCATGACGGACGTGAACTGCGGCATCTCAGGACAGAGAGCAAAGAGCAGGATGGATATACACAGACCTTTGAGGTATATGGTTGTGCAGACTGCAGCGGATGTGAACATAAAGCGCGCTGTCTGTATAAGTATGATGCGGAGAAAGATGCCGAAAAGAACAAAGTCATGAAGATCAATGAACAATGGGAGGAACTGAAAGAAAGATCGCATGCCAATATCCAGAGTGAACGCGGGATCCTGAAACGCCAGATACGTTCCATTCAGACGGAAGGACATTTTGGAGATATCAAGGAAAATGAGAACTTCCGGCGTTTTAATTACCGTTCGGCAGATAAGGTATATAAAGAATTCATGCTGTATGCTATTGGAAGAAATATAAATAAATATCATCGTTTTTTATACGAAAAACTGAGAAAATTTGAAGGAAAAACTGCCTAGAAAAAAATGCAGCTGAAAAAAATCCAAACAAGGATTTTTTGCGGCCAAAAACCGAAAGTATTTATCAAAATAAAAATATCCTGAACAAGTTGCAGAGCCAGAAAGCTGTGTAACTGTCAGGATATTTTTGTTTGGTGCTGTCAGCTCTAAAAAACGTTATTTACCGACAGCTCCTTGCTTTATATATAACAGTTATAAAATTGCATGTAGGCAGCACTTCGGTACCTGGGATATTATTTCTTTGAGATTGTGTGCCGCAGTCAGCAAACTCAAATCTTCAGAAATTCCAGATATTCTATTCCGTATAATAATTTTATAGAAGTTATCGAAGAACTGTTTTAGGAAATTCTAAAATAAAAACAGTTCCTTCT
>OODB01002063.1_pt1 | contig 12108 bp, 12 predicted proteins | sample 1671721 | NCBI WGS metagenome assembly OODB01 (sample SAMN06348185, study PRJEB24527) | human gut metagenome | biome: human gut; feature: ankylosing spondylitis patient; material: feces | host: Homo sapiens | place: China | collected 2015-10
CGTTTTATCGTTTAATTTGTTTCCAAAAAAATTGTCTCGCTGCTAGAAAATTATTGCTAGTTGGCAAAAATTGGTGTATATTTGCACTAGTTGGTGTATGAATGGTGTAAAAATGGTGTAAATAACGCGCGGCAAAGCGTTGCTATTACAGTTGCTTAAAGTACGATGGATAGCATACTATTTGCTGCCTGGGCATAAGAGGAGTGTGCGTACACATCGAGAGTCAGCGAAACGTCGGCATGCCCCATCAAATACTGGAGGCTCTTAATATCCATACCCGAATTCGCCATGTTGGTACAGAAAGTATGCCGCAGTACATGGGGTGTCAACATTTTTATTTGATCTGTTGGGTGTGCGCGGTTATATGCTCGTTTTAGCCGCTTAAACGCAGTAGACACATCGACATTTGTCGCGAGTGTGTTATTAGATTTTAAGGCAATAAATCCATGGTACCCATCAACAACATTTATGACATTACTTTGCTGACTTTTTTCGATGAGATTTTTTAAGCTATTATAAATTCTAGGAGTGATGGGAATCGCCCGTATCTACATTTTTGGGAGTTGATGCGCCGATTTCCTGCACGCAGTATTCCAGCGGGTTCAGGTAGTTATAGTCGCGCTCTTCCATGCATTGCTGACCGTCATCGTCTTCCTCGACTGCCGATGAAATTCGGCCTGACAGGCGTGTGGCTTGCTGTCCCTGCAGCTGTATGCTTTCTGCGCCCAGTCAGGAAATAACTGCTGTCAAGCAGCAATGACAAGTCAATAATAGGTAGTCTATGGACGCAATGTTGCCAAGCCGCTGGATATTGCCACATTGGAACGCACGCTGCGCAGTCTGATCCCCCCGGAAAATCAGGGCAACACCGCAACCAAGAGCGGGACGAATTTTGTCGTGTATTTTATAAGACCTGCCGCCAGTTCAAAGTTCGTTTGTTGGAGAAGCTGCCGGATGCTGTTCGTGCTGCTTTCAAAACGATTTCTTCGCATGACTGTTCTGGCTGGTTTTGCTTTTGTGGCTATTCGCGCCAATTTATTGGGTTGCTATAAATACCAAAACACCTTTCTATCGTGAAAGCGGATACTTTTCTCATCCAAAGATTTTTTCCTTTTCTATGATGAAACTTTTTTCATGATGTGAAACTCTTGCCAAAACATTGTCAATTTGTTGAATATTTTTTGTGCGTTTGGTATAATCCAAGTAGTCAATACAACCGGTTGTATTCACATTATCTCATTTGGCATTTGTCTCAACCATATGTTTTTACAGAAAAGGGGGATCATGTAATGATTCAAAAAATTCAGAAATTCGGTGCGGCAATGCTGGCCCCTGTCCTGCTATTTGCCTTTTCCGGCATGATAGTCGGTATTACCGTCCTGTTCACCAACCAGCTGATTTTCGGCAGCCTGGCCGCCGAAGGAACGCTCTGGTTCCAATTCTGGACTATCGTGAATAAAGGTGCCTGGACAGTTTTCAGCCAGATGCCCCTGCTGTTCGTCGTTGGTCTTCCGATCGGTCTGGCAAAAAAAGAACAGGCTCGGTGCTGCATGGAGGCGTTGGTTCTCTACCTGACCTTCAACTATTTTGTCAATCAGATACTGACCTACTGGGGCAGTTATGTTGGCATCGCCATGGACTCTACCGCAAAAACCAGCGGTCTGACCTCTGTTGCAGGCATTCGAACATTGGATACCGGCATGCTCGGCGCCATCGTCATTGCTGGCGTTGTTGTCTGGTTGCATAACCGGTTCTATGAAACCGAACTGCCGGAATGCCTTGCGATCTTCCGCGGTTCCTGCTTTATCTGCATGATCGGGTTCGTTGCCATGCTGGTTCTAGCCGGTGCCTTCGTAATTATCTGGCCCATGATCCAGCACGGTATCAGCATGGTGCAGCAGTTCCTGATTTCCACGGGCAATTTTGGTTTGTGGATCTACGGTCTCCTGCTGAAGCTGCTGCTGCCCTTCGGCATGCATCACTTTGTTTATGCCCCCATTGAATTCGACAACGTGCTGGTGGATGGCGGCACCGTGGCCTACTGGGCACAGCATCTGGGCGAGTTTGCTCAGACCACGGAACCCTTGAAGGAGCTCTTCCCCGCCGGAGGGTTTGGTCTGAAAGGTCTAGTCAAGGTATTCGGCGTCCCCGGTGCTGCCCTGGCACTATATAGTACCGCCAAACCGGAAAAGAAAAAGATCGTTGCCGGTCTTTTGATTCCCGCCACGCTGACTTCCATTGTCGCTGGCGTCACCGAACCCCTGGAATATACATTCCTGTTTGTAGCTCCCGTCCTGTTTGTGATTCACGCCGTTCTTTCCGCCACTTTGATGGTTGTGTCTTACAGCTTTGGATTGGTGGGCAACTTTGGCGACGGCCTGATCGGCTGGGCCACCCTGAACTATATTCCTCTGGGAGCCAACCATTGGCAGATGTATCTGATTCACATTCTTGTCGGTCTTGTTTTTGTTGGAATCTGGTTTGTTGTGTTCCGAGCCGTAATCCTGAAATTCAATTTGAAGACGCCCGGGCGCGAGGATGACGATGCCACTGAGGTCAGCCTGAAGACAAAAGCGGATTACCAGGCAAAAACCAACCATAAAAAAGCGGAGAAAACCGCCTATGCCAAGCAGATTATCGAGGCTCTCGGCGGTCCGGAAAACATTCTGGAGGTAACCAACTGCATGACACGGTTGCGTGTGTCTGTCAAGGATGTCGCGCAGGTGCAGGGGAATGATTATTTCCGTTCTATCGGAGCCCATGGTGTTGTGAAAGCGGGCAACGCAGTACAGGTAATCGTAGGCGTGAATGCCTCTTTCATCCGCGGAACCGTCAATGAGCTTTTAGACAGTGAGCGCAGCGTATCATGAAAAATATTCTCTATATTCATACTCACGACACCGGGTGTTTCACCAGCGCATATGGAAAAAATGTTCCCACCCCCCATGTGAAGGCTTTTGCTGAAGATGCGTTGTCGTTCCGGCATGCGTTCTGTGCTTCTCCCACCTGTTCTCCCAGCCGGGGTGCATTGCTTACCGGCAGGTATCCCCACGAAAACGGATTGATCGGGCTGGCACACCGGGGATTTTCCATTCAGAACCCGGAAACGCATATGGCATCCTTTTTCCGCAGCCAGGGATTTGAAACCGTCCTGTGCGGTGTACAGCATGAGGAAAAATCCTACGACTATACCTCCCGCAGCACGGTATATTCCCAAACTCTGGGTTACGAAAAGAATCTTTCCTTTCTGCTGGAGGAAGGTTGTCCGCTGGACAGATGCCAGGCAGATCACATCAACGCCGAACGGACTGCCGAATATCTGCTGCATCGCTGTTCTGACCGCCCGTTCTTCCTTTCTTACGGGATGTTCCAAACGCATCGTCCCTACCCCGAGAGCGAGACCTTTGATCCAGAAAGCGTGGAACTTCCCGAAGGCGTTTTTGACACGGAGGAGGCCCGTCTGGACACTTCTGCCTTGTACGAATCCTTGGCACAGTTTGACAGAAACTTTCAGATCGTAATGGACTCCTTGAAAGCCGCCGGCCTATATGAAAATACCATTATCATTTCCACTACCGATCATGGGCTGGCCAATCCGTTTTCCAAATGCACCTTGTTTGACCGTGGCATCGGTGTGTCCCTGATTGTCAGGATTCCCCAGTATCCGCTGACCCATGGGACATGGTATAATGGTATGGTGTCCCATGTAGATCTGTTCCCCACCCTGTGCGATGCAGAAGGTCTGCCGAAGCCGGCCTGGCTGTCCGGTGTATCCCTCCTGCCCGTTTTTGAGAATCCACAACATCAAATACGGGATTATGTATTTGCCGAAATCAACTTTCACACGTCATATGAGCCGGCGCGCTGCGTCAGAACACAGCGATATAAGTATATCCGTTACTATGACGAGGCATGGGACAAATACAACATGACCAATTGCGACGATTCCGCTCTGAAAGGATTTCTGGTACAAGCCGGGTGGCGTGAACAGAGCAAGCCTCGGGAACTCTTGTTTGACCTGTACTTTGACCCCATGGAAAATAACAATCTGGTTTGCGATTCGGAATATGAGGAGGTATTGCAACACCTGCGTCTTGCTCTGCATGACTGGCAGATTCGCACACATGACCGTATTCCGGCATGGCAGGACTATAAAGGTCTTTGCAAGCTGAACCGCCGGGATGACCTGAGTCCTACCGTTACTGACCCCAGTCAGTTGGATTCTGCGATTGAAGCGGCAGTCACTCATTAGGTCCACCGTTCAGGCCGTTGCATAACAGAAGGAGTGTACTATGAATCTGAAAGATCAACTTCAAACCATGGCGAAAGGCAAAAATGCCTCCTACTCCGCCATTGCCGATTATCTTCTGGCCCGAAAAAGCTATGCGGGCCTGAAGCTCAAAGAAGTGGCTCATGCCTGCCACGTGTCGGATGCGACGGTTGTGCGTTTTTGCCAGAACCTTGGTTTCGATGGTTTTTCCGATCTGAAGTACAATCTGACCAATGTCTTGCAGCAGAAATGGCGTCAGTTTGAAACCGATCTTCATCTTTGCCGGGAAAATCCTGTATATTTTCTGCGGGTGGAAGAATCCTGCCATGTTACCGAGCAGCTTTTCACCCGAGAAAAACAAGAACAATTTCTTTCCATGCTGGATGAGGTAAAGGAGATTATCTTGATTGGACTGGGCACCAGCTATCTGGTGGCCAAGGACTTTGAGATCCGTTTTGGCCGCCTCGGCCTGCGCTGCCGTGCCATCGAAGACATTATGTTACAGAAATTTGCCATCAAAAACACCAACGCGGATTCTCTGGTCATCGCGTTCTGCTATTCTGGTTCCACGCAGGCCGTTATGGAAAACCTGCGGCTGGCCCGGGAAAAGAAGGCAAAAACCATTCTTTGGACCTGCGACAGCAACACTCATCTGGAGCAGGACTGTGACCTGACCGTCTATATCCACTCCAGTGAACCCAACCATCTGCGGATTTCCACCACTTCCCGCATTGCGACTCTATATCTGATTGATCTGATCTATTTTACCTATGTGAACAACAAAAACCTAAAACTGGAAAATTATACCGACATTTAAAAAGAGGTGTAACTGTTATGAAAGCCTATTCCATCGTAATTGCCGGCGGAGGCAGCACCTTTACCCCCGGCATCGTCCTGATGCTGCTGGAACATATGGACCGCTTTCCCATTCGCCAGATCAAGATGTATGACAACGACGCGCAGCGGCAGCAGACCGTCGCGGAAGCCTGCGGCATCTACCTGAAAGAGCATGCGCCTCAAATCGCTTTTTGCTACACCACCGATCCCGAAACCGCTTTCACCGATGTGGATTTTGTTATGGCACACATCCGTGTAGGAAAATACGCCATGCGGGAAAAAGATGAAAAAATTCCGCTGAAGTACGGAGTGCTTGGACAGGAGACCTGCGGTCCCGGCGGTATGGCCTACGGAATGCGTTCCATTGGCGGAGTGCTGGAAATCCTGGACTACATGGAGAAATACAGCCCCGAAGCCTGGATGCTCAACTACTCCAATCCTGCCGCCATTGTGGCGGAAGCGACCCGCCGGTTACGCCCCCACTCCCGCATTCTGAATATCTGCGACATGCCGGTGGATCTTGAGGAAAAAATGGCGCGCATGTGCGGCCTTGATTCCCGCAAAGAGATGGTGGTGCGATACTTCGGGCTGAACCATTTTGGATGGTGGACCAGTATCCGCCGCAAAAGCGACGGATCCGACCTGATGCCGCAGATCCGTGAGCACATGAAAAAGAACGGTTATATGGACGGCATTCCTCCGCAGGAACACGCCGAAACAAGCTGGGCGGAAACCTTTGAGATGGCCCGCGATGTCTATGCGCTCGACCCGGACACCATCCCCAACACCTACCTGAAATATTATCTGTACCCCGACCGTGCGGTCAGGCACAGCAATCCCGACTATACCCGCGCCAATGAAGTGATGGACGGCCGGGAAAAGACCGTCTTTTCCGAGTGCCGCCGTATCATCGAAACCGGCAGTTCGGCCAACTGCAATTTTCAGGCAGATGCGCACGCCAGTTATATTGTGGATCTGGCGGAAGCCCTAGCCCACAATACCCAGCAGCGAATGCTTCTGATCGTACCCAACGGCGGCGCTATTGAAAATTTTGATCCGGACGCCATGGTGGAAATTCCCTGCCTTGTGGGCTCCAACGGATATGAAAAAATCTGTCAGGGCAGAATTCCCACTTTCCAAAAAGGCCTGATGGAACAGCAGGTCGCAGTAGAAAAACTGGTCGTGGATGCCTGGTGCGAGCACAGTTACCAGAAGCTCTGGCAGGCCATGACCCTTTCCAAAACCGTGTGGAGTGCCGATGTCGCCAAACAGATTCTGGACGACATGATCGTTGCCAACAAGGATTACTGGCCTGAACTTCACTGAATCTGCCCCGGGACGATCCTCTTCCAAAGAAACAGATCCGCATTCCATTCATGGAATGCGCAAAGCAGAGGCCGACTTCATACAGCTGTATCCCCACAGTCCCCCAATCGAGTAGGAAACCCTCAAGATAAGAGGGCCGACCTCTCATACCACCGTGCGTATCGACCGGTACACGGCGGTTTAACCGCATAAGTGCAAGGACTCGTAGTAGTTGAGGATACTGAAATATCCCGCTGCTGCGAGTTTTTCATTTGTAATGGAACGCGTTAAAACCGGACTTCCGGCCATACGCCAATAGCCAAGTCTGGAATTCCCCCACTGGTAGGCTTTGTCAGTTGGGATTCCCAGCTTCTTGCCAACCATGCTGGACGGTATCGTTTGTGCCAGTGACTATATTGCTCATTTCATCCAGCGTTATCTTGAAGAAAAAGGGATAGACCCTGAAGGCCGTATCGTACTGACGGGCTTTGACAACAACAGCAAATATTTGAACTTTGCCGACCGTATTACAACGATAGATGTAAAGCCGAAACCCATCGGATCTTGCTTGGCCGCCAAGATTCTTTTTGTGATAGAGCACCCGAAAGCGGTGCCCGAAGTCAGTTGTGTTTCTTCCGAAGTGCTTTACCGTGGCGTGCTGGCATCCGCTCCAGAATCTTCAAAGCCTGACGATCCTTTTTTATAAATCAATCAGCTGCATGGTTTTTTCACCAAATAAATAGCAGGACATCCGCGGCTTACGGAATGTCCTGCTATTCATTTGATCATCGATAAGCATTTTGCCGCATATGTAGCTCTGCGGAGGCAATTTCCTGTATGCGCGGCATAGCATGGGCAAACAGCTTCTGGAAGGAAGCACAGTAGTAATTATGGGGTTGACCTTCCATCCATGTCCAGTCACGCTTGCAACCTCCGGAACAAAGCGTTTTCCAAGTACACTCCTTGCACTCTGCGGGTCGGTTCCCGCTATCCTGCAGGAAACGCTGTAAACAGGCCCCTTCTCTTAGTTTTTCAAAAGAGTCATCCCGCAGATTTCCTAATTTCCAATTATCCAGCACATAAAAATCACAGGGATAAACGCTTCCGTCTGCTTCGACTGCAAAATACCCACCGCACATGCCGCTTGTTGCACAGGTTTCCCCAGGTTGCCCCATGGCAAGATGTACATAATCATCAAAGAGCCGCACGCTGGTGTAATTTCCGCTTTTCCAGTCACGATACCATTCATCAAACAAAGCGCAAAGGAATTCACCATAATCTTTCGGGGTCAAAGACCATTTTCTCCGGCCGCGTTCTTCCCCCAACGGATCCAGACAAGGAATAAACTGCAAAAATTGTACTCCGGTTTTCTTCATCGCATGGTAACACCGCACCGCGCTTTTAGCACAGCGGCGTGTCACAACGCATAGCAGGTTACACTCCACCCCCATCTGCTGCAACAGTCGAATGTTTTTCTGTATCCTCGTCCACGTTCCTTTCCCGGCAGTATCTACACGAAATTCATCGTGAAGTGTCTTATCTCCATCCACCGATATTCCAACAAGGAAATCGTTTTTTGCAAAGAAGGAAACCCACTCCTCATCAATAGCCAATCCATTCGTTTGAATTCTATAATTTACCGAAACATTGCCTGTATTCAGACGCTTGACGATTTCTATGAATGCTCGAAAAAACTGTTTTCCTGCTATTGTTGGTTCGCCACCTTGGAAAGTAAATCCAACACCGCCCTGCATTCCTGCCGCCGCAAGAGCTCTGGTAACAAGAAGTTCTGCCGTTGTTTCTGACATAACGCCCATGCTGGGGATCTCCCGGTTAGCCGCTTCATCTGCGTAAAAGCAATAGTGACAGCGCATATTGCACAGACTGGAGGCGGGTTTTATAAGCAGATTGATATATGGCATAAGACACCTCATCCTATAAAATTCGAGCATTCACAACATAACGCTCCACTGTATATCTTTGATATGATAATAGCATTTTACAATTCTGTTTGCAAGCTGTATGCTTGATAGTATCAAATCACAGAAAAGAGGTCACTTTATTTTCATGCATAAATCAGTTGTATCCCGCACCGCCCGGCTGGGCAAGCTGTTCTTCAGTATGCTGTATATCAGCAGCTTTACTTTTGGTGGCGGCTTTGTCATTGCAACCTTCATGAAGGAAAAATTCGTGGACGAGCTTCATTGGATTGACGAAAAAGAAATGTTGGACATAACCGCTCTGGCGCAGTCCTCGCCGGGTGCTATCGCAGTAAATGTTGCCATTCTTGTCGGCTGGCAGGTTGACGGACTACTGGGAATGTTTCTTGCTGTATTAGGCACAATCCTTCCTCCCATGGTAACTTTATCTGTCATTTCATTATTTTACGCGGCATTTGCCTCCAATGTCTATGTTGCATTTGCATTAAAAGGTATGCAAGCAGGCGTTGCAGCCGTTATTCTGGATGTTGTCTGCGGTTTAGGCCGAAACGTTCTGGAAACTCATTCTCCCATATACATCGGTCTTATGCTATTAGCTTTTATTGCCAGCTTTGTGTATGATATCAATGTTATATTTATCATTCTCGCCGCAACACTTTTTGGAATTGTGCGCGCACTATTACTTGACAGAAAGGGCGGTAGATTATGATTTACTGGCAACTTTTTTTAAGCTTTGTGCAAGTTGGTATGTTCAGCATAGGCGGTGGCTATGCCGCCATGCCATTGATACAAAGTCAAGTTGTTGAACAACACGCTTGGCTAACCATGCAGGAATTTACCGACCTTATTACGATCGCAGAAATGACGCCCGGCCCCATCGCCGTGAATTCTGCCACTTTTGTCGGCCTTCGGATAGCTTCTCTTCCCGGTGCAATCATTGCAACTCTGGGCTGCATCACACCCGCGCTTATTTTTGTATCACTCTTGTCATACCTCTACCGCAAATACAAAAATCTTTCTTGCTCCAAAACATTCTGGCCTGTCTGCGCCCAGTCGTTGTCGCACTGATTCTTGGCGCCGGCTTGTCCATTCTATCAACTGTTCTTTTTAACGGTAACAATGAAACCTCGGCTAATATAGACTGGATTGGTGCGGGCAGTTTTGCCATTGCATTTTATGTTCTGCGGCGTTACAAATGGAATCCAATTCTGACCATGTGCTTATGTGGTGTAGCCGGGCTAGTGTTGCGCCTTGCTTTTTGACCTTATTGGGCGTACCTGAACCGTATGGACTCCCACAGCAGCCATCAGGGGTATTTTTCAATTGACAAGAAAAAGGGCAAAAAGCCCGCTTTGTGGAGGGCAAGGTTGACCGCAAGACCCAAACCAGCGACGACACCGACGCCTACGACCTGATTATGCGCGACAAGGAACGCCTGCTGAGCTTGGACGAGCCGGTGCGGTTTATCTTCTCGCACTCTGCCCTGCGCGAGGGCTGGGATAACCCGAATGTGTTCCAGATCTGCACACTGAAAACGCAGGGCGAATCGTAAATTCGCAGCCGTCAGGAAATCGGGCGCGGTTTGCGCCTGTGCGTCAACCAGAACAGCGAGCGCATGGACGAAAGCGTGCTGGGCTGCGAGGGCGCTGTGATGCAGGTTTTGAGCAGCATCTACGACCCCCGCGCCCTGCGCCCGGAGAACGCCCACGACAACAATGTGCAAGCCAAAGTGGACGAGCAGAAACTGCACGACCGCGAATTTACCAAGCTGTGGCAGCGCATCAACCGCAAAACCCTTTACACGGTTTCCTTTGACACGCAGGAGCTGATCGACCGTTCGGTGCGGGGCTGGACGCCCACCTGAATATTTCCAAGGTGTATGTCAAAACCGAATACGGCGAACAGACCTCCCACCTTGCCTCCCGCGAGCAGTTGGAGCAGGGGCAGGCGTTTGTCAAAAAGTACAACGATCAGGACGCCGCTGACCGCGTGGCTCTGGGCAATGTGCGCTACGACCTTGTGGGCAAGCTGGTGGAGAAAACCGGCTTGACCTGCGTCACGATTGCCGCCATTTTGCAGGGAACGGACTTTTCTGCCGATTGCGCGGGCGGTATTACCAAGACACGCACTGATCTGTTCGCCCTTAGAGTGAAAGGCAAGGCTGGTCAGAGAATCAACATCACCGCTCCATTCTGCAGCTGACATGGCATGTGTACCACCCTGCATTTTGTTGTCAAAACTGAAACAGGGGATTTCGTTTTCAAGACAGTGTCTTTCGATCAGATGCAAGAGCGTGGATTTGCCGGAGCCGTTGCAGCCGACTAGAACTGTGATGCCTGGGCTGAGTTACAGCTTTGTATTTTGGAACAGGGTTTCGTTTGTGCCGTTGGGGTCGTGGGGGAAAGTGAAAATCATCTTGTGTCTCCTGTTAAAACGCACGGATGGTAAACGCGCCTGGATTGTATGTCTGCCACGATGCGCATACGGCCGAGGACGGCAGACAGCTGGTGGATTGCCTTTTTATTCTGGTCGTCCTGCATGAAATCCATGAGCGGCTGGATGCGGTCGATTTCATCAATCAGGGCAAGGAGACCCACGACTTTAGTCGTGGGTTATTGACGTTGGGGTCATCCAAGGGTTGCGTCAGTCCTTTCTGTATTTGATTTTGGGTACAAAAAATGGTGCTGGATGCAGGCTACGATCCCGCCTTGCCGGAGTACAAAACCGGGGTTCTACCAAATGAACTAATCCAGCATATAAGTGTTCCCGGTGGAAGTCGAATCCACAAATAACAGAACCTAAATCTGCCGCGTCTGCCAATTGAGCCACGGGAACATGGCAGGCTTCCCGCATAGATTATCGAAATACAAAAAAATTATGTGATAAGCTTGTAACGGGTGCGGGGGCATTTACGTGGCTGCGACTTTGGTGGCCCCCTCTGCGAGGGAGGCTCTTTCCAACCGTGCAGCAATTTTACGGATATACGAAACCCAAAAAATGTGGTACAATAATGGCAGCATCAAAATCCAGGCAAAGAGGTGCCGCATCATGGCCAATCGCATCAATTATCAACTGGAAATGGAAAAGGTCCTGCGCCGGCTGGGGGATACCAAACCCACGCTGCTGCTGCATGCCTGCTGCGCGCCCTGCTCCAGCGCCACGCTGGAACGGCTGGCCGAGCATTTCCGGCTTTCCATTTTATATTATAACCCCAACATCTATCCGCCCGCCGAGTATCATCGCCGCGAGGCCGAGCTGGAGCGCTTTGTGGAGCAGGCGGGCTACCGCTACCCGGTCATCGAGCTGCCCTATGAACCCGACGAGTTCTACACCGCCGTCAAGGGCTTAGAGCAGGAGCCGGAGAAAGGCGGGCGCTGCACCGTCTGCTACCGCCTGCGGCTGGAGCAGACCGCCCGGTACGCCGCCGCCCATGGGTTCGAGTGGTTCTGCACCACACTGTCCATCTCGCCCATGAAAGATCCCATCCGCATCAACGCCCTGGGGCAGGAATTGGGCGAGAAATACAACGTGTGTTTTCTGCCCAGCGAGTTCCGCAAAAAGGACGGCTACAAGCGCAGTCTGCAATTAAGTGCCGAGTACGGCCTCTACCGCCAGGACTACTGCGGCTGCGTCTTCAGCAAGCAGGAGCGGGGCGTATAAGCCGCCGCCCCCCCCCAAAAAGCCCCCTTGTATAAAGGGTGACTCCCCGCAGTGCGGGGAGATGTCGCGAAGCGACAGAGGGGTTCGGCTGCGTAA
>OODB01002069.1_pt1 | contig 12069 bp, 8 predicted proteins | sample 1671721 | NCBI WGS metagenome assembly OODB01 (sample SAMN06348185, study PRJEB24527) | human gut metagenome | biome: human gut; feature: ankylosing spondylitis patient; material: feces | host: Homo sapiens | place: China | collected 2015-10
TTGTGCGGTGGGGCCTTCGTTTTTCGCTTTTTAGAAGATTACGACGGTCGAACCGATCGGAACGTTATCGTAGATCCAGTTGATGTCGCTCTTCTGCATACGGACGCAGCCGTGCGATACAGGGTAGCCGCTGCTGAAGTCGTATTCCTTGTCCGTCTTCGGCGTGCACAGACGGGAATGGAACGCATAGCCGGTGTCGGGGTAGAAGCCCACGACCGGACGAACGGTATACGTGCTCGTGGTCCAGCCTGCCTTAAGCTTGTAGGTAACTTTGGTGACGCCGACCGGGGTCTCGGTACCCGGTGCACCCGTGCCGACGACAAAGCTCTTTGTCAGCTTCCAACTGCCCTTGGAGCCGGTAAAGACGTTAACGTGCTGATACGCGCGGTTGATCCAGACCAGATAGTTCGAATTGCTCGAATAGCCCTTGGCGTTGACCCAGGTCTCCTTCTCGTAGGCCTTGTAGTCGTTTTTGACCGCATACGAGGTCGTGTAGTTGCCGCGATAGGTCGAGGAGACCAGATTGAGCACGCGGTTTACGTCGCGCTGCTGATACCACTCGTCCGAATAGTTCTCGATCGGAACGGTTTTTTCCGCATAGATCTCCTCCGTCTCGCCCGTGGACGGGTTGACGTAAGTCAGCTTGAGACCGGTGGTGACCGAGGTCTTCATGTTCTTCGTGAAGGTGAAGTAGGTGGTATGCCTGGAGACCTTGCCGTTCGACAGCTCGAACTTGTCGTTTGCGAGGTCGGAGCGCGGCTTGCCGTCCTGATACCACTGTGCCTTGCAGATCTTCGTGCCGTCAACGCCCGAGAAGGTCGCCTGAGAAACGAGCGAGCCGCCCGCCGTGACCTTGGTCGGCACGCCGATATTGATTTTTACGTTCTTGATGCCTGCGTCGATATTCTCGACCTTGTTATCGCACGCAAGCGTTACATTGCAGCCTGCCGCGCGCAGCTCGAGCGAATTTGCCTTGCCCGTGCCGCTGATGGTCGAGCCGTAGCCTGCCGCGAGCAGGAAATCTACCGTGCCGCTGACCGAAAGGCGGGTATTCTTCGCGCTGCCCTCGATGCTGACTGCACCGACCGAGCCGCCGAGGTTGATCGTATTGCCGCGGCCCGTCACGGTCAGCGAGGTCGCGTCCATGCCGGACAGGTCGATGACGCGGTTGCTCGCGGTGATCTCGATGTTGTCCGCCTTGCCGTTAAAGGAGACATAGCCGCCGTCGCCTGCGATGACGAGATTGCTCGTGCTTACCGTGTCTCCGAAGGTGATGGCCGCGCTGTCAGCCGGGTCTGCGGCGAGCGTGGACATGCCCGCCTGGCCGTCTGCGGTCAGGGTCACGTTGTCGCAGCCCTTGAGCACGATGCGGTTCGGCGTGGAAACATCGGACAGCTTGACGCTATGTACCGGAGCGGAGAAGATGACGTCGCCCGTCAGATTGGAGACCGAAAGGTCGGTATCGCCCGAAACGATGCTGCCGCCGGCCGCGCCGGTGTATTCCGAGGAGATATTGCCTGCGATACGGGTGATCATGGTGACAAATTCCGCACGGGTCAGCTTTTTATTCGGTGCGAGCGTGGTCGCGGTGTCGCCCTTGACGATGCCGCTCGCGACGAGAGCCGCCGCCGCCTGACGCTGGTCGTCGGTCATGGAGCCGGTATCGGTGAAAATACTCAGCTCGTCTGCGCCCGACTCCGCGCGGTCATAGACGAAGGCGCGCGTGATGTACACAAACGCCTCGGCACGGGTAGCGGCATTGCCGAAATTGCGGCTGTCGTTCGCGTCGATGAGGTTGAGATGGATGGCCTTGCCGAGCTCAGCGGTATACCACTGGTCCTGCTGCGAAGCGGCGAGAGAGGCCGTGCTGTCCTGCTGGGACGCGCCAAGCGCGCGATTGAGGATGGTCAGCGCCTCCGAGCCGCGCACCGGGTCGTTCGGCAGCATTTTGCCGTTCGAGCCCTTGAGCAGGCCAAGCTCGATGCCCTTGCGGAGCGCAGACTCCGCCCAGTGGCCCTTCATGTCCGCAAATTCGGTGTCGGACGGAGCGGACGGGGTCTCGGCGCTGCCGTGACCGGTGTCGCCGGTGTTGTCCGTGTCGCCGTCGCCGTCAAGCGGCGTGTCGCCGGCCGCCGGAGCGCTCGAAACGGTGAGCGTGACCGGAAGTGCGCCCGCGTTCAGCAGGATCGCGTAGTTTTCCGCGACCTGTTCGGTGAAATTGTTCTCGATATTGACGCTGCTGCTGTCGATTTTGCTCGAAATAGTCGGAGAGGCGATGGTCTGTCCGTCCATTTTGATGTACAGCTTTTTGTCGCTGTCGCGGTCCGCGATCGCGGCGGTCGCCTCCTTGAGGCTCTGGCGGCCCCTGGTCGTCAGCGTCAGCACGACGCAGCCGGTGCCGTCCTTGCTGCCCTTGGTGTTCGTGACCTGCTTGAGATCCTCGTTCGTCAGCCATACCTTGCCGTCCGCGTCGGACGCGGAAAAGGCTGCCGGCTGCACGAGATAATCTGCGAGATGGGAGACCTGCGCGGAGGCCGGGAACTCGACGGTGATGGCCGAGCCGTCATCCGCCACGGTCAGCGTGTAATCCTTGCAGCCGAGCGCGTCCAGGCGGCTCCTGAAGATCTCCTTGACCGTATCGCCGTTCACGCCGGTGAGCGTCTTGTCGGAGGCGAACACGAGCTTGACGCTCCGCGCCTCGGCAGCCGTCGTGACGGCGGCATTCGCCGAGCTGTCCGATGTGCCGCTTTCCGCCGCATAAGCAGGCGAAAGCAACATTACAGCGGCTAAAACACCGCTTAGAATTTGCTTTTTCAATGGAACTATCCCCTTTTAATCTCCTGCCGCCGCTCTGACTCTTCCCTGACTTCGCGCCAGCATTCATACTGTTTTCTATTTTACGTTTCCGCCTTTGCATTGTCAAGCCATAGCAGGTTTCAATATCGAAACAAATCAGAACAGAAAAGAGCACCTCTCAACTGAAAGGTGCTCTCGAATGCCGGAAAACAGATTTCCCGATATAATCTTATTCGCCGTCCGTCGTCTCTTCGGTGGTCTCAGCGGACTCACCGGCGCTTTCCTCCGCCGTTTCGTCCTCTTCCTCCTTGTCCGTGCGGGCAATCGAGATGACCTTGACGTCCGTGCCGGTACGCATGACGATAACGCCCTGCGAGCCGCGTCCGCATTCGCGGATCTCCTCGACGCCGGTGCGGATGATGACGCCGTCGTCGGTGATGATCATGACATCGTTTTCGCTGTCAACGACCGCAATACCGGCGACCAGACCGGTCTTTTCGGTCAGGTTATGCAGCATGATGCCGCCGCCGCCGCGATGATGCACGGTGAATTCCTCGACCGGGGTGCGCTTGCCGTAGCCGTTTTCGGTGACGGAGAGCACATACGCGTCCTTGCGTGCACGCGCCGCGCCGATGACATAATCGCCGTCCGCGAGCTTAATGCCGCGCACGCCGGTTGCAGTACGTCCCATCGCGCGGACCTCGTTCTCGTCAAAGCAGATCGCCTTGCCGTTGTGAGTCGCGATGAGGATGTTCTGTTCGCCGTCGGTCAGTCGGACGTCGACCAGCGCGTCGTCCTCGTTCAGACTCAGCGCGCGCAGACCTGCACGGCGGATATTCTGAAGATCGGAGAGCACAATGCGCTTCGCAATGCCCTGACGGGTGACGAAGAACAGGAACTTATCGTCCGCAAACTCCTGAATCGGGAACATAGCGGTGATCTTTTCGCCGTTTTCCAGCTCCAGAAGGTTGACGATGTTCATGCCCTTTGCGGAACGGCCGGTCTCCGGGATCTGATAGCCCTTGAGCTTGTAGACCTTGCCGCGGTCGGAGAAGAACAGGATGGTGTCATGCGTGGACGCGGTGAAGATGTCCTTCGCGAAGTCCTCCTCGCGGGTGCTCATCGCGGAGATACCGCGGCCGCCGCGGCGCTGCGCACGGTAGACCGAGGTCGGCTGGCGCTTGATGTAGCCGAAGTGGGTGAGGGTGTACGCGCAGTCCTGCTGCTCGATGAGATCCTCGATATCGATCTCGTCGGCCACATTTTCGATGCGCGTATGACGCTCGTCGCCGTATTTCTGCTTGATCTCCTGGAGCTCCTTCTTGACGACCGCGAGGATGTTCGCGTCGCACGAAAGGATGTCCTCAAAGCCTGCGATGCGGCTTTCGAGGTCCTTATACTCGTCGTTGATCTTCTCCTGCTCCAGACCGGACAGGCGGCCCAGACGCATGTCAACGATCGCCTGCGCCTGCGGCTCGTCGAGATGGAACTCGAAGTGCTCCGAGCCGTCCACGATGCCGAGCAGCGCGATCTGGTCGATCCAGAACGGCTCCGCCATCAGGTTTTCCTTGGCCTCCGCCTCGTTCTTAGACGCGCGGATGATGGCGATGATGCGGTCGATATTGTCGGTCGCGACCTTGAGGCCCTCCAGAATGTGCGCACGGTCGCGCGCCTTCTTGAGGTCGAAGCGCGTGCGGCGCTCGACAACGTCCTTCTGGAAGCCGATATACTGATCGAGGATCTGGCGCAGGGTCAGCACGCGCGGCTGCAATTTGCCGCCCGCGCCCGGAACGAGCGCGATGTGGATCATCGAAATGGTGTCTTCCAGCTGAGAATAGGTGAAAAGCTGGTTGAGGATGACCTGCGCGTTGGCATCGCGGCGGATATCGACCACGATCTGCATGCCCTCGCGGGAGGAATGGTCCTGAATGTTGGTGATGCCGTCGATGCGCTTGTCCTTGACCAGATTTGCCATTGCCTCGACCAGACGGGCCTTGTTGACCATGTACGGGATCTCGGTAATGACGATCTGGCTCTTGCCGTTCGGCAGATCTACGATCTCGGTCTTTGCGCGGACCTTGATCTTGCCGCGGCCGGTCGCATAGGCGGCGCGGATGCCGCTGCGGCCCATGATGACGCCGCCGGTCGGGAAGTCCGGGCCCTTGATGAACTGGCAGATCTCGTCCAGCTCAGCCTCGGGGTGGTCGATGACATAGCAGGTGCCGTCGATGACCTCGGAGAGGTTATGCGGCGGAATGTTGGTCGCCATGCCGACCGCGATGCCGGACGAGCCGTTGACGAGCAGGTTGGGGAAGCGGGACGGGAGCACGACCGGCTCCTGACGCTCCTCGTCAAAGTTCGGCTGGAAATCGACTGTGTTCTTCTTGATGTCCGCCAGCATAAAGTTCGCCAGACGCGCCATGCGGGCCTCGGTGTAACGGTATGCTGCCGGAGGGTCGCCGTCCACGGAACCGAAGTTGCCGTGACCGTCGATCAGCGGATAGTGCAGCGAGAACGGCTGCGCCATACGCACCATTGCGTCATAGACCGATGCGTCGCCGTGCGGATGATAGCGGCCGAGCACGTTACCGACGGTCGTTGCCGACTTGCGGTAGGGCTTGTCCGAGGTCAGACCATCCTCGTACATGGCGTACAGGATGCGGCGGTGTACCGGCTTGAGACCGTCGCGCACATCGGGCAGCGCGCGGCCGACAATAACGCTCATTGCATAGTCGATGTAGCTTTTCTTCATCTCGCGTTCGAGATCGACCTGCATGATTTTCTGCTGTTCGTATTCTTGACTCATTCTTTGCCTCCAGAATTGTTGGCTTATTCAGCTGTTTTGGTTATTCTCAGCTGAGTTTAACGCTTAGAGTATATTCAGAAGCTCGTCTACCTGCTCCTCGGTCGTCGCCCAGCTCGTCGCCAGACGGATGACCGTATGCTCCGCGTCATATTTCTCTATAAAGCTGTACGCGACCTTGCTGCCGAGTTCGGGCAGCCTGCTGTTTTCGACGATGATAAACTGCTGATTGGTGGGGGAGTCGATCGCAAAGCGGTATCCCTTTGCCGCGAGACCGTCGCGCAGTTTGAGCGCGAGGCGCACCGCCGGTGCGCAGATCTTTTCATACAGGCCGTCGGTGAACAGGGCGTCGAACTGAACCGCGTTCAGGCGGCCCTTTGCGACCATCGCGCCGTGGCGCTTGACCATGGTCTCGAACTGGCGCGGCATATTGCCGTGCGTGAACACAACCGCCTCGCCGCACAGCGCGCCGCACTTGGTGCCGCCGATGTAGAACACATCGGTGAGCCGTGCGATATCTGCCAGTGTGACATCGGTATCCGCCGTCAGGCCGTAGCCGAGGCGCGCGCCGTCGAGGAAGAGCGGCAGATCAAACTCTTTGCACACGGCGGAAATGCACTCCAGCTCGTTTTTCGTGTAAAGCGTGCCGTATTCGGACGGATGGGAGATATACACCATGCCGGGGAATACCATGTGGTTATGGCTCTCGTCCGCGTAGAACGTCTCGATGTACTCGCGCAGATCGTCCGCGTCCAGCTTGCCGTTCTTATGCGGCACGGTCAGCACCTTGTGTCCGGTGGACTCGATGGCGCCGGCCTCATGCGTGTTCACATGGCCGCAGGAGGACGCGACAACGCCCTCATACGGACGCAGCAGCGCGTCGATGACGACCATGTTGGTCTGCGTGCCGCCGGTGAGGAAGTAAACCTGTCCCTCCGGGCAGGCGCAGGCCGCCTTGATCTTCTCCGCAGCGGACGCGGTGATCTCGTCATTTCCGTAGCCGATGAGCGGCTGCATATTGGTCTCCGTCAGATGTTCCAGAACTTTGGGGTGTGCGCCGAAACCGTAATCGTTTACAAAAAACAGCATGACTTTTCTCCCTTAAACGTCAAGATTCATGACATATTTCGCATTTCTTTCAATAAATTCGCGACGCGGCTCTACCTTTTCTCCCATCAGGAGCGCAAAGGTCTCATCGGCCGCCGCCGCATCCTCCATCGTGACCTGAAGCAGCGTGCGGTGCTCCGGGTCCATGGTGGTCTCCCACAGCTGCTGCGGGTCCATCTCGCCGAGGCCCTTGTAGCGCTGTACACGCACATTATCGCCCATTTCAGCGATGCAGTCGCGCTGCTGCTCCTCGGTGTAGGTATAGCGGACGTCCTTGCCCTTTTCGTTCTTGAACAGCGGCGGCTGCGCGATGAACACATGGCCGTGCTCGATGAGCGGACGCATGAAGCGGAAGAAGAACGTCAGCAGCAGGGTGCGGATATGCGAGCCGTCGACATCGGCATCGGCCATGAGGATGATCTTGCCGTAGCGCAGCTTTGCGAGATCAAAATCGTCGCCGAAGCCCGCGCCAAAGGCGGTGATCATCGGGGTGAGCTTGTCGTTGCCGTAGACGCGGTCGAGACGCGCCTTTTCGACGTTCAGCATCTTGCCCCAGAGCGGCAGGATCGCCTGATGACGGCGGTCGCGGCCCTCCTTGGCGGAGCCGCCTGCGGAATCACCCTCGACGATGTAGATTTCAGTGTAGGTCGGGTCCTTTTCGATGCAGTCTGCGAGCTTGCCCGGCAGGGAAGCGGAATCGAGCGCAGACTTGCGGCGCGTCATTTCGCGCGCCTTCTTCGCCGCCTCACGGGCGCGGGCCGCGGACTGTGCCTTCTCGATGATGGAACGGGCGACCTGCGGATTTTCCTCGAAGAAGGTCATCAGCTTTTCGGAGACCATCGCGTCGACCAGCGCACGCATATCGCTGTTGCCGAGCTTAGTCTTGGTCTGGCCCTCGAACTGCGCTTCCTGCAGCTTGACCGAGATGATGGCGGTCAGGCCCTCGCGCGCGTCCTCGCCCTTGAAGGACTCGTCGTCCTTGAGCAGCTTGTATTTTTTTCCGTAATCGTTCAGAACGCGGGTCAGCGCGGCCTTGAAGCCGGTCTCGTGCGTGCCGCCCTCGGTGGTATTGATGTTGTTGGCGAAGGACAGCATCAGCTCGCTGTAGCTGTCGGTGTACTGCATGGCGACCTCGGCCATCGAGGTGTCGCGGCTGCCCTCCATGTAGATGACCTGCTCATGCAGAGGGGTCTTGGTGCGGTTGAGATGCTCGACGAACTGACGGATGCCGCCCTCGTAATGCATGACCTCCTCGACCGGCTCATCGTCGCGCTCGTCGCGCAGGGTGATCTTGAGACCTGCGTTCAGAAACGCCTGCTCGCGCAGACGCTTTTCGAGCACATCGTACTCGTAGACCGTGGTTTCGAAGATCTCCGGGTCAGCATGGAAGCGGATGGTCGTGCCGGTCTCGCTCTCGCACGGCGTATCGCGCATTTTTACGGTCGTCACGCCGCGCTCAAAACGCATATAGTGCTTGGTGTGACCGTCGCGGACCTCGGCCTCGAGCCAGTCGGACAGCGCGTTTACGACCGACGAGCCGACGCCGTGCAGACCGCCGGAGACCTTGTAGCCCGAGCCGTCGAACTTGCCGCCTGCGTGCAGCACAGTCAGAACGACCTCAAGCGTCGGAATGCCCATCTGCGGATGGATGCCGCAGGGAATGCCTCGGCCGTTATCCGTGACACGGATGATGTCGCCCTTTTCGATCGTGACCTCGATGTGCGTGCAGTAGCCCGCGAGCGCTTCGTCGATCGAGTTGTCGACGATCTCGTACACCAGATGATGCAGACCGCGCGCCGAGGTAGAACCGATGTACATGCCCGGGCGCTTGCGGACGGCTTCCAGACCCTCGAGGACCTGGATCTGGTTCTCGTCGTAGGTCTCTGTGACCTTCAGATCGAGCACTTCGTCCTTGATTTCAATCTCTTCACTCATATAAAAAAATTTCCTTTCGAAAATTGCGATAACAGAAAAATCGCGCATCAGCGCGCCATTTCATCGAAAAACGAGGTTTTTCAATATTTTTATATCGCGTATGCCTTTTCCGCTCTGCGCTGGAGCGCCTGCGGCGACAGCTGCGTCAGATACAGCGTCTCGCCGAGCGCACTTTCACACAGCACAGCCGCGCGCGGCAGATCGTCGTACAGCTCAATGATGCGCCCCTCGTCCTGAAGCCGCGAGAGCAGGCGCTGCGTGCGGCCGGACATGGTTGCCGTATCCATATCAAAAACCGCTACGACATTCTGCAGCGGCACAATGTAATCCTGTCCGAGGTGTAAATACATGATATTCCTCCGGAATGATTATTTATTTTATTATACCACATTTTCGCGCGTTTGTGTATCGGAGACTTATACAATTTTGCCGTTTTTGATATGAAATGCCGCACCGGCGCGTAATTTTTCCGAAATGCCGTCCTCACAGCAGGTGATCATGACCTGACCGGCGGAGATCCGGTTGAGAACGAAGTCCTGCCTGCGGCGGTCGAGCTCGCTCAGAACATCGTCGAGCAGCAGCACAGGATACTCTCCGTCCTCCTCAAAAAATAGCTCGCGCTCGGCCAGCTTGAGCGACAGCGTGCACGTGCGCACCTGTCCCTGCGAGGCGAACGCCGACGCGCTCCGCCCGTCGAGCAGCAGCTCGAGATCGTCCTTATGCGGTCCGGAAAGGCAGCTTTTCGCCGCGATCTCAGCGCTTTTGTGCCGGAATACATGGTCGATCAGCTCGCGCTCGAGCTGCTGCGCGGACGCGAACGGATCGCTGACGCTGCTGACCGTGCGGTAGACGCCGGACAGCGCCTCATGCGGCGCGATATCGGAATAGACCGCTGCCGCCGCCGCGAGCAGCCTGCGGCAGTAATACGCGCGGTAGCGAATGATCTGCGCGCCGATGCGCGCCATGCGCAGCGAAAAGTCCTCCCACATCGACAGCAGAGACGGTTTTTCTTCGCTGTCGCGCAGGATGCGCGTCTTGTGCTCGTGCAGACGGTTGTATTCCTCCAGATAGCGCGCGTAGTTCGGCCGCAGCTGACACAGCGCCGTGTCGAGAAAGCGCCGCCGCGCCGCCGCGCCTGCGCGCACGAGCATCAGATCCTCCGGGCAGAACAGCACGGTCTTGAGCAGGCCCTGCACATCGCTCTGCCGCTTCTGGCGCACGCCGTTTTTGTAGATCTCCATCGCCCTGAGGCGCGACAGGCGCAGCTCGAGTGTGTTCTCGCGCCCCTGCGCCTCGAATTCCGAGCAGATGAATGCCGCATCCTCGCCGAACCGCAGTCCTTCCTTCTTCTGTGCCGTGCGGAACAGCCGCATGGTCGAGCAGGCCGCCGCCGCCTCGAGCAGGTTGGTCTTGCCCTGCCCGTTCTCGCCGCAGATCAGATTGACCGCCGGGTCGAGGACAAAGCATGCATCCTCGTAATTGCGGAAATTCTGTAATTTCAATGTCTTGATGTGCATTCTGCCCGGTCACTCCACGTTATCCGTATATCTGTACGTTTTTGTACACGCAAAATCGCGTTCGTTATTGTATATCGTGTACGTTTATGCGATCACAACGGTCTCGCCGCCCAGCTCGATCCTGTCGCCCGGACGCAGCTTCTTGCCGCGCATGGTGCATTTTTCGCCGTTGACCAGCACCTCGCCCCCCGCGATGCGGAGCTTGGCCTCGCCGCCCGAGGATACCAGATTTGCGAACTTCAGCAGGGCGTCAAGCTTGATAAATTCGGTTTCGATCTTGATTTCAGTCATTTGCACGCAACCTCACAGGCAGGACCAGATAGGTGAACTTGTCGCCCTCGGTCGGGGAAATAACGATCGGGTTGAGCGAGCCCTTGAGCTGGAGCCGCACCTTTTCCGTGCCGGATGCACGCAGCGCGTCAAGCATGTAGCGGTTGTTGAAGCCGATCTCCAGGTCCTCGATGCAGCCGTCGATCGGGCATTCATCGTAGCTCTTGCCGATCGCGGTCACGCACGAAAGCTGCACATAATTGCCGTCAAAATGAAAACGGACCGGGTTTTTCAGCTTTTCCGAGACGATGAGCGACACGCGCTCGATCGAGCTGATGAGCTCGTGCGAGTCGATGTCGACAACGTGCTCGAAGTCGTTCGGGATAGCGGCGCGGTAGTTGAGAAACTCGCCTTCGATCAGACGGGTGATCAGCGTCGTGCCGCCGATGCGGAACAGGATGTTCTTCTGGTCGGGGAAAATCTCGACCGGCTCGTCATCCTCTCCGAGAATGCGCTCGATCTCGCGCAGGGAAGCACCCGGGACCACGAATTTCATTTCCCCGGACATCCCTTCGATGGTCTCGCGGCGCACGGAAAGACGGTAGCCGTCGACTGCTGCCACATTGAGGCGCGAGCCATCCAGCTCAAACAGGCAGCCGGTATGGATCGGCTTGGATTCGTTGTCGGAAACCGAGAAAATCGTCTGGGAAATCATGCTTTTCAGGATATTCTGGGGCAGAGAAAACCCGGTAGCGCTGGAAACCTCAGCAAGCGCCGGGAATTCGTCCGCCTCGGTCGCGGCCAGATTAAACACCGCGCGGCCGCATTTGACGGTCGTCATCAGCTTGTCGTCCGTCTCGATATAAACGACGTCGTTCGGCAGCTTGCGGACAATGTCGAGCAGCAGCCTTGCATTGATAACGATGCTGCCCGGCTCGACTACGTCGGTCTCGGTCGTGGTGCGGATGCCCATCGACATGTCATAACCGGTGACGGTCAGCGTCGAAGCATCAGCGCAGATGAGCAGGCCCTCGAGCAGCGGCATCGAGCTTTTGCCGGTAACGGCGCGCGAAGCTGTGCCGAGAATACCCAGAAGGATCTCTTTTTCGCAGGAAAACTTCATATTGATTCCTTTCTCTAAAAACAATGACATCTATAAAGGCTGCTGCCGGGTTTATTCGCGTCAGCAGAGCCCGGATCAAGAATTTCCTTTTTATTACTGGAAATTCACATGCATAATGTGTCCGCGGGAGACGGACAGAGAAAACCTCTCAGATAAAAGGAAAGGTTTTCGCAGTAGTAATAGAGGCTGTGGAGCCTGTGGATAACTCCGAAATCGTCAGCAGCGACGCGGGAAATGTCGTCCACAGACGATTGTGGATGGAAAATGGACTGTCCACACACGAAAACACACCCCTGATTATCCACAGGCTTATCCCTGTGGATTCCACAGAAAACTGGGGATAAATAAATGTATAAATATACAGTCTGTGTACAGCGAATATGCATATATGCAGCGCTGTAGAATTCAGTCGCCGCGTATATTATTGTGCAGCTTTTTGATGACGTCCTCGGTCTGGCGCGATTTCTTGCGCTCCTCCTCGATCTTGTTGCAGGCGTGCATGACGGTGGTATGGTCGC
>OODB01002077.1_pt1 | contig 12044 bp, 9 predicted proteins | sample 1671721 | NCBI WGS metagenome assembly OODB01 (sample SAMN06348185, study PRJEB24527) | human gut metagenome | biome: human gut; feature: ankylosing spondylitis patient; material: feces | host: Homo sapiens | place: China | collected 2015-10
CAGATACAGAAGAGAAGACGACAGGAAGCTCTGAGAAGGAATCTACGGCGGCTTCTGTGAAAGAGACAACAGCAGCAGTTAAGGAAACGGTGGAGACCACAAAGGCAAATCCGCAGCCGACGCAGGCAGCAGCCGTGAATTCAGGAAACCTGAAACTGAATGCGGACACTCTTCAGGAAGCTCATGACAATGGCGGAACAACAACCTACGAGAAGACAGATCTCTTCGACGGATCCACAGGGAAGCTGACCATGGGAGATGTCTATAACTGCCTTGCCAAGTACGGAAAGACCGAGTGGGTATCCCAGAAACTTCCGTATGAGCTGAAGGTCGGAAACTTAAAGGTATGGATCCTGCCTGGCGATAACTGGAATACAACAGGACTCGTCATTAAAGACGCGTCCCAGTATTTTGAGGTGTTAAAGAAGAAGGCACTTCCGGATAATGTACAGTTTGCGATCGAATTCGATTTCACCGCGACAGATAAGCTTGACATCAATAAAGTGAGACGTGTGAACGGAAACTAAGATGCTGTAAGAAATAAAAACGGGAATTCCTGCAGAAATGTTGGAATTTCCGCTTTTTTAATGGGATTCTGCGTCTGAAATGTGTAGAATATGAAAAAACGCCGCCTGGAATCCATAATGGAAAGCCGGACGGCGTAAATATTCTCTGAGATTTAAAATTAAAGAAGCCCCTCGTTGTACTTTCTGATAAGCTTCTGGATCTTGTCTGTCGGGGACAGGGAGTTTCCGATGGAAACGTCGTGGTTTAAGGAGTTGATGATGGCAGCAATGTACTTGCTCATATCAGCTTCCACATACCATTCCTTTGTAAAGAGTTCCGGGGAACGGTAGTTTAAGTTTGTTGTGACAACGCTGTCGATGTAGCCCTTCTGGTAGAACTCATCGAATTTCTCGAAGCCTGCGGTGAAGAGACCGAAGGTGCAGCATACAACGACCTTCTCGGCCTTGCGCTCCTTTAACTCTTTTGCAGTATCGAGCATGCTCTCGCCGGAGGCGATCATATCGTCAACGACGATCACAGTCTTTCCTTCAACGGAGCTTCCGAGGAACTCGTGGGCAACGATCGGGTTTCTTCCGTTGATGACCTTGGAGTAATCTCTTCTCTTGTAGAACATACCCATATCAACGCCGAGGTTGTTGGCGAGATATACGGCACGGCTCATTGCGCCTTCGTCCGGGCTGATGACCATTAAGTGGTCTTTATCGATCCTTAAGGTATTGTCATGTTTAAACAGTGCTTTTACGAACTGGTAGGTCGGCATGAAGTTGTCGAGACCGGATAACGGGATCGCGTTCTGTACGCGCGGGTCATGTGCATCAAATGTGATGATGTTGGACACGCCCATGTTTACTAACTCTTCAAGTGCCATTGCACAGTCTAAAGACTCTCTGTGAGTACGCTTGTGCTGACGGCTCTCGTAAAGGAACGGCATGATAACGTTGATACGGTGTGCGGTGGATGCCGTAGCGCCGATGATTCTCTTGAGATCCTGATAGTGGTCATCCGGGGACATGTGGTTTACATATCCGGACATCTTGTAGGTAAGAGAATGGTTTGTTACATCGACCATGCAGAAAATATCGGTTCCGCGGACAGATTCGTTTACGATCCCCTTTGCTTCACCACTTCCGAAACGCGGGCAGGCGCAGTCGAGAAGATAGGAGTCAACATCGTAGCCACGGTACTGTAAATTTCCCTGGCGGCGAAGTAATTCTTCCGCATCGTTGCGGCGGAAGTTTACGATGTGGTCATTGACTTTCTGCGCAAGATCACGGCAGCTCTCAAGAGCAGCGATCTTAAGCGGTGCAAGCGGCAGACGGTCGTTGAAAACGTACTGATTAGACATGTCAGATAATCCTCCGATTTTTTGTGTTGCGGTCCGGCCTCTGCGGTCGGACTGTCAGATCATATTTTTGCCTGGATCTCCTTATTTATACGGGAACCTGCAGGCATTCCACGCCGAGTATACCATTTTCAGACATTTTTCGTCAATAGTTTCCCATGAAAATTCGAAGGAAAAAAGAATATCGTTCCTTTACAAATCGGAGGAAGATTGGTATGATTAAGTTTAGAACCATGCAGGAAGGATAAAAGAAGTGAAATATCAGGGACATAAAATTATGGCAGTTACCCCCGGATCCATCGCGGAAGAGCTGGAACTGGAACCGGGAGATGTGCTGCTTACCATAGACGGGGAAGAGCTGGAAGATATCTTTGACTACGACTATATGACGGATGCCGAGAGCTTCGTGATGGTCGTGCGGAAGGCAAACGGAGAAGAGTGGGAACTTGAGATCGAGAGCGGCGGTGAGGACCTGGGACTTACCTTTGAAAACGGACTTATGAGTGACTATAAGTCCTGCTCCAATAAGTGCATCTTCTGCTTTATCGACCAGATGCCGCCGGGAATGCGTGAGACGCTCTACTTTAAGGACGACGACTCCAGACTTTCGTTCCTTCAAGGAAACTACATCACCCTGACAAATATGAAGGATAAAGATATCGAGCGGATCATCCGCTTCCACCTGGCCCCGATTAATATCTCCGTGCAGACTATGAACCCGGAGCTACGCTGTAAGATGCTCCACAACCGGTTTGCGGGGGAGGCGTTAAAGAAGATCGACCGTCTTTACGAGGCGGGAACGGAGATGAACGGACAGATCGTTCTATGCCGGGGCGTCAATGACGGAAATGAGCTGGCGTACACCATCGAACAGCTCTCAAAGTACGCGCCGGTGATGCAGAGCGTGTCGGTGGTTCCGGTCGGTCTCTCGAAGTATCGTGAGGGTCTTTACCCGCTGGAACCGTTTACAAAGGAAGATGCCTGCGAGGTGATCGATCTCATCGAAAAATGGCAGAAGATCAACTACGAGCGCCACGGGATCCACTTTATCCATGCAAGTGATGAGTGGTATATCCTGGCGGAGCGCGAGATGCCGGAGGAAGGAAGATACGACGGATATATCCAGCTGGAGAACGGCGTCGGTATGCTGCGGCTGCTGCATGAGGAAGTCATGGATGCCCTGGATGAGAAGACGGACGATGGAAAAGAGGAAGAACTCTCAATCGCCACAGGACGTCTGCCGTATCCGTATCTGGACACGCTTGTAAAGGAGATCATGAAAGTCTATCCGGGACGAAAGGTCCATATCTACCCGATCCGGAATGATTTCTTCGGCGAAAAGATCACGGTGGCGGGACTGATCACAGGACAGGATCTGATCGCCCAGTTAAAGGATAAGCCTTTAGGCGACAGGCTGATCCTTCCGGCCGTTATGTTTAAGAGCGGCGAGGAGATTTTCCTGGATGATATCACAAAGACCCAGGCGGAAGATGCTTTACAGATTCCGATAAATATAGTAAAATCAAGCGGATATGACCTTGTGGACGCGATCCTTGACCCGGAGGCGGCGAGAGAACAGACTGCGGAACACGGGGCATATGAGCTTACAATGAAAGATGCCGGTCTCACAGAGGACGGGGAAGTTATCCCTGATTGGGACGGCGAAGTATAGAAATGAGGAAGATATATGAGTAAACCAGTAGTGGCGATCGTCGGCAGACCGAATGTGGGAAAATCCACACTCTTCAACGTCCTTGCCGGCAGCACGATCTCGATCGTAAAAGACACTCCGGGTGTGACAAGAGACCGTATCTATGCGGACTGCACCTGGTTAAACAACAACTTTACCTTAATCGATACAGGCGGAATCGAGCCGGATTCCAAGGATATCATTCTTGCGCAGATGCGTGAGCAGGCCCAGATCGCCATCGATACCGCGGACGTCATCATCTTTATCGTGGATGTGCGCCAGGGTCTCGTCGACGCGGACTCCAAGGTTGCGGACATGTTAAGAAAGTCTAAGAAACCGGTCGTTCTTGCGGTCAATAAGGTGGACAGCATGGCGAAGTTCGGAAATGATGTATACGAATTCTATAACCTGGGAATCGGAGACCCGGTCCCGGTATCCGCGGCTTCAAGACTTGGCCTTGGCGAGCTTCTCGATGAGGTAGTCAAGTATTTCCGTGAGGACCAGTATGACGACAGCGAGGATGACCGTCCGAGAATCGCTATCGTGGGAAAACCGAACGTCGGAAAATCCTCTATTATCAATAAGCTTCTCGGTGAAAACCGTGTGATCGTATCCAACATCGCCGGAACCACAAGAGACGCTGTCGATACAGAGATCGTGCGAAACGGCACTGAATATATCTTCATCGATACCGCGGGATTAAGAAGAAAGAGCAAGATCAAAGAGGATATCGAGCGCTACAGTATTATCCGTACTGTGACAGCGGTGGAGCGCGCTGATGTGGTCCTCATGGTCATCGATGCCGTTGAGGGAATCACTGAGCAGGACGCAAAGATCGCCGGTATCGCCCATGACCGCGGAAAAGGCGTGATCGTCGTTGTCAACAAGTGGGATGCCATCGAGAAGAACGACAAGACGATCTATGAGTACACAAGAAAATTAAAAGAGACCCTGTCCTACATGCCGTATGCGGAATATATCTTCGTGTCCGCCCTGACCGGACAGAGAATGGAAAAGCTCTTCGAGCTCATCGATATGGTCCGCGAGAACCAGACGCTCCGCGTGGCTACCGGTGTATTGAACGAGATCGTGACAGAAGCTGTCGCTATGCAGCAGCCGCCATCCGACAAGGGCAAACGCTTAAAGATCTACTATGTGACCCAGGTTGCGGTAAAACCGCCGACCTTTGTTATCTTCGTAAACGATAAGGAGTTAATGCATTTCTCCTACACGAGATACTTAGAGAACAAGATCCGTGAGGCCTTCGGCTTTCGCGGAACATCCTTAAAATTCATCATCCGCGAGAGGAAGGAGAAGGATTAAGCGATGGGCAGAGTGATTTGTCTTGTTATGGGTTATGTGTTTGGATTATTCCAGACAGGATATCTTTACGGTAAGATGAACCATATCGATATCAGAAACTACGGAAGCGGAAACTCCGGAACGACAAATGCGCTCCGGGTCATGGGAAAAAAAGCGGGGCTCATCGTGTTCGCGGGAGATTTTTTAAAGACGGTGTTCGCCTGTCTTGCGGCGCGGATCATCTTTAAGGGAAGCCCGGACACAGACCTCTATGTGCTCTACGCAGGTCTCGGCGTTGTCCTCGGCCATAACTTCCCGTGTTATTTAAACTTCAAGGGAGGAAAGGGAATTGCCTCCATGGCGGGCATCCTCGTGTCCATGGACTGGCGCGTGACGCTTGTCTGTGCAGCACTGTTCCTTGGAGCTGTCATCATTACAAGATATGTCTCCCTTGGTTCTATTCTGGTGGTGATCTCATTCTTTATCCAGATACTGGTCTACGGGGCGCATGGAACATTTACCGTCTCTGCGGATCATCTCATGGAGTTTTATGCGGTTGCCTTCGTCCTGATGGCGATGGCGATCTGGAGACACAAGACGAACATAAAAAGACTTTTATCCGGCACAGAGAACAAGCTCTGGGGCGGAAAGAAAAACTGAATAAGCGCTTAAGCACGAAAATATCAGTCGGTACAGGGCAGTGAGATTAAAGAGAAAAGGAGTTCCTGAACATGGAAAAAATTGGTATTATCGGTTCCGGTACATGGGGAACCGCGATTGCGGTGCTGTTAAGAAACAATGGACATGAGGTCACACTGTGGTCCGCGATCCCGGCGGAGATCGAGGAGATGGCAAAGACCAGGACTCACAAGAATCTTCCGGGAGTGACGTTGCCGGAGGGAATCATCTATACCGCTGACCTTGAGGAAGCGATGAAGGATAAGAACCTTCTCGTGATGGCGGTTCCGTCCGTATTTGTCCGCAGCACGGCGCAGAAGATGAAGCCGTTCTGTAAAGAGGGACAGCTCATTGTGGATGTGGCAAAGGGAATCGAGGAGAATACTCTCGATACAATGACCCAGATCATAAAGGAAGAACTTCCGATGGCGGAGACAGCTGTTCTTTCCGGACCGAGCCACGCGGAGGAGGTAAGCCGCGGACTTCCGACGCTCTGCGTTGCGGGATCCCGCAAGAAGAACGTTGCAGAGTACGTCCAGTCCACATTTATCAGCCCGGTGTTCCGCGTATACACGAGCCCGGATGTCCTGGGGATCGAGACAGGCGCCGCGTTAAAGAACGTTGTTGCCCTGGCAGCGGGAATCGCTGATGGCCTGGGTTACGGGGACAACGCGAAAGCAGCCCTCATCACCCGCGGTATGGCGGAGATCGCGAGACTTGGCATCGCCATGGGCGGAAAATACCAGACATATACCGGACTTTCCGGAATCGGCGATCTGATCGTGACATGCGCCAGCATGCACAGCAGAAACCGCCGCGCCGGTATCCTCATCGGAAAAGGATACACGATGGAAGAGGCAATGAAGGAAGTCCAGATGGTGGTAGAAGGCGTTTACTCAGCGAAGGCTGCGAGATCCCTCGCAAAGAAATACAATGTTTCCATGCCGATCGTTGAGGAGGTAAACCAGGTCCTGTTTGAAGGAAAACCTGCAAAAGAGGCGGTGGCTGACCTGATGCTCCGCGATAAGCGCATCGAGCACAGCGATCTTCCGTGGGAATAGAAGTCAGAACAAGCCTTGCAGCAGCCTGTATTTTTCCGTACTGCGGCGTAAGAAAAGGCTCTGCCGGTATAAAATGTCCCCCTCGCGCATACACTGCAACAGTATATGCGAGGGGGTATTTTTATGGATCATTTCCATGTATACAAGGATATCGAGGCGAGGACGGGCGGAGAGATCTATGTGGGTGTTGTAGGACCTGTGCGCACTGGAAAATCCACATTTATCAAGCGGTTTATGGAGCTTCTTGTGCTCCCGAACCTCCCGGACGGACAGAAAAAGGCCCAGACCAGGGATGAGCTTCCCCAGAGTGCTGCGGGGAAGACGATCATGACCACGGAGCCGAAGTTTATCCCGAAGGAGGCGGCGGAGCTGGAGCTTGCGGAGGGGATCCGGGCGAAGGTGCGGCTCATCGACTGTGTGGGTTTTATGGTGGAAGGTGCTGCGGGACATACGGAAAACGGGGAGGAACGTCTCGTGAAGACGCCCTGGTACGATTATGAGATCCCCTTCACCCAGGCGGCGGAAATTGGGACGAGAAAGGTGATCCGGGACCATTCCACCATCGGGATCGTTGTGGCCTGCGATGGCAGCTTCGGGGAACTCTCCAGGGATGATTTTAAGGAGGCGGAGGAGCAGACGATCTCGGAGTTGAAGGAGATCGGAAAACCGTTCCTGATCCTGTTAAACTCTACAAGACCCTATGCGGCGGAGACGAAAGCCCTGGCGTTAAAGATGGAAAACCAGTACGGGGTCCCGGTGCGGGCGGCAAACTGTGAACAGCTAAAGCGAGAAGACATCGAGGAGATATTGGGCACCGTGCTCCTGGAGTTCCCGGTGACAGAGCTCGACTTTGAGATCCCGAAATGGGTGGAGATCCTGCCGGATGATCATGCGTTAAAGGCAGGTTTGATCATGGAGGCGGGAAAACTCCTGAAGAGATCCGTCCAGATGAAGGACGTGCCGAAGGAGGCTGTGCCGGAAACAGATCAGGCAGTGAAAAAACTGATCGCGGATGAGCTGGATCTTGCGAGCGGCCGGGTGACGATCCGGGTCTTGGTGGATGAGGCGGCATACTTTGAGGTCTTAAGCGATATTTCCGGCCTGCCGGTGCGGGATGAGTACAGCCTGTTTAAAATCTTAAAGGAATCTGCCGGGATGAAGGAAGAGTATGAGAAGGTGAGAAACGCCCTGGTGGAGGTGCGCCAGAAGGGCTACGGAATCGTCCTGCCAGATAAGACGGAGATCTCCTTAGATGAGCCGGAGCTGATCCGCCATGGCAGCAAGTACGGTGTGAAGATCCATGCCCAGGCACCCTCCATCAATCTCATAAAGGCCAGGATCGAGACGGAGATCGCGCCGATCGTCGGGAACGAGCAGCAGGCGAAGGACTTGATCGCGTACATAAAGGACGGGGAAGCGACGGAGGAAGGTGTCTGGGATACGAATATCTTCGGAAAGTCCGTGGAACAGATCGTTGAGGACGGCATGCAGGCGAAGATCTCCCAGATGACGGAGGACTGTCAGATGAAACTTCAGGATACGCTGCAGAAAATTATTAATGACAGTAATGGCGGAATGATTTGCATAATTATCTGAAATTTGCTATAATAGATGCAAATAATACAGCTGATTTGCAAAAATGAAGATTTTCATCGAATTTTGCAAAACGATGCTGAAATTACAGTATTTGCGGCAGAAACCTGAAGGATAAAATCCGCGGTGAACGTGAAAAGGGTTGCGGACACTGCCCGGTTGGGAAAAATGGATATTTCTGTATATCGACCACAGGAATAGGATGTTTGCATGAGTTTCCAGATTTCGCCGCGAAAGGAGGAGTTCCATGAAACTGACATTTATCGGTGCAGATCATGAAGTGACTGGAAGCTGTCATTATCTGAATGCGGCGGGAAAGAACATTCTTGTTGATTACGGTATGGAACAGGGCGGAAACGTCTATGAGAACGCGGAGCTTCCGATCCCGTTCTCCGATGTGGACTACATCTTTATCACCCACGCCCACATCGATCACACAGGCCTGCTTCCACTGATCTATGCGAAGGGCTTTAAGGGGCAGATATTCGCCACACAGGCCACCTGCGATCTCTGCAACATTATGTTGAAAGACAGTGCCCACATCCAGGAAATGGAGGCTGAGTGGAAGAACAGAAAGGCAAGACGTGCCGGAAACCCGGAGGTCCAGGCGCTCTACACGGTAAACGACGCGGAAGGCGTTTTAAAGCATTTCGTGCCATGCCATTATGGTGATATCCTGACGATCTGCGACGGATTGAAAGTACGGTTTACGGATGTGGGACACCTGCTTGGATCCGCATCCATTGAAGTCTGGATCGATGAGGACGGCGTACAGAAGAAGATTGTTTTCTCTGGTGATATCGGGAACAAGAACAAACCTCTGATCAAGGATCCGCAGTACACGGATGAGGCCGACTATGTGGTAATGGAGTGTACCTACGGTGACCGTTCCCACGACCGGACCCACGAGCATATCGAGGAGTTCGCGAAGATCATCCAGAGGACCCTGGACCGTCACGGAAACGTTGTGATCCCGGCCTTTGCGGTGGGCAGGACCCAGGAGATCCTCTACTTTATCCGTAAGATCAAGGAAGAGGGCCTTGTCACCGGACATGACGGATTCCCGGTCTATGTGGACAGCCCGCTGGCCGTCGAGGCGACCCATGTGTTCAATAAGAACATTTCCGAGTGCTTTGACGAGGAGGCGATGGATCTTGTGAACAGGGGAATCAACCCGATCGCATTCCCGGGATTAAATCTTTCCGTCAGCAGCGACGATTCCAAGGCGATCAACTTCGACTCCGAGCCGAAGGTCATTATCTCCGCGGCGGGTATGTGTGATGCCGGACGAATCCGCCACCACTTAAAACATAATCTCTGGAGACAGGAGTGTACGATCGTGTTCGCCGGATACCAGGCTGTCGGAACTCTGGGAAGGAGCCTCATTGAGGGGGCGGAAGTCGTAAAACTATTCGGTGAGACCATCGATGTAGAAGCGGAGATCGTGTGCCTGGACGGACTTTCCGGTCATGCGGACAGGGAAGGACTTCTCACCTGGATCAACGCCTTTAAGAAGAAACCGGACCGTGTGTTTATGGTACACGGAGACGATCTCGTATGCACGAAGTTCGCGAACCTCCTGCGCTCGGACTACGATCTTGTGGCGGACGCACCGTTCTCGGGATCAGAGTTTGACCTTGCCGCGGGTGCGTGGCTCAAACAGACCGTCGGTATTCCAATCCAGAAGGAGACAGCGAGACAGAAGGAGAATAAGTCCATCTTTGCTCTTCTTGTGGCTGCAGGCGAGCGCCTGATGCGGATCATCCAGAAGAACCGCGACTGCGCGAACAAGGATATCAAGAAATTTACGGCAGAGGTCAACGCGCTCTGCGAGAAGTGGGATCTGTAACTGCGGCTTGAGCCGTCTGAATTCCGGAATCATATAAAATAAGACATCTGAGAGGAATTACAAAATAGACATGAAAGTAACACTTTATACGGACGGAGCGGCCCGCGGAAATCCAGACGGGCCGGGCGGATACGGAGCGGTGCTCCAGTTTATTGATAAAAATGGGACTCTCCACGAAAAGGAATTGTCCGCGGGATATGTGCGGACAACCAATAACCGGATGGAACTTATGGCAGCGATCGTGGGACTTGAAGCGTTAAACCGGTCCTGTGAGGTAGACCTTTATTCCGATTCGAAATATCTCGTGGACGCTTTCAACCAGAAATGGATCGACGGCTGGGTTAAGCATAACTGGGTCCGCCCTAAGACGGGACCGGTAAAAAATTCGGACCTCTGGAAACGGCTGCTCGTCGCGATGAACCCGCATAAAGTGACGTTCCACTGGGTCAAGGGCCATGACCGCCTGGCCATCAGCGCTGCGGATGGTGGGGATCTGTTGGTGGATACGGGGCTTAGTAACTAAAAAGGCAGCTACGCTGTTTTTTACAAAAGTCTTACAATGTATTACTAATTTGCGTTTTTTGTTCACAAAGATCTCACGATATGGTATCTTTTTAGTAGAACAAAAGTTACCTGAAAAATCGAGAGGGCACATATGAGCAGACGCAGAATATGGTTGATAATTATTGGAATCCTGATGGCCGGGGTATCCGCCACATGGGAAATGGAAAAATTTGTTTCTTCCCATGGGGTGAATACCGCGGCTGTCGTCGGTTTCGAGGCGGATGCCATGCAGCCGGATGCGGGAAATTCCGGGAATCCCTACATGACAGAGAATCGGATGAAGGTGGCAGAAAATACCCCGGCAGCCCAGAATGCGCCAGCTCCGGCGTGCGGCCCTGCCGATAACGGGATCGCCCTGTACCACGCGGATGCAAAAGGCAGCCGGGGACCGGAAGATGGGGGAGAAGCTTCTGATACTGAAACAAGGATGAAAGAATCTGCGACGAAAGAAAACGCAGCGGCAGAAGCTCCCGATGCGGAGGTCAGCGACCTGTCACTGGCGGATAATGATCAGCTGGCGGTGAGCGGAGGCACAGGCGAGGCGGCAGGGATACCGGTGGAAGAGACGGTCAAGTCCCCGCTGGAACCGGACAGCACAGCATCGGAAAATGCAGGGGAAGCAAAACTTGTGATCGAATACACACGTTCTGATCTGGAGGAGCGCCTTGAGGCGGTTAGAATTGAGGCGGAAAAGTACCAGGATGACCAGACGATGAGTCAGACCTCCCGGTATGCGACGGCGGAATATGTGAGAAATCTCTGGGACCGCGAGCTGAACCTGATCTATTCAAGCATCCATAAAGAGATGGACGAGAGTGCAGCGGAAGCGCTCCGCCGGGAAGAAGTGGAGTGGATTCGAAAGCGCGACCTGGCGGCGGATAAAGCCAGTGCGAAGTCAAACAGCACACCATCCCAGAGCATCGAGTATGTCCGCACATCAGCGAGCGTGACGATGGACCGATGCTATGAACTGCTGGAAAATTATGGGGATTACCTGGAGCCTGAGAAAAAATAAAAGACGACACATCGGCGCATTTGAATCACTAAAAAATTCAGATGCGCCGGTTTCGCTTATGAAGAAGTGACAGAAAAGCCGTTTGACGGCAGAAAAGGTCCACCAGAATGCCACGGAACAGAAAAAACATCTTGCCAACAGAACGAGAAACGATTATAGTATAAGTTATGAGAATCTGCGCAGAAGACCGGCGCACTGGCTTTATGGGCAGATCCCGAAAAAATAATATAAATAGAAACTGTACAAATGTGTCATTTTAAACACAGGCGTCTGAATTTTAGACAGCCGGAGAAGGAGGCGTTTTTATGTCCGCATTTTTCGCATCATGTATTTCAACAGCTTTAGAGGCTGTGATTCTGGCCGCAGTTGCCCTGGCGGGTATCGTTCTGGGTAAGAAATTCAGAGATAAAAAAAGTACACAA
>OODB01002078.1_pt1 | contig 12036 bp, 9 predicted proteins | sample 1671721 | NCBI WGS metagenome assembly OODB01 (sample SAMN06348185, study PRJEB24527) | human gut metagenome | biome: human gut; feature: ankylosing spondylitis patient; material: feces | host: Homo sapiens | place: China | collected 2015-10
TCGAATACTCGCTTGAATACACGGCCGACAGCGAAGCATCCTTCGGCGGCGGGCTGACGATTGACCCTGCAACCGGCGTACTGACGTGGCTGAACAAGGGCGGCGACCTGCAGACCGACAAAGACGCTACCGCCGTAGCCGTTATCACGATACCCGACCTCGCCGCAATCAAGGCGACCGGCACCGTGACGGTACTCTCCACCGAGAACAGCAAAGAGTAGGCAATGACGAAAAGGCTATGGTTGCATAGTCCGGTTTTAGGATAATTAATGTTGGTGCCGGGGTCCCCGAAACGGGGACCCCGGTTTTTTCATCCCCGCAGCTCGAAGTTCGTTCCCGGCAGGGCGCCTTGCTCCGCGAAATAGGGAGCGAACAGACACGACAAGAGCGAACAGACACGACAAGCGCAGGGCGCATACTCTTCGGTATGCGCCCTGCACTGTCATTTCTCTTTGCAACAAGCAATCTGCGGAGCTATTGCAGTCCGTTGGCGTACATCTTCACGTCATCGACCGTTATCGTATTCTCGCACAGGATAACGAGGCGCTCCACCACGTTGCGGAGCTCCCTGATGTTCCCCGTCCAGGGCAATTTCTGCAGTTCGGCCAGCGCTTCCGCCTCTATCTTCTTGACAGGCACGTTGTATTCGCCGCATATCGTCTCCAGGAAATGGTCCACCAAGATGGGAATATCGTCTATGCGCTCGGCCAGCGTCGGCACACGGATGATGATGACGCTCAACCGGTGGAAAAGGTCTTCGCGGAACTCGCCGCGGGATATTTCGCGGGGAATGTCCTTATTGGTCGCGGCCAGAACACGCACATTCACGTCGATGTCGCGGTCGCTGCCAACGCGCGTTATCTTGCGCTCCTGCAACACGCGCAGTACCTTCGCCTGCGCCGGCAGGGACATATCGCCTATCTCGTCGAGGAACAACGTTCCGTTGTGGGCCTGCTCGAATTTGCCCTTGCGCTGCTTGACGGCGGAGGTGAAGGCCCCTTTCTCATGGCCGAACAGTTCGCTTTCGATAAGTTCGGAAGGAATGGCGGCGCAGTTTACTTCGACGAACGGTCCGTCACGCCGGCGGCTCTTCTCGTGCAGCCAACGCGCCACGAGCTCCTTGCCCGTCCCGTTGGCTCCCATGATAAGTACCCGTGCATCGGTCGGGGCGACCTTGTCAATCAACGTGTTCAGACGCTTGACCGGAACCGATTCGCCCACTATCCTGCCGACATGCGACCGCGCGGCACGCACACGGCGTACCGGGACAACCTCTTCCGGGACGGATTCGGCCTCGTCCGCCGCATCCGCCACGGCGGCAGGCGTCTTGGCCAGCCCCTTGCGCACGGCATCCAGCAGCCGGTTCATGTTGATGGGTTTCGTGACGAAATCGACAGCACCCTGCTGCATAGCCAGAACGGCGCTTTCCGGGCTGCTGTCATGCGACAGCCTTATCCACGGCGTGGAGGTTCTCAGCGGGGAATCGGGCTGTCCGCACAGCAACAGGTCGAAATGCCGGTTCGCATAGACGGTCATGCCGGAAATCGTGTCTTCGGCGACTTCCACCGCATGGCCCTCATACTCCAAACGCTCTTTCAGAGTATTGCGCATGCTGCGCGAAGGATCTATTACCAGTATATTGGCCATAGTCGGAGGTTAAAATGTTACAGCAAAATTTGATTTCCCCAAAAAATCGCATTAACTTTGTACAAAGTTAAGTAATTAGTTTTTCTTGTCAAAAGACATGCTGTTATTTTTCTCCTACCTATCAGCATTTTGACCTCCTGATTTCACATATTTTACCGGACGGATGTCCTACCGAGGAACGGAGCCGGTCATTATCGTGAACAGGCGGTTGCCGTCTTGCGGCAGCGACTAATGATTCATTTTATGGAAAAAAACTATAACATCTACAGGAAAAACCTGCAGCTGCCGGAGTACGGCCGGCACATACACCAGATGGTGGACAACCTGATGGCCATCGAAGACCGCGATGAACGCAACCGCAAGGCACGGGTGGTGATAAACGTGATGGGTAACCTCAACCCCCTCCTGCGGGACACCCCGGAGTTCACCCACAAACTCTGGGACCACATGTTCATCATGTCCGATTTCAAGCTCGACGTGGATTCTCCCTATCCCATTCCCACCTCGATGACGCTGACACCCGTACCGCGCCGCATGGACTATCCCGACGAAAAGGTGGGGCTGAAACATTACGGCAAAGAAGGTCATCCGTTCGCTCGAAGGGGTACGGGACCAGGAGGCCGTACAGGAGGTGTTGGGCGACATTGCCCGCTACATGCGCACCAAAAGTTACGAATACAATCAGGAGCACCCCAACAACGAGGCCATCATCAAGGAGATAAAGCGGATGTCGGACTACCGCATCAGCGTGGACGAGGATGCCCTGAGTCTGATAAAGAGCGAATACAAGCAGGCGCCGGTACGCAGCAAGAAACCGCTCTACGCCAACAAGAAGAACGGCAAGAACAACAAGGGCCCCCAGCGGCACAACTATTCCAAATAAGACGCATAGGGCTGCGGCTGCGGAAACCGGCACGTAATATCGCGCCGTTTTTCGCGTTTTCCTATCAATCGGGTTATCTTTGTACCCCAAACCGACACGTATGAAACACTCTCTTCTTGTACCCGCCCTGGCGGTATGCGCCGCAGCAGCGCTCGCCGTCTCCTGCGACAGCAACAGGGCGAAAGTGTCCGGGCGCATCGCCGGCCCCGAGCGGTGCATGGTGGTGCTCGAACAGATAACGGCCACAGGCGCCGTATCGGTGGATTCGACGGCCACGAACCGCAGGGGCAACTTCCGGTTCAACATCGAACTGCCTCCGAGCGGAACGACATTCTACAATCTCCGGATAGGCGAAGACAGAATACCCCTGTTCGTATCGCCGGGCGAGAAGGTCACCATCTCGTCGATGTACGGCAACCCGGGCGACTACATCATACGAGGGTCGCGCGAATCCATCCTCGTCAAGGAGCTCAATGACATGATGAATGCCGGGGCCGGAAGGCTCGATTCGCTCTCCCGGCTCATCTCCACGACCGACCGCAACGCCGCACGCCGGACAGAGTACATCAAGGAGTACGGCAGGGAGTACAGCCGTCTGAAACGCGAACAGATAAAATTCATCGTAACCAACAGCCGGTCGCTTGCGGCGCTTTACGCCCTTTACCAGCGACTGCCCGACGACAAGACGCTCTTCAACGGCAATTCCGACATCATCTACTACCGGCTCGTAGCCGATTCCGTCTCCAAATACTATCCCGATTCGCCGTACGTGGCCGCGCTCCGATCGCAGGTCGACATGGCCGACGCCAACGAGGAGCTCGCACGCATGGTCAGCGAAAGCATCTGCAATCCGGCTCCCTATCCCGACATCGCCCTGCCGGACATGTACGGCGACGTCCGCCGGCTCTCATCCATCGGGAACAAGGTCATTCTACTCGACTTCTGGTCGGCCGCAGCACCGGAGGCGGCGATGTACAACGCCGAACTCAAGGAGATTTACAGCCGATTCGCCGGGGAGGGCTTCGAGATATACCAAGTGGGAATAGATACCGACAAACAGGTGTGGATAAACGCCGTACAGGAACAGAGGCTGCCCTGGATTTCGGTATGCGACTTCAAGGGGCCGGCAGGTATCGCCCCGCGCGTGTACAACATCGACAAGGTTCCCGCCAATTACCTCATCGACGGCAACGGCGAAATCGTGGGGCGCGACATCCCGACCGACAAACTCGCCCGCGAGGTGGACAACCTCGTAAGGAGACTGAAATAAAAGGAAGCCATGTACTACTTCGCATCGGACATGCATCTCGGACTGCTACCGGCGCAGGAGTCGCGGGAACGCGAAAAACTGCTCATCGGATGGCTGCGGAGGGTTGCCGCCGATGCCGAAGCCATCTTCCTCGTAGGAGATTTGTTCGATTTCTGGTACGAATACCGGCGCGTCGTCCCGAAAGGTTTCACCCGGCTGCTCGGCACCCTGTCGGAGCTGACCGACCGGGGGGTGGAAATCCACTTCTTCACCGGCAACCACGACATGTGGGCCTACGGCTATCTCCAAACGGAGTGCGGAGTCCATGTCCACGACAAACCCCTCGAAACCCTGCTCTACGGCAAACGATTCTTCATCACCCACGGCGACGACATCACCGCCCGCGAACACGGATTCCCGACGCGGCTCATGAACCGGACTTTCCGGTCGCCCGCCGTCCGGTGGCTCTTTTCCCATCTGCTGCATCCCGACACCGCACTGCGCTTCGGATACGGATGGTCGTCGCACAGCCGCAAATCGAAGGCCGTCACGCACCGCTTCCTTGCCGAAGAGGAACCGATGGTGCGCTTCGCCCGCCGCTACTGTGCCCATGAACCGGTCGATTACTTCGTATTCGGCCACAACCACTGTGCCGAAATCTATCCGCTGGGCAACGGCTCCACCGCCGTATTCCTCGGCGAATGGATAGAACATCCCACCTATGCGGTACTCGACTCCACAGGCAGAGTCAGCCTCAAGCGATATCCCGACAGCGGAGAGACACAACAGGCCCGGAACACCCCGCAGTAGCAAGGAGATATCATCCACCCTCTGCAAAGACCGCACACGGCCGGACGGGGAGACAGTGCCTCCGGCGACGGTACGGAGAGAAGGCCCAATCCGACATACTACAAACCGAGTACACGATATGGCAAGCCCCGGCAAAACTGCGGGTAGCGCCGGATACGGAAAAACGTCCCCGGCAGCGATGCGCAAAGAAAACGGCCCGGCAGCCGCCACAGATACGAAATCCTTCCCTTTTCGGCTTTCGTATCGTACCCTTTCCCAATACGGCCTCGACCGACGGGACAGGATACCGGTATCTCACTGGGCTCCCTTGCCCTGGATATAGGCGTCGATAGCCGCGGCCGCCTTGCGTCCCGCTCCCATGGCAAGAATAACCGTAGCCGCGCCCGTCACGGCATCGCCGCCGGCAAACACGCCCTCACGGGTAGTAGCCCCTTCGTCGTTCGCAATCAAACCGCCCCAACGCGTCGTCTGAAGCCCCTCCGTCGTGGAGGCGATGAGAGGATTCGGTGAGGTACCCAGCGACATAATGACGGTATCGCACGGAATTTCGAACTCGGAACCCGGAACCGCTTTCGGGGAACGGCGCCCCGACTCATCGGGTTCGCCGAGCTCCATCCGGATGCAGCGCACGCCCCGCACCCAACCCTCCTCGTTGCCGAGAATCTCGAGCGGATTGGCGAGCATCACGAACTGTACCCCCTCCTCTTTAGCATGGTGTACCTCTTCCAGACGGGCAGGAAGCTCCGCTTCGGAACGGCGATAGACGATATAGGCATCGGCCCCCAACCGTTTGGCGGTACGCACGGCATCCATGGCGACGTTGCCACCCCCTACGACCACCGTCCGTTCGCCCACATAGACGGGCGTGTCGGACTCCTCCAGATAGGCTTTCATCAGGTTGTTGCGCGTCAGAAACTCGTTGGCAGAGAGCACTCCGTTGAGGTTCTCGCCCGGTATCCCCATGAATTTGGGCAGACCGGCTCCGGAACCGATGAATACCGCCTCGAACCCTTCGTCGCGCATCAGGCCGTCGATGGTCACGGTACGTCCGACGATGGTATCGGTCTCGAACCGGACTCCCAGTGCCTTCACCTTCTCTATCTCGCGGGCCACCACCTTGTCTTTCGGAAGGCGGAATTCGGGAATGCCGTATTGCAGCACCCCGCCGAGCTTGTGCAGCGCCTCGAACACCGTCACCTCATACCCCATCTTGGCCAGGTCGGCAGCACATGCCAATCCCGAAGGACCGCTGCCGATTACGGCGACCTTGTGCCCGTTGGAGGCGACCGCCGCCCGCTGGCTGCTGCCGTGTTCCAATTCCCAATCTCCCACGAAACGCTCCAGTTTGCCGATAGCCACCGGCTCCCCTTTAATGCCGAGCACGCACGCTCCTTCGCACTGTGCCTCCTGCGGACAGACACGGCCGCACACCGAGGGCAGCGAAGAGTCCTCGGCAATGACCGCTGCGGCACCGGCCAGGTCACCGGCCAGCACCTTGGTAATGAAATTCGGTATTTTGATGGAAACCGGACAATGCGCCATGCACTGGGGCTTCTTGCAGTTCAAGCAACGCGAAGCCTCAAGCTGCGCTTCGTTCAGGTCGTATCCGTAACAAACTTCGTCGAAGTTCGTCGCCCTTACTCGGGGATTCTGTTCCCGCACCGGGACGCGGGGAATCTTGTTAGCCATACTCTTTTTTTAGATATATTTATGCGGGCCGTACCCGCGTTATCCCTTCTTCACTCCATCCGGCAGAAAACCGCCGCACATTTTCGGTTTCCGTCATCCCCGGCCGATACGGCAACGGTGGTCGGCGACCGATTCCTTAGACTTGTACATCCGCTGACGACGCATCGCCTCGTCGAAATCTATCAGCGACGCATCGAACTCCGGACCATCCACGCAGGCGAACTTCATCTTGCCGCCGATGCTCACCCGGCAGGCTCCGCACATGCCCGTTCCGTCTATCATCAGCGTATTGAGGCTTGCGATGGTCCTGATGCCGTATTCACGCGCCACAAGGGCCACGAACTTCATCATTATCATCGGTCCGATGGTGACAATCTCGTCGTAGCGTTTGCCGCGGTTGTCGATGAGGTCTTTCATCAGCGCCGTGACATTGCCGTGGAAACCCGCGCTTCCGTCGTCGGTGGACAGATAGAGGTTACCGGCCACTTTGCGCAGCTCATCGGTGATAATCAACATCTCCCGGTTACGGGCTCCCACGATGACATCCGCCTCGACGCCGTGTTCATGCAGCCATTTCACCTGCGGATAAACCGGCGCCGCACCCACGCCTCCGGCGATAAAAAGGAACTTCCTGGCACGCAGAGCCTCCGGAGTTTCGTGTATGAACTCCGACGGCTGACCGAGCGGGCCGGCGAAATCGGCCAAAGCGCCACCCTCTTCGAGGGCCACTATCTTACGGGTGGAAGCACCGACAGCCTGTATCACGATGCTGATTGTCCCCTGCTCCCTGTCGTAATCGGCAACCGTCAGCGGTATCCGCTCCCCGTCGTCGGTACCGCGGACTATCACGAACTGACCGGGCTGGGCCGCCTTGGCTACGCGCGGCGCTTCGACATTCATCAGCCAGATATCCGGCGCAAGCAGCCTTTTTTCTACTATCCTGAACATAATTACGTATTTGGTTATACTTCCATTGCAACAATTCTCCGGAGCCGGAAGCCGTTGTATCAATAGACATCGGCCCCCAGCCGCACCTCACGGAAAGGACGCGCCGGGTCGTTCACTACGAACGAGACCCCGCCCGACTCCGTACCGTAAGCCTCCTCGCTTATCTTCAACGTCACCGGCACGGCCAGCGACGTTCCGGGACGCACGACCGTCCCCGGGGTCAGCGGACACTCCGTACCGCGCCGGAGCGACACGCTCCGTACAATCAGGTCGCTTTGCCCGCTGTTCGAGATATTCACCTCGAGCGTCAGCTCGCTTCCCGGCCGGACATCCCCGAAATTCCGGTACATCGGCGACACCTCGCAACGGGCAGCCCGGGAGATATCCGTAGCGCTGAAATCATCCACCGCGATGGCATTGGCCGTAAAGGGCAGGCCCGCCTCCTCGCCGTCCACCGAGAAATAGACCCGCTCGGCCAGCAGACCGTACACCGGGTCCCCTTCGGTAAAATCGTAGGTAAAGGTCACCAAGCCTCTCTCTCCCGGTGCGAGCCGCTCCGGAGCGGCTATCGTCAGCCGGCCGCTCCCGTAACCGGCCCTCACAGACAACACGGTTTCGGTCTCCCCCGTATTGACGACACCGACGGCAACGGACTCGACACTGCTGTTCTCCACATATCCGAACGCCACATGCATGGCCTCGGCCCGTACTCCGCCCGCCAACGCGAACGGATACTCCTCCTCCACACTGCGCGGACGCCCTATCACCGTCCCCTTCACCGTAAGCAGATTTCGGTTGCCGTTGCTGTAGACGGTCACGCTCTTCGAGAATTTACCCGAATAATTCGCCGGGTCGAACACCACCTCCACGGAACCGCGCCCGCCCGGCTTCACCGGTTCGCGGCTGTAATCGACTGCGGTACAACCGCAGTCCACCTTGATGCGCGTAATGACCGCCGCACCCGTACCCGTGTTGGTGAAGGAGAAGAGATGGCTGACCGGGCCGTCCACTTCACGCAGCGTACCGAAATCCCATTCGTATTCATCGAAAACGAGCGCGGAGATGCTGTTCTGCGCCCACCCGGCCGCACAAACCAACAGCGCTGCGGTCAGCAGCACCGCCCTTTTCGCTATTCCGTACACTTTCATAACAATAAAACCCTGCAAATCTATAAAATATTCATGTAACGAGGAACGCCGTATTCATAATAACAGGTATATCGGAGTACCGGCCCGTCAAAAACAATTCGGAGAAACCCTGCACCGTCTCCGTACCGGCCCACCGACACCTCCCGTACGGTTCGTCCCCGCAAGAGACAAACGGACATCCGAGAAATTGTCATGCAGTTTTCCGAAAAAATTTTGCACAAAAAAACCCGCCAGTCGAAGACTTACGAGAGACTTCCGTTTCAAAAACGAAATATTCCTCAATAGCTCAGTTGGTTAGAGCACCTGACTGTTAATCAGGGGGTCCCAGGTTCAAGTCCTGGTTGAGGAGCCGGTAAGAGAGACTCGCAAGAATGCGGGTCTCTCTGTTTGCATACTGTTCTTTGCGGAAGGGATTCGCAGCACCGTTCAAACGCAGCATTCACGGATACGCTTCGACGACAGCAGGTCTTCTCCCGCAACGGAGACATACAGCGCCTCCCTGCCAATACTGCCCCGGCTACCCAGCATCCACCCACAAACCATATCCGACCCCTGCTTCGCTCTCCCTTACGCCATCTACGGTACTACGCCTGTCCGACGCTCCATCCAGACATCCTTCTTTTCCCACCACATTTTCCTCGCCGACCGCAATGCCCGTTCGGCTGTCCGACTTCCTGCTTGTACGTCTTATTTATTCATTATCAATATATTATTTACTTTTATCATTACTTTTGCTACCTTGGCCAAAATTTTCAGCGCGTACTTCCTGCCCATTCCGCACACCGTACGGCCGGCAGCACGTACTCGATAGAACACGGACAATTTACCAATTTCAAACTATGAAAAACATCTGCTACTCGGGAGCGATACTCGCTCTGACGACATTGCTTCTGACCGGGTGCGAAGCCCTCCAGAAAGAGTACATGAAAATCACACTCCGGGAACAGGACAAAGTCCTGACATTCGGCCGAGAAGCCGGCCTTGAGAAATCCGTCACGTTCTCCTCGACCACCTCGTGGACCGCAAGCGTACAGGGCGACTGGCTCGCCGTCGCTCCCGACTCCGGCAACAGCGGAAGCAACACAATCACCGTCACGACCCTCACGGCAAACGACGGCAACGATGGACGCACAACCGAAATCACACTCACCGCAGGCGGAGACCCGGCAACCATTACCGTCGTCCAGAAAGGTACCGAAAGTACCGACGACCCGGACCCGAACAACCCCGACCCGGACGAGCCCGTCGTATCGGACGAGAAGTTCATCACCAAAATACGACTGACCGGAACCGAAGACCCGAACGACGTCTCCGATTTCTACATCGCATACGACGAAAACGGGAACATCGTCGGTACCGACCGGTTCGACATCGACATGGAAGCGGGCGAATGTATCTACTATTCTCACGTAAGCCATACGGTGACAGGTAGCGACGGCAACGAGATTACCGTTCTGACACGTAACGAATGGATAAGCACGGCAGAGATGCAGAGCGAGAAGTCGGAATACACTTCATCCATCCTGCTCGACGACAACGGAAATGCGGTACGACAGCCCTACGCCGTCGGAGACGAGGACTTATGGGTCGAGGCCGCATATAACGCGGACAACACGCTCAAGACCTGGATATGGGCAGGCAAAGAGTATGAAAACCAAGAGATAGCCGCACGGTGGGAAAACGGGAACATGGTATATTTCAACGAAGAAGACATAACGTATGCTCCGGAGTATGCGGCCCCCGAAACCGAAACCGGATTCGACTTCGGATTCTTCCTCATTCTCGAAAATTGGATTACCCCGGCTTCCTCGTATATGGGTACACCCTCCACGAACCTTCCGGCCGGGACGACCGGCGATTCTCCGAGGACATTCCGGTACGAATTCGACGGAACGGGGCGCGTGACATCCGCGTATGTGGAAGAGTGGGAGCTCCATTACGAAATCTTCTACGGAGAGCAGGAGATGCAGGAGTATCCCAAACCGGTCCTGTAAGCAGCCGTAAAGTCCGGGAAAGCACGTTGTCCCGTACCGGCACCATCCTCCCCGCAGCATGGGAAACACGATGGGACGGTACGCAGTCGGCCGCTCCGGTACACGCATTCCGTATTGTCATCGTGAGGGCATCCAGCGCCTCGCGATGACAATATTTTTTATCTATATCCGAAAACGGCATCGTACCGGAGAAGAATCCGAACGCACCGCACGCCCCAATCGGGCATTCCGGCCTCTTTCCGATGCACAGATTTTAGTAACAGCCCCCGGCAATATCCCCAAAAGTAGGAATTGCCTACCCCACGGGGAGCCGATATTTTTGCACCGGAATTAAAAACAGGAGGATTCATGAAAAAAACAGCGACTGCCTTGTTCTCTTTGCTGCTTGCGATATCCGCCCTCAATGCGCAGGGGCAAACGAAAACATACGACATATCGGGAACGGTAGTGGATTCGCTCTCTTCCGAACCGCTGCCCGGCGTTTACGTAACGGCAGGCAGCAAGGGAGGACAGACGAACGGCGACGGACACTATGTCATCAAGAACGTTCATCCTACCCCACCGCCACGCGCGAGATAGAGCTCACGGGCGATACGACGGTCGATTTCATATTGGCCGAACAGATATTCAACATCAACGAAGTGGTGGTGACCGGCACGAGAACGGAAAAAAGACTTGCAGAGGCCCCCGTACTGACCACCGTGATAGGGGAACGGGAGATAGAGAAAGCCGGTTCGGTATCCATGCTCGAATCCCTGCAGGACAACATTCCCGGCATCGTCATATCGCCCAATGCCATGGGCAATAACATGCGCATCAAGGGGCTCAACAGCCGGTACATCCTGATGCTCGTCGACGGCGAACGCCTCGTATCGGAAGGGGCCGGAGGCAACGTAAACCTCGACCAAATCGACGTGAACAACATCGAGCGCATCGAGATGATAAACGGCGCAGCCTCGGCGCTCTACGGTTCCAACGCCGTGGGAGCGGTCATCAACGTCATCACCAAAAAACCGGTACACAAGTTCGAAGCAGATGCCAATGCCTCCTGGGCCAACCACAACACATGGCGTACCCGTCTGAGCGCCGGCACGAACCTCAAAAAGTTCTCGGCCCGGGCGAGCGGCTTCCGCAACTCCTCGGACGGCTTCGGCGGCGACGGGGAGGGGGCGTATGCAGCGGCCTACGAAGACTATGGGGCGACGCTTAACATGGGTTACCGTCCGACGGACCGCTCGGACGTGAACGTCGTGGGCCGTTTCTTCAGCCACGAAACCTTCAATCCGACCGGCAGCATGAACGCCTCGCATGCCCTGTCGCACAACCTGTCGCTCGGCGCGAACGGCGGACTCTCTTCCGCAGACAAGCGCAACAGCATGCGGCTCAGCGTGAATTTCGACAAATACTTCGATTACGAGGTCCTCGAAAAGAAGAACGACACGAAGAACAAGGACAACACATCGAGCTACATCTCCGCACGCTTCATAGATACCTTCATTCCTACTGCAAAATGGGAACTCATCGGCGGCCTCGAATACAACCATGAGGAGAATTTCGCCACCTCCACGCTCGGCGCCACGCCGACCACCAAGACGCTCGACGACGCCAACGTGTTCGCCCAGGCCGAATACGAGATACTGAAAAATTTCGACGCCGTGGCGGGCGCCC
>OODB01002082.1_pt1 | contig 12028 bp, 10 predicted proteins | sample 1671721 | NCBI WGS metagenome assembly OODB01 (sample SAMN06348185, study PRJEB24527) | human gut metagenome | biome: human gut; feature: ankylosing spondylitis patient; material: feces | host: Homo sapiens | place: China | collected 2015-10
CAGGAACAGGAAGGACTATTAGCTGTGTTTGAACAGCTTTTGGACGATGTGGACATCGAACGATAAATACTATGAATAAAACAGGAGGTTAAATTTTTTGAAAAATGTGAACAACTCAAAATTGCGTATCATTCCGCTGGGCGGCCTGGAGCAGATCGGAATGAATATAACTGCCTTCGAATTTGAAGACAGTATAGTTGTTGTGGACTGCGGTCTGGCATTCCCGGAGGACGATATGCTGGGAATCGACCTGGTGATACCTGATGTGACTTATCTGAAGCAGAATATTGATAAAGTGAAAGGTTTTGTGATCACTCATGGGCATGAGGATCATATTGGTGCACTTCCTTATATTCTGAAGGATATTAACGTGCCGGTCTATTCCACGAAGCTGACGATTGCGCTGATCGAAGGTAAGTTAAAGGAGCACAATATGCTTCGCACCACCAGAAGAAAAGTGGTACGTCATGGACAGTCCATCAATCTGGGGCAGTTCCGTGTGGAATTTATCAAGACTAATCACAGCATTGCAGATGCATCTGCACTTGCTATCTATTCACCGGCAGGTATTGTAGTACACACCGGTGACTTTAAGGTAGATTATACACCGGTATTCGGTGACAGTATCGATCTGCAGAGATTTGGTGAGATTGGTAAAAAGGGTGTTCTTGCGCTCATGTGTGACAGTACCAATGCAGAGCGTCCGGGCGTTACCATGTCTGAAAAGACCGTAGGGCGTACCATGGATGCACTGTTTGCAGAACATGTGAACTCCAGAATTATCGTTGCGACCTTTGCGTCCAATGTTGACCGTGTGCAGCAGATCATCAATGCTGCTTATAAGAATAATAAAAAAGTTGTTGTGGAAGGCCGGAGCATGGTCAATGTGATCACCACAGCAGCGGAACTGGGATATATCCAGATTCCGGATAATACATTGATTGATATTGAGCAGCTTGGCAATTATCCGCCGGAGTCCACGGTACTGATCACTACCGGAAGTCAGGGAGAGTCAATGGCAGCCCTGTCTCGTATGGCACAGAACCTGCACCGGAAAGTGCATATTATGCCGGGAGATACGGTTATCTTCAGTTCCAATCCGATTCCGGGAAATGAAAAGGCAGTTTCCCGCGTAATCAATGAACTGTCAGCAAAAGGTGCCAATGTTATTTTCCAGGATGCGCATGTATCCGGACATGCCTGCCAGGAGGAGATCAAGCTTGTCTACTCCTTAGTACGCCCGAAATTTGCGATCCCGATCCACGGCGAGTACCGTCACAGAATGGCACAGAAGGAGCTTGCGATCTCTCTTGGAATCCCGAAGGAGAATGTTGTGATGCTCCACACAGGAGACGTGCTTGAGATCGGTGAGAGCGGAGCGGACGTCATCGATCATGTACAGTCCGGCGGTGTTCTCGTTGACGGACTCGGCGTCGGAGATGTCGGAAACATTGTACTCCGCGATCGTCAGAATCTTGCCCAGAACGGCATCATCATCGTTGTCCTGACGCTGGAGAAGCATTCCAATATGCTGCTCTCCGGACCAGATATCGTATCCCGCGGCTTCGTCTATGTGCGTGAGTCCGAGGACCTGATGGAAGAGGCTCAGGCAATTGTTGACCAGGCGGTGGCAGACTGCTTAGAGCGCCATGTTTCCGATTGGGGCAAGATCAAGAACATTATCAGAGACAGCTTAAGCGACTTCTTATGGAAGCGCATCAAGAGAAACCCGATGATCCTTCCGATCATCATGGAAGTATAAATGAACCCAGTTAGCCGTGCACTGAGCTGGGCTGAAAATTGTGTTGCAAGCTTGCTTGCATAAGCAATTTTTGGCACAGCTCAGTATAGGGGGAACGCCCCCGGCTTCTTGTTTTTATGCACATGAAAACAAGAAGATACACGGCGGAGCTACCTGCAAGGAAAATGATATGAGCAAGATAACGAGAGAAATCAACAAAATCAGCCTGTTTGTCATCAGCACATCCGGAAGGATCATCCTGTACGGTCTCGCTGCGATACTCATCGTTACAGGGGCGAGAAGCGCCTACTCCTTCGGACATGGGATCTTCTACGCGCCGGCAATGGAAGCAGAGCCTGGAACAGAAAAGAGTATCAAACTGGACGGGGATGAGTCGGTGGAAGAGGTCGGAAAGATCTTAAAGAAAGCCGGTCTGATCCGCGATGCCCGCACATTTACGATCCAGGCAAAATGCTATGGATATGAAGTGAACGCGGGAACCTACGAGTTAAACACCTCGAAGGATTCCAAGGAGCTGATCAATATTTTAAAGGAAAATCCGGACGATACCGCGAAGGAAGACACAAAATCATGATCACGGAAAACAGACTTACGACTTATATAAATTCCCTGGCCCAGGGAGACGGATCGCTTATTGAGACGATCGCTGAGAATGCTGTGAAGAACAGGGTTCCGATCATCCGCAGGGAGACAGCATCGCTCTTAAAGACGATGGTGAAGCTGGTGGCTCCGAACAGGATCCTTGAAGTTGGAACTGCGGTCGGATACTCGGCACTTTTGATGGCATCGGTGATGCCAAAAGAGTGCCGGATCACGACCATTGAAAAATATGAAAAGAGGATCCCGGAGGCGAAGGAAAACTTCCGCCTTGCTGGGATGGAAGAAAAAATCACGCTGCTGGAGGGCGATGCCGGGGAAATCCTTGCGGGTCTTTCCGGCTCCTTTGATTTTATCTTCATGGACGCGGCAAAGGGCCAGTACATCAACTGGCTGCCGGATATCCTGCGCCTTCTGCGGGATGGCGGACTTTTAATGTCTGACAATGTCCTCCAGGACGGAACGATCATGGAATCGCGTTACGCGGTGGAGCGGCGTGACCGGACGATCCACGAGCGGATGCGGGAGTATTTATATACGTTAAAACATATGGATGAATTCGAGACTTCGATCCTGCCGGTGGGCGACGGGGTCGCGCTCAGTGTGAAAAAAGGAAGCGGTCCGGCAAAATAGAGGCGGACTTGTTTCATACGGTCAGCGCAGCGGGTGTGCAGACCGGTTGAACATTTGGAAAGGATGAATTATGAGAAAAACAGAACTTCTGATTCCGGCAGGAAGCCTTGATGTCTTAAAGACAGCCGTTATCTACGGCGCTGATGCTGTATATCTCGGCGGTGAGGCATTCGGCCTCCGCGCCAAGGCGAAAAACTTTACGAACGAAGAGATCATGGAGGGCATCAAATTTGCCCATGACCACGGCGTAAAGGTGTATATCACAGCGAATATCCTCGCGCACAACGACGACCTTGCGGGTGTTGAGGAGTATTTTGAGGAGTTAAAGACGATCCGTCCGGACGCTCTCATTATCTCAGACCCGGGTGTTTTCACCATCGCAAAGCGGGTACTCCCGGATATGGAGATCCATATCAGCACCCAGGCGAACAATACAAACTATGGAACATATCTCTTCTGGCATGAGCTCGGCGCAAAGCGTGTGGTTTCCGCCAGAGAGTTATCTTTAAAGGAGATCAAGGAGATCCGGGAGCATATCCCGGAGGACATGGAGATCGAGAGCTTCATCCACGGCGCGATGTGCATTTCCTACTCCGGAAGATGCCTGCTCAGCAACTTCTTTACGGGCCGCGACGCGAACCAGGGTGCCTGTACCCATCCGTGCCGCTGGAAATACTCCGTTGTGGAGGAGACGAGACCGGGCGAGTATATGCCGGTATACGAGAATGAGCGAGGAACCTATATTTTCAACTCCAAGGACCTCTGCATGATCGAGCATGTGCCGGAGATGATCGACGCCGGAATCGACAGCTTTAAGATCGAAGGCCGCATGAAGACGGCGCTTTATGTGGCGACAGTTGCCAGGACCTATCGCAAAGCCATCGATGACTATCTGGAGAATCCGGAGAAATATAAAGCGAACATGGAGTGGTACAAGGAAGAGATCGGAAAGTGCACTTACCGTGAGTTTACCACAGGTTTTTACTTTGGAAAACCGACGTCCGAGACCCAGATCTACGACAGCAACACGTATGTAAAGAACTATATCTATCTTGGAACCGTGGAAGAGCGCGATGCGAGAGGATTCGCGAAGATCGAGCAGAAGAATAAGTTCTCCGTCGGCGAGACCATCGAGATCATGAAGCCGGACGGAAGAAATATTTCCGCCCTCGTCCGCGGCATCTACACCGAGGATGGCGAGAGCCAGGAGAGCGCACCGCATCCGAAACAGGTCCTCTACATCGACCTGGACGGGGAAGCGGAGCAGTACGATATTCTGCGAAAGAAAGAGGCGGAGTAAGAGATTACCGGGTGGCGATTTCCTGAGTAGAAATGTTCACAGCACGCAGAGCTAGCTGGGATCCTGCGGGGCTGGAGGGAAACATTTTCAGAGTTGACAGAATTGCAGATAATAATGTGAAAGACTGGAAAGGAGGCATAATTGTGGCGGTAGTTTTTGGCATCCTTGGAATATTATGCCTCATGTATTACGGCGTGATCGTGATCTACTCCGGCGCGGGAACTTCGTTCTCGGCGATCTGGATCATACTGGCGCTGGGATTTTTTGCCGCGGCCGCGGTGATGAAGTTTTACCCGAGATTCCGCGACAAGATTCCGGTGCAGCTGGAAGTGGCGGTGATCACGTTTTTTTCAGCCATCGCCTTTATTTTTGTCGTGGTGGAACTCATGATGGGTTTCAGCTCTATCTCCTTCCAGAAGGAGAGTGTGAACTACGTGATCGTCCTCGGCGCCCAGGTGCGCGGAAACAAGATCAGCCGCACCCTGGAGCGGCGCCTGGATAAGGCGGTGGAGTACGCGGCCTATCATCCGAACACGGTGTTCGTCCTTTCCGGCGGACAGGGCGAGGATGAGGATATGACAGAGGCATCCGCCATGTACCGATATATGAAGAGCCGTGGGGTGCCGGATTACCAGCTCCTCTTAGAGGAATCGTCCCGCAGCACTTACGAAAATATGGTATACAGTAAGATCCTGATTACGGAAAGAGAGCGTCTCCGCCGGGCAACGCTGCGCGCGGCCATGGCGGAATACGGTTACCTTCTTCCGCCGGATGAGGAGATCACGATCCGCGTGGGCATCCTCACCAGCAATTTCCACGAACTCCGGGCAAAAGGAATCGCAAGACACGTCGGAATCCCGAATGTCAGCGGAATTTCCGCGAAGTCGGATCCGGTGCTTTTTGCACATTTTTGTGTCAGAGAGTGTTTTGCGATATTAAAAGATAAATTTGTGGGAAATATGTAAATAAGGGCATCAAGGTCAGGAATCCGACGCAAGCTTGCCTGCAGGAGATGGCATGACCTTGAGACCCGCCAAAAACATGAGTAAGCAGCCATTTTTTCGCAGAAAAAATGAGCGGATTACGAATGTTTTTGAGGGTGCTATGTGCCGGTGGCACATGATCAGCACCGACCGGAGCGGAGCGCAGACGTGGAAGCACGAAGTGCGGAGCGATCCGGTTACAACTATAGCCTAAAGCACAACAGAAAGGACATTCAGATATGGAGAGCCAGATTGAATCAGTCAAAGCCCTTGACGCGTACCGGCTTCGGCAGGTAAAACATATCCCGGAACTGAATTCCGACGGTATGATCTTAGAGCATAAAAAAACAGGCGCAAATATATTCCTCATGAGCAACGAGGACAATAATAAAGTATTCTGTATCGGTTTCCGGACGCCGCCGTCAGACAGCACCGGCGTTCCGCATATCATCGAGCATACCGTGCTCTGCGGATCTGATAAATTCCCGGTGAAGGATCCATTTGTGGAGCTCGTCAAGGGATCCTTAAACACCTTCTTAAACGCCATGACTTACCCGGATAAGACCGTTTATCCGATCGCAAGCTGCAACGACACTGATTTCCAGAACCTCATGGACGTTTACATGGACGCGGTCTTCCACCCGAATATCGGAAAAGAGAAGAAAATCTTCATGCAGGAAGGCTGGCACTACGAGCTGGAAGAGCCGGAAGGCGAGCTCACCTACAACGGCGTTGTATACAACGAGATGAAGGGCGTGTTCTCCTCCCCGGAGAGTGTCCTGGACAGCTATATCCATACGGCAATGTTCCCGGATACCTGCTACGGCGTGGAGTCCGGCGGAGATCCGGAAGACATTGTAAAGCTGACCTACGAGGATTACCTCGCGTTCTATCATAAATATTATCATCCGTCCAACAGCTATATCTACCTCTACGGCGATATGGACATGGCGGAAAAATTAAAATGGCTGGATGAGGAGTACCTCGGAAAGTACGACAGAAAAGAGATCGATTCTGAAATCCAGATCCAGAAGAAATTTAAGGAACCCATCGAGCGGGAGATCTTCTACTCCGTATCCGAGTCCGAGAGCCTTGACCACGCGACCTACCTTTCCATCAATACCCAGGCGGGAAATGAACTCTCCCCGAAGGAGTACGTGGCATTCCAGATCCTGGAGTATGTGCTCTTAGATGCCCCGGGCGCGCCGCTTAAGAAAGCACTTCTGGATGCCGGGATCGGCGATGACATCATGGGTGGCTACGAGTATGGGATCTTACAGCCGTATTTCTCCGTGATCGCGAAGAACGCGGAGAGAGAGCAGAAGGACGAGTTCGTAAAGATCGTAAAGGCGGAGTTAAAGAAGCTCGCGGACGGCGGCATCGACAAAAAGTGCCTGAAAGCCGGAATCAACAATTATGAATTCCAGTACCGCGAGGCGGATTATGGCTCCGCGCCGAAGGGACTCATGTACGGTCTCCAGTGCCTGGACAGCTGGCTCTACGGCGGCGATCCGATGATGCACTTAGAGTATGAGGACACCTTCGCGGCGTTGAAGAAAGGCGCGGACAGCGGATATTTTGAGGGACTGATCAGGACATACCTTCTCGACAACCCGTACGAGGCTGTTGTGATCGCGAGCCCGAAGAAGAACCTCACCGCACGGATCGAGGAGCAGACGGCGAAAAAGTTAAAAGAATATAAGGACAGTCTCTCTAAAGAGGAGATCGAGACTCTGGTACGCCAGACGAAGGAATTAAAGGAATACCAGGATACCCCGTCACCGAAGGAGGATCTCGAGAAGATCCCGATGCTCACGAGAGAGGAGATCGGAAGGGAACCGGCGAAGCTGATCTTCGAGGAGACGAAGCTGGACGGCATCACAGTGGTCCGCCACAACATGTTCACGTCAGGGATCGGTTATCTGAAGGTCCTCTTCAACACGGACCGGATTCCGATGGAGGACCTGCCGTATCTCGGACTCTTAAAATCTGTCCTTGGATATGTGGATACGAAAAATTACAGCTACAGCGATTTAAGCAGCGAGATCTTTTTAAACAGCGGTGGAATTTCCTTCTCCGTGACATCTTACCCGGATCTCACAAAGGCAGGAAGCTTCACAGGTGTCTTTGTCTGCAGCGCGAGAGTGCTCTACGAGAAGCTTGACTTCGGCTTCGAGATCCTGGAGGAGATCCTTAACCGCTCTGTTCTCGATGATGAGAAGCGGTTAAACGAGATCCTAAGCGAGGGAAAATCAAAGTCCCAGATGAAACTCATGGGATCCGGCCACACGGCGGCAGTCGCGAGAGCCACATCCTACTTCTCTGACACCTCCTACTATAACGATATGACAGGCGGGATTGGATACTTTAAGTTCCTGGAGGACTGTGCGAAGAACTTTGACGAGAAGAAGAGCGAGATCATCGCAGGTCTGAAGCGTGTGATGGAAGCTCTTTTTACAAGGGAGAACATGACCGTCAGCTACACGGCGGACGATGAGGGATTCTCTTACCTCGGGAATGCTATGAAGAAGCTCTCTGAGAAGCTTCCGGCGGGCAGCGGAAAAATCTATCCGTTTACGGCACCGAAGGAGAATTTAAACGAGGGATTTACTTCCTCCTCAAAGGTCAACTATGTGGCACACTGTGGAACCTTCGCGGGAAGCGGATATTCCTACACAGGCGCGCTTCGGATCCTGAAGGTGATGCTGAGCTACGATTACCTCTGGATCAACATCCGCGTGAAGGGCGGCGCTTACGGCTGTATGAGCGGCATTGGACGTTCCGGCGAGGGATATTTTGTCTCTTACCGCGATCCGGAAGTGAAGAAGAGCGATGATATCTATCTCGGCATTCCGGCTTATCTGGAGAACTTCGAGGCGGATGAGCGCACCATGACCAAATATGTCATCGGAACCATCAGCGATATCGACACACCGCTGACTCCGTCCTTACAGGGAAGCCGCGGACTCTCCGCATGGTATTCCGGAGTGACGGACGAGATGCTGAAGAAGGAGCGCGAGGAGATCTTAAACGCGACTGTGGAAGACATCCGCGCCCTTGCACCGATCACGAAGGCGATCCTTGAGACTGGCGCGGTATGCGTGGTCGGAAATGAGGATAAGATCAAGGCGGACAGCGAGATATTTAAGGAGATCAAGCCGCTGTTTGCATAATACCAAGGGAAAAAAGGCCGGAACTTCGACGCAGGCTTGCCTGCAGGAGAAGTTTTGACCTTTTGGCCCGCCAAAAGCATGAGTAAGTAGCCATTTTTCGAAGAAAAATGAGCGGATTACGAATGCTTTTGAAGGTTGCGGGAGCACGCAGTGCGGAGCAACCTGGTATGAGAGAGATTACCAAGGTGCTATGTGCCGGTGGCACATGTCCAGCACCGACCGGAGCGAAGCGTAGATGCGGGAGCAATTCGGTATGGGAGAGATACATATAAAAGAATTAAGGAGATTTCATGAAAAAGGGATATAAATCTGGTTTTGTGACATTGATCGGACGCCCGAACGTTGGTAAGTCCACGCTGATGAACCACCTGATCGGACAGAAGATCGCGATCACATCGGAAAAACCGCAGACCACGAGAAATAGGATCCAGACTGTGTATACAGATGAACACGGGCAGATTATCTTCCTCGATACACCGGGCATCCACAAGGCAAAAAACAAACTCGGCGAGTACATGGTGAATGTTGCGGAGCACACACTCCGCGAGGTGGATGTGATCCTGTGGCTCGTGGAGCCGGGGACCTACATCGGTTCCGGCGAGCAGCATATCTTAAAGGTGCTGCAGACGGTAAAGACGCCGGTGATCCTCGTCATCAACAAAATCGATACGGTGAAGAAAGAGGACATCTTAAAGACTATCGAGACCTATAAGGACGCGTACCACTTTAAAGAGGTGATCCCGGTATCCGCGATGAAGAAGACAAACACGGATACCCTGATTCACACGATCTTCCAGTATCTGCCGGAGGGACCGCAGTATTATGATGAGGACACTGTCACAGACCAGCCGATGCGCCAGATCGCCGCGGAGTTGATCCGCGAGAAGGCACTCCGCATGATGTCTGACGAGATCCCCCACGGAATCGCAGTCACCATCGAGCGCATGACAGAGCGTGACAATGGTATCTTTGACATTGATGCCACGATCATCTGCGAACGTGAGTCCCATAAGGGAATCGTCATCGGAAAAGGCGGCCAGATGTTAAAACGCATCGGTACCTCCGCCAGGATCGAGATCGAAAACCTTATGGACACGAAGGTCAACTTAAAGCTCTGGGTCAAGGTCCGCAAGGAATGGAGAGATTCCGAGCTCTACATGAAGAACTACGGTTATAATTCGAAAGACATTTAAGATATGAGAGAACAGGTGATTCTGACCGGGATGGTCATCAAATCCGCCCCGGCGGGCGAATACGACAGAAGACTTGTGATCCTGACCTGTGAACGGGGAAAGATCACGGCTTTCGCCAGAGGCGCAAGAAGACCGGGAAGCACGCTGATGGCGGCATCCGCGCCTTTTGTATTCGGCACGTTTGCCCTCTATGAGGGCCGGGATGCCTACTCTCTCGTCTCTGTGGATGTACAGAACTACTTCCGGGAGATCACGGAGGATATGGAGGCGGCGTGTTACGGCTCCTATTTTCTGGAGTTTGCGGACTACTACGGGAGAGAAAATCTGGAGGCAGTGGAGACCTTAAAGCTTCTCTATCAGTCCCTCAGGGCGCTCTTGAAAAGCGCGATCCCCAATCGCCTTGTGCGGGCAGTCTTTGAACTGAAACTCATGGAGATCAACGGTGAGTATATGGAAAAGCCTCTGGGAAGACTGGAAGATTCCACGATCTATACCTGGGAGTATGTCCTTGCGTCGCCGGTGGAAAAGCTCTATACCTTTACGGTCACAGAGAAAGTTCTGGAAGAATTTACGAAGTGCGTAGCGGAAAATAAGCGGCGATTCGTAGATAAAACCTTCCATTCACTTGACATTTTGGATGTTCTTGTATATAAATAGGGTAATCCTTAAAAATAGCGGACATCTGTGCGGCTTATTCGTACAGTCGGAGATACCGGAATATCCGTGCGTAACGATGAAGGTACTGGAGCGTTGCGGATTTTTAGGGATAAGGAGGAATTCATGAAAAAAGGACAGACGGCAGCAGCCATTCTCCTTCTTTCGCTTGCCTTAAACGGCTGCGGCGGAGGAAACGGAACGACCGCATTTGCCCCGACGGAGACCAGCCTTTATGTCACAAAGGAAGGAACCGTTACCAGTGCAGATGTGGAGACTTACGAGAATGATTACTACAGTGCTGATGAATTAAAAGCTTACGCAGAAGAAATGCTGGGCGTGTTTGAGAGTGGAAATCAGTCCGGAAGCAGCGAAAAAAAGGCTGAGATCGCGGAATGCACCGTGAAAGACGGAACCGCAAAGCTTCTCATCACATTTCCGGATGCGGAGGAATATATTCGCTTCGCGGAGGAATATCCGGATACTGAGAGTGGGATCCGGATTGAGAGCCTGGATGTCGTTTCCGTTCCGGATGGGGTGGAAAAGGGCTATATCGTCGGATCCACGTTCTACAAGGCGGGAGACGAGAATACCGAGGTCTCCGCTGTGGATATAACAAAACAGAAAAAGCTCTATGTGGTATGTGTGAAGGGCAGCGCAAAGATCCAGACAGACGGACAGGTCCGGTATGTGTCTGAGGGTGTGACCCTTAACGGAAGTATGGCCGAGACACCGGAAGGTGAAACGTCCTATATTATATTTAAATAGTGAAAAACTGTTCAGCTGGTCTGCGCGTTTTCCTGCGCCGGCCGTAAGAAAACACTGTTTGAAGGGCTGGACAGTTACAATAGAAGAATTACTCTGCCGCGCAGACCAGCACGGACAGAAAGAGATCAAGAGGAGAGTCACAATGGAAAAGACAATGGAAAAAATTGTAGCACTTGCGAAATCCAGAGGCTTTGTATATCCGGGTTCTGAGATTTACGGAGGTCTTGCAAACACATGGGATTACGGCAATCTGGGCGTAGAGCTTAAGAATAACGTAAAGCGCGCATGGTGGAAGAAATTCGTTCAGGAGAATCCGTACAACGTAGGTGTTGACTGCGCGATCTTAATGAACTCCCAGACATGGGTAGCATCCGGACATATCGGCGGTTTCTCCGATCCGTTAATGGACTGTAAGGCATGTAAAGAGCGTTTCCGTGCCGACAAGCTCATCGAGGACTACATGGCAGAGAAAGGCGTTGAGCCGGAGACTCCGATCGACGGCTGGAGCCAGGAGCAGATGAAGAAGTACATCGATGATAACCAGATCCCGTGCCCGAGCTGCGGAAAGCATGACTTCACAGATATCCGTCAGTTCAACTTAATGTTCAAGACATTCCAGGGTGTTACCGAGGACGCAAAGAACACGGTTTACTTAAGACCGGAGACAGCACAGGGTATCTTCGTCAACTTCAAGAATGTACAGAGAACATCCAGAAAGAAAGTTCCGTTCGGTATCGGACAGATCGGTAAGTCCTTCCGTAACGAGATCACACCGGGTAACTTCACATTCCGTACCAGAGAGTTCGAGCAGATGGAGTTAGAGTTCTTCTGCAAACCGGGTACAGACCTTGACTGGTTCGCATACTGGAAACAGTACTGCATCAAGTGGCTGCAGGATCTCGGCATCAAGCCGGACGAGATGCGCGCCCGCGACCATTCTCCGGAGGAGCTTTGCTTCTACAGTA
>OODB01002085.1_pt1 | contig 12014 bp, 9 predicted proteins | sample 1671721 | NCBI WGS metagenome assembly OODB01 (sample SAMN06348185, study PRJEB24527) | human gut metagenome | biome: human gut; feature: ankylosing spondylitis patient; material: feces | host: Homo sapiens | place: China | collected 2015-10
TGTGGCTGCCTTCCTTGCTGTGGTCTTCTTTGCCGGAGCTTTCGCTGTGGTTTTCTTTTCGGCAGCTTTCTCTCCTGTTTCTGTCTTTACTTCTGTCGGCTTTTCTGTCACTTTTACCTCTGTAACTTTCTCTTCTGTCTTTGCTGTTTTCTCTGCATTTACTGCTCTTGCAATGCTTGCTTTACCTACTGACACGATTCATTACCTCCTCTGCCAATGCTATGTATTCTTTTGCGCTGCGGCTGCTTTTTTTGAATTCCACAACCGGCTCGCTGCTGTCCTGTGACCATTCGATAGAGCTGTCCACACGGATAAAGGATTCGAAAAGATAGATTCCTTCCATCTCTTTGAGAGTCTCCATAGTCTGTTTGAAATAATTCTTTCTGGCATCTGCCTTGGTCACCACGATTCCCAGAACCTGAAGCGCCGGAGCGATCTCACGGACCTCATTCAGGAAATCAAACATATTTGCAAGACCAAACATGCCCCACGGGCTGGCCTCCACCGGAACCAGAACGTAATCCGATGCGCACAGGATATTCATCACCCAGCCGCCAAGAGTCGGCGGTGCATCGATGAGAATGTAATCATACACCCCGGAATCCTTGATCTTCTGCAGACATTTCCGCAGGATAAATTCTCTCTGCCATTTCGTAAAAAGCTCATATTCCACGGAGCTCATCAGCGTAGACGACGGAACCAGATCCAGATTCTCATACTTCGTATGCACGATAAAATCGCTGAGATCCGACTGATGACCAATGGCATAGTAGAGATTTTTTTCCCCGGCAGCCATTTTCAGAACTTCTTCTTCATCAAAAAACGAAAGGGAAAGATTCAGCTGCATATCGCCGTCCACGAGAAGAACCTTCTTCCCCATACCGGCCAGTGCCGCACCTACATTGGAACAGCTGGTGGACTTTCCGCTGCCGCCCTTATTATTCGCAAAACAAATCGTCACTGTATTTCCCATCACAGCCTCCCGACAACACAAAATCGTAAATCACTAACTTTCCCTTATTATAATATAACGCTCCCCCAAAAACAAGCATATCCCCCATAAAACCACAAAATCTGACAAAAAACTCTCACATAAAACAACAGCAAAAAAGAATCCTGTTGCAGAATGATTTCCTATGCAAAAAAGCAGCAGACTTCAGATCTTTCCGAAAGCCTGCTGCTAAACTTCATTCATTTTTATTATTTTACGATAAAGGATTTTCTCTTACTTACAACATCAAAGATAACGGCTGCAAGAAGAACCATACCTTTGACAACCTTCTGGATATTCTGGTCAATACCCATGATACTCATACCAAGGTTCAGAACACCCATAAGGAGGGCACCAATGATAACACCGGGAACTGTACCGGTACCACCATAAGCAGAAGCACCACCGATGAAACATGCACCGATCGCATCCATCTCGAAGTTTGTACCAGCCTGTGGGTTGGATGAATTCAGTCTCGCCATAGTAACCATACCGGCAATCGCAGCCAGAAGACCCATATTCAGGTAAGCCAGGAAATAAACTTTATTGGTATCAATACCGGAAAGCTTTGTTGCCTTCTCATTACCGCCAACTGCATAAAAATAACGACCTGTTGTAGTCTTGGAAGCAATATATGTATAGATTGCGATGATCACTGCAACCCAGAGAAGGGAATTTGGGATACCTTTATACTGAGCAAGTCTGAACATGAATGCAAGAACAACTACACAGATCAGAACCATCTTCACTGCAACACCACCGAAAGACTCAACACTGTAGCCTTTCTTTGCACGGTCTGCACGGTTTTTCATAACAAGTGCAACATAGACGATGCAGACAATAATGCCAACTACGAAACATGTTCTGTTAAATCCTTCACCTCCACCAAGGAAGTCCGGAATATAGTTATTGAACAAAGCCAGATAAGCATCCGGCATCGGAGCCAGGGTCTGTCCTTCCAGAACTACGTTGGAAAGGCCACGAAAAGCAAGCATACCTGCCAGAGTAACAATAAATGGAGGAATTCGTACATAAGCGATCCAGAATCCCTGCCATGCACCAATGGCAATACCCACAAGAAGCATCACGATCATAGTGAGATACGGGTTCATACTGTTGAGAACCATCATCTTACCACCAACTGCTGCTACGAAACATACAACAGAACCAACAGAAAGGTCGATGTTACCACCAGTTAAAATACAGAACAACATACCAGTTGCAAGGATAAATACATAAGCATTCTGTGCTACAAGGTTGTTAACGTTCTGAGGAAGAAGCATAACACCTTTAGTGTTTGCCGTAAACATGATGACTACCAGAACAAGCACGATCACCATGGTATATTTCTTTAATATCTCTGAAAAACTAAGCTTTTTCTCCATCTTCTTTACGCTCCTTTTCCTGATTTTACGATCTTGGACATGATCAGCTCGGAGGTTGCCTCTTCTTTGCTGACTTCACCGACGAACTTGCCCTCATTCATGATATAGATTCTGTCTGACATTCCAAGAACTTCCGGAAGTTCAGAAGAAATCATGATAACAGATTTTCCTGCTGCTACCAGATCGTTAATAATACAGTAAATTTCGTATTTTGCACCTACGTCGATACCACGGGTAGGCTCATCCAGAATCAGAATATCCGGTTCTGCAAACATCCACTTCGCAAGAAGGACTTTCTGCTGGTTTCCACCACTTAAGTTACCTACATTCTGCTCTACAGACGGACATTTTGTTTTCAGTTTCTTTCTATATTCCTCAGCTATCGCATACTCTTTATCTGCATCGATAACCTGTCCATTGCTGATTCCCTTCATATTTGCAAGGGATGTATTCATTTTGATGGATTTGGAAAGGATCAGTCCGTTTCCTTTTCTGTCCTCTGTAACATAAGCAAGTTTATTATCAATTGCTTCCTGTACAGTATCCAGTTTCACTTCTTTTCCGTTGATAAACACCTGACCGGAAATTTTGGTTCCGTAGCTCTTTCCGAAGATACTCATCGCAAGCTCTGTACGTCCTGCACCCATCAGTCCGGAAATACCTACTACTTCTCCTTTATGAATCTTAAATGATACATTATCTACCACTTTTCGCTCTGAGTACAGTGGATGGTAAACAGTCCAGTTCTTTACTTCCATGGAAACGTCTCCTATCTTTACGTCAGGACGTCTCGGGAAACGGTCTGTCATCTCACGGCCAACCATACCCTGAATGATACGCTGCTCTGAGAAGTCATCTTTCTTCTTATCCAGAGTCTCAATCGTAGAACCGTCACGGATAACGGTAATCTTATCTGCAACGTATGAAATTTCATTTAATTTGTGAGAAATGATGATAGATGTCATTCCCTGTTTCTTAAATTTCAGCAACAGATCCAGCAATGCCTTGGAGTCATCCTCATTTAAGGAGGCTGTCGGTTCATCCAGAATCAGAAGTTTGGCATTCTTTGCCAGCGCCTTTGCAATCTCTACCAGCTGCTGCTTACCTACACCAATATCCTTGATCAAAGTTCTGGAGGATTCCTCCAGTCCTACTATTTTCAAATATTTATCTGCTTCTCCATAAGTCTCGTTCCAGTTGATGGAGAATGATTTTCCTCTTTCATTGCCCAGGTACATGTTCTCACCAATTGTCATATACGGGATCAGTGCCAGTTCCTGGTGAATGATTACGATCCCTTTTTCTTCGCTGTCTTTAATCGTGTTAAATTTACAGATCTCACCATTATAGATAATATTGCCTTCATAAGTTCCATACGGATAAATACCACTTAATACATTCATCAGTGTAGATTTTCCGGCTCCATTTTCACCTACCAGCGCATGGATCTCGCCTTCTTCTACCTGAAGATTTACGTTGTCCAGTGCTTTTACACCTGGGAAAGTTTTGGTGATATTTTTCATTTCCAAAAGTATCTTAGCCAACTTCTATCTCCCTCCCTTTTTTATAAAAGAATCCTGCCTGCGGCGGGTTAACTTAGAGCGTGTTTGAAAAATACTTTCTGCATTGCAGAAATGATTTTTCAAACACACTCTGGTAAATACAGGCGGGAATTATCCCCGCCTGTAATATAAAATACTTGTTTTATTACTGGATCTGATCTTCTGTATAGTATCCAGAGTCAATCAGCATTTCTTTGTAGTTGTCAACAGTAACAACAACCGGATCGCAAAGGTATGTTGGGATAACGCCTGTGCCGTTGTCATAGGATTCTGTATCGTTAACTTCTGGTTCTTCACCTTTCATGATAGCGTCAACCATATCAACTACTGCAGATGCAAGAGCACGTGTATCTTTGAATACTGACATAGCCTGTTTTCCAGCTACAAGGTTTTTAACGTTTGGTGTATCACAGTCCTGACCGGTGATGATTGGATATTCTCCTGTGTAGGAAGCTGCAAGAGCATTTTCTACACCAAGTGCTGTAGAGTCGTTGGAGCAGAGAACTGCGTCAAGGTTTGTTCCGTCTGAGTAGTTACCAGCGATGATTGTATCCATTCTGTCCTGAGCTTTTGCACTGTCCCAGTTAGCAGTTGCAACCTGCTCGAACTCTGTCTGTCCGGATTTAACTACCAGTTTGCCTTCGTCGATGTATTTCTGAAGTACATCCATTGCTCCGCCGAAGAAGAAGTTACAGTTGTTATCACCAGGATCACCTGTGAATAATTCGATATTGAATGGTCCGTCCTGATTGTCAAGATCAAGTGCATCTACTAAGTATTCGCCCTGTTTCTGACCTACTTTGTAGTTATCAAATGTTGCATAGTAGGAAACTGCGTCTGAGTTCATAAGCAGACGGTCATAGGAGATAACCGGGATTCCTGCTTCTTTTGCCTGTTTCAGTGGCTCGCCAAGGCTGCTTCCGTCGATAGATGCTACAACCAGAAGGTCACATCCGTTTGCTACCTGGTTCTCAAGCTGTGAAACCTGTGTGCTTACGTCGTTGGATGCATACTGAAGGTCTACTTCATAGCCAGCTGCTTCCAGCTCTTTCTTCATGTTCTCGCCATCCTGATTCCATCTCTGAAGGTCCTTGGTAGGCATTGTAACACCGATCAGTTTCTTGTCATCCGCTTTAACAGCTACACCCGGGATGACTACCATTCCAGCTACCATTGATGCGCAAAGGATTGCAGATACCAGTTTCTTTTTCATTGTAAAAACCTCCGTTTCTTTTTTTACGTTTCTCACGTTTTCTTGATGATGTTACTATAGCACACAGAAGTCTGGACTTGGTTGGCAAGAAACAAGACATTTTAAGAAAAATAAAAAATGCCCTGCATAGAACAGGACATTTTTGTTACAAAAAAGTGCTAGAAGGAAGTAGCTGATTTACGCAGTAAATCCGCGGATTCCGAATGTTTGCAGAATTGCGGGAGTTGCCTAGCAGCGGAGCAATTTGTCAGTATCGTAACTCCCCCAAAACCTCAGCTATAATCCGCATTCAGATAAACTTCGTCTCTTCGGTGAAAACCACCGTCAATGATTACTTTGTCTATATTCTCTTTTGTCACCGCAATTGGTTCAAGGATTCTGGACGGTACATCATAAGTTCCGTCGTTTACAGTCTCTGTCACGCCTTCCAGCTCGGAAGGGTCTTTGCCGCTTCCGATCTCCACCGCATATTTCGCAGCTTCTCTTGCAAGATCTTCGATTGGCTTAAATGCAGTCATGTACTGCGTTCCCTCTACGATTCTCTGGCAGGCAGCCAGATCTCCATCCTGTCCCACGACAATTACATCTCCCGCCATCTGGTTCTCTGCAAGTACCTCCACGACCTGACTGGCAATGTCATCATTTCCACACATGATGCCTTTGACATGCGGATATTTCTCCAGTGCTTCTTCCATATATCCTTCCGCCAGTTCTGCCATCCAGCCTTCACAATTTGCTTCATAAACGACATTAAGATCTGAATTCTTCAGCACATCATCAAAACCTTTCTTGAGCATGTGGACATTATTGTCCGTGGAAGATCCCTGGATCATAAAAATATCTCCACCCTGAGGAATCGCATCGATCAATGCCTGTGCCATAATTTCGCCTACCTTGCGGTTATCAAAGGATATATAAAGATTCGTATTCGAGTTGTTAATCATTCTGTCATAAGAAATAACAGGGATTCCTGCATTCTGGGCTTTCTGTATCACGTCTGAAAGAGCGCCACAGTCCCTGGCAATCACCACGATCACATCCACCTGTTTGCTGATAAAATATTCAATCTGGCTGATCTGTTCTTTAGCATCTGCCCCTGCATCCTGCACATTTACGTCCGCACCCATTTCTCTGGCAGTCGCCACAAAAACGTCTCTGTCGCGAATCCATCTTTCGATGACAAAAGAATCCACTGTAAGTCCGATCTGTATCTTATCGTCTTCTTTCTTAGCAGACGCTGTCTTTTCCTGTTCACTTTGTGTTTCCTCTGTAGAAGAACCACATCCGCCTAGAATCAATGCTCCTATACCAATCAGTAGTGCCCCCAAAAATATCCTCTTTACAGCACCCTTCTTTTCTGATTTTTTCTTCTTATCTGTTATATGTCCCTTCATCAGCCTAACCTCTCTCTGAACTCACTCGGTGTCACACCCTCATATTTCTTAAAGATCCTGCTGAAATAATTCGGGTCACTATATCCGGACTGTGCACATATCTCTTTGATAGACAGCTGAGAATCCTGCAAAAGCTCTCTGGCATTTTTCAGTCGTATTTCTGTCAGATGTTCAATAAAGTTCTTGCCCGTCTCCTGCTTAAATAATTTACTGAAATAATACGGACTGATATCCACTTCTCTTGAAACATCATCCAATGAAATATCCTTGCGGAAGTTTTCATCGATATATTCTTTCGCCCTGTCTATAACACTAACTGCCTCTTTCTCCTTAGAATCCTCCATCTTTGCACCGATTTCTCTTGTTTTGTCCAGAAACCAGTTTCTCAGACTTTCCATGTTCGGGCATGCCTGGAGTTCCCTGATATATCCGCGTCTGTCATTAATATTATATTTCATGGTTCCTGCAAAGAAAGCCCTGCGTTCCGCATCCATTACCAGCTCCAGAATCTTAATCTCCACATCCTCTCTGGAAACGGCAGATTGTCCCTCCATCCATTCAAAAAATTCATTTGCACAGTTAAGAGCACCTGCTACATCCTTCTCCAGAATTCGTTTCTGATATCTGCTCTCCAAATCCCTTGGATATTCTCCCTCATATTTCTGTGCTACCGGCACATCCTCGATATGCACCACATGGCTGGTACTCTCTCTGAGCGCAACTACTGCCTCCTGGAAAGATTCCTTTACGCTGCCCAGTTCTTTGACTCTTCCGATTCCACAACGAAACATACTGTCGATTCTGTTCTCAAATTTATGTACCATGTTTCTGGCCCTTGTAACAATGGCAACTCTCTCCTCGTAATCCTCTTTCTCTTCTTCATATGGAACCAGAAGTACGATTCTGTTACCCATGATCGGACCTACCAGACATTCAAAGAAATCCTGAGCGATCTCGCGGAAAGTAGAGTAGAATTTATTTGCCCTGACACTTGCTCCTACTGCGTTGCTCAACACTCCATTCTCCAGAGAATCGCCAAATTCTACAACCATCATGTAGCCATATTTCTGCTGAATATCCAGAAGCTGTGTATAATTATCCTGATACGTGACAAAATCATCCTGCAACAGAATATTATTGATATAACCACTTTCTATCATAGGTACGACTGTCTCAAGTTTTTCTCTGATACGAAGATCATCACTTCTTTTTTGGCGCGTCTGGTCTACCTTTGCCATCATTTTTGCACAGGTCTCCAGGATTACCTTTTTATTTACAGGTTTGGTAAGAAATTCCTGTACTCCCAGACTCAGCGCCTCTTTTGCATAATTGAATTTATCATAGGCCGTTATGATCACAAAGACTGCGGAACTGTTGAACTTCTTAATTTCTTTGATTGCCTGAATGCCACTGATTCCTGGCATCTGTATATCCATGAAGCAGATATCCGGCGGATATGCCTGTGCCATCTCCACCACGACTCTGCCTGACTTTGCACAGTGAATCTCACATTCATTTCCATATTCAGATTCAATGATTTTCTTTAACGACTCCAGCATGATACCTTCATCATCTGCTAACAAAATTCTGTACATTGCTTCTCTCCCCAAAATTATATTTTCGCCATACATTCATGCAAGTATACCACCATTCTCCTATCAGACCGGTATATAAATCACAACTTCTGTACCTTTATTTTCCCCGTCACTGTTGATTTCCACAAGCCCCGGTTCTTCATAATAAAGTTCCAGCCGGCTGATTACATTGTTCATACCGATTCCGGTGGAATCGCTCTGCTCATTACAGTGCTCTTTATTTCCGGACAGAACACTTTCTATCTGCTCCGGTGTCATTCCTTTTCCATTATCTTTCACACTGATTCGGATATAATCCGCATCTCCGGTAACTGTCAGGTGGATTTTCCCCTCCCACTCAATATCCCGGATTCCATGATTTACCGCATTCTCCACGACCGGCTGTAAAATCATACTTGGGACACGTACATTCTCCAGTGATTCATCTACATCTTTGTTGAAATGAATATCCCCAGCAAACCGGACATTCAGAATGTAAATATAATTATCAACAGCTTCCAGTTCCTCTCCCAGAGTAGCATCCTCCTGTCCTTTCTTGACATTATAGCGGAAAAAGTCTGCCATTTTTTCAACGAAGATTCCTGTCTGCTCCGCATCCTCCATCATAGCAAGCTGAGCACCAGCATTCAGAGAATTAAACAGGAAATGTGGATTGATCTGTGACTGAAGATATTTTAGCTGAGCCTCTTTGAGGTGGTTTTCCATAAGAAGCTCTCTCTCCATCATCTGCTGCTCTTTCTCCATACTTGCCTTCGTTCTTGTTATATACAGATCCAGATTCTCAACCATGGTGTTAAAAGCCCTTGTTACCATTCCAAGTTCATCCTGTGCATCTGTATCATGCATTTTTACATGGAAATTTCCCTGACCTACCAGCTGTGCGGTCTCGGCCATATTTGAAAGAGGACCAAACATCTTTCTGGTCACCTGGAAAAGCAGAACCATTCCGCCTGCTACGATTCCAAGCATAATGATCGTATTGCTGACTTCCAGATAGCGCATTACAGCACGCAACACAGAATATGTATTGGAATTCTCCTGAAACATCAGATTATTCAGTTCCTCGATGGATGACTGTATGTAACCGTAAAGCTTTGTTGTCTCATCATATTTTCGCTTATACTTCTCCACATTCCTGCCTCGTTTGGCCGCAACAGTCTCGGCTGTGCAGTCCAAATAAGTCTCTGACATTTTTCTGATATTTCGTTCCAGCAGTTTCACAGAATCATCTATATTCTCCTCATTAAGCTTCTCAAGCTGATCTCTGTACTTCGCTTCATTTTGATAGTAGTCCAGAAGCGCCTGAGAACTTTTTACCTTAAGATAACTATACATATTATCCTGTACTTTCTCAAAAATCTGTGAAAGTTCTGTAAGCTCTGTATTGCTGGCATAAACATTATCCATCCTCTGCATAGAATTATTGATTCGTGCATAGAAGAGCATATTCATAGAAAAAAGAAGAATCGCGATCATTCCCACTTCTATAATGATCTTACTGACCAGAGAAAAATCTCTCCATCGTATCTGTTTCATTTCGGCTGTACCTCCCTTCTCATTGCACGTACTGCCTCTCTGTCCAGGAAGTTAATATCTACGTTGTAATAAGAATTCGTTCTTCCATCCTTCTGATATTCTGTAAGAGCTTCAATACTATATCTGCCAAGCTGTTCTGTATCCACGTCACAGGTAACTGAAATTACACCTTTTTCCACTGCTGTCAGAATATCATCGGAACTATAATAACCTATGATCGTAACCTTTCCCGCAAGATTAAAGTCAAGGACTGCCTGACGTGCACATTCGGTAGTATCTTCATCCATGCATACCAGAATATCCGGCACTTTATCTTTCTGCTGAAAAATATCTGTGACTGCTTCTTCTGTCTCAAAAATTCCCGTTGAAAGCAGATTCTTTCCTGTTACCTGAATACTTTGTGAGTCACCGGCTTTAGCCTGAGCTGCATTGCTGATCTGAGTATAGATCTGACTCTGATTCATATCGTCGATGTTCTTTTTCAACAGAATCAGGATACTTTCTGTATCTTTTGTCACATATTCTGCTACTTTTTCCCCATAGGCACTTCCCAGCTGATAATCACTCACACCGACGAAACTCTGGCGTTTACTGTGAACTGCGTCTCCCATGACAGTGACAACAGGAATTCCTTTCTGAACCGCTTCGTTGATCTTTGCTTCCAGCCCCTGTTCTCCATTATATTGCAGAATAATTCCATCTACGCTGGAGGCGATGCTCATGTTCATATAATCCAGCTTTGTGTAGTCATTGTCATTGCTGCTTTCCTGAAGTTCAAGAATTGCATCATTCTTCTTCGCCCATTCCTGCGCGCAGCCATAAACAGCCTGCCAGAATGAAGAGTCCGGACTATCTACGATCATGTCATATTTGTATCTGTATACTTCGCTGTTTGCTTCCTCCTGATTGCTTTTACCAGTCAGCCCTTCATAGTAGGATTCTCCCGTTATGTAAAAAACCACCAGAATGCCTGCCAACACAAGGAATATGATTAGATTTGTCTGTTTCTTTTTCATTTCATTCTCCATCAACTATCTAAGTATATTTTTCCACAGCCGGTCATATCATTACCGGTCCTGTAAAACCAAACTGTATTTATTATACAATAAATCGGTATGTTTTGCTTTCTTTTTTTCATATAATACAGTGTATTGCCTACCATTTCCTAATTATTCAATGGAGAGATTATGAAAATGATATCAAATAAAATCGCTTCTAAAATTAAATACCGATGTCTTATCCCCTTATGTGTTCTTTTACTTTTTGCGTTCTTTTTCGCTGATACAGACAGACGCATCCAAACCCTCACCACAATCGCAGGCCCCGGTATGCTTTCTCTGGTAAATCAGTCACTTACCTCTGCCGACCAGAATGCAGCCGCAGTTTCCAAATATTTTTCTCCGGAAGTCTCCAACACACTTCCATCAAAAGAAGCTCCAAGAATCGCCCTTACCTTCGATGACGGGCCAAATTCCAAGTATACGCCCCTTCTCCTGGATGGTCTGAGAGAAAGAAAAGTTCATGCATCTTTTTTTCTGATTGGGGAAAATATTGAAGGGAATGAAGATATCCTTCAGCAGATGCGGCGCGATGGTCACCTGATTGGAAATCACACCTGGGACCATGTACAACTTAATAAAATACCAACTCAGAAAGTTCGCATGGAAATTGAAAAAACAAATAATCGTATCTATGAAGCCACAGGTGTTTATCCCTCCTATGTGCGCCCTCCATTTGGTGCATGGCTCAAAGATATGGAGCTGTCTGTTACCATGCTTCCTGTTTTCTGGGATGTTGATACACTGGACTGGAAGAGCCAGAATATAGGCTCCATACTTTCTATTGTAGAAAAAGAAGTTCGTGATGGTTCCATCATTCTCATGCATGATGGCTATCAGACTTCTGTTGATGCGGCATTAAAAATCGTTGATCTGTTCTCCGAAAAAGGATATGTTTTTGTCACTGCCGACCAGCTGCTGGTTACCTGATCATGTTTACATAATCAGGTATTGTTGTTCCTGTAAAAAGGTTTGCTTTTTCCTAACTGATTCGTTATACTAACAGTAATTACATTATATGTACAAAAGGAGTAATCAAACGAATGGACAAATTATTTAACATGGACAACAAGTTCTTCACCGTAATGGGACGTGTGGCTGACCTTATCATGCTCAATGTGGTCTGCCTGATCTGTTGTCTGCCAATCGTAACCATTGGAGCGTCACTGACTGCACTCCACTATGTCACACTGAAAATGGCACGTAATGAAGAATCTTATATCATCCGAAGCTTCTTTAAATCTTTTAAACAGAACTTCAAACAGGCAACGATCATCAAT
>OODB01002101.1_pt1 | contig 11947 bp, 17 predicted proteins | sample 1671721 | NCBI WGS metagenome assembly OODB01 (sample SAMN06348185, study PRJEB24527) | human gut metagenome | biome: human gut; feature: ankylosing spondylitis patient; material: feces | host: Homo sapiens | place: China | collected 2015-10
AGGAAAAAAGAAAATTCGTTGAAATGGCAGTGTGTTAAGTTTTGACGAGAACATCGGTACACACCGAAAGAGGCTGCCGATTGAATTCAGCAGTCCCTCTCTTACGCAGCCTTAAAAGCTGAAGCGGTACTTAGTGATCGTACCATCCAAGGGTACCGATGGAGGATCTACCAAAAACTCGGCTTAAACAGTACTGACCAATTAATCAAGATCATCCGACAAGAATGGCTCTATTGAAGTTAAGGTACCGGAAAAAGATTTTCCTGGGGAGAGGGGCACCAGGTGTGCGTTGTGATAAGGGAAGAGTTTTCTTACCCTCCTTTGGAGGTAAGTCTGACGTGAAAGTCCGGCAGTTAGCTTCGCCGGACTTTTTTGTTTTTCCAGAGTTTGATAGTTGTTACAAAATACTAGAGTGTTACCACTGATATCCCACGCCAACAGAACCACCGAAATGGCCCTGGGAGTTGGCACTGCCTGTGGCTTTCATTACCCATTTGCCGTTATCTGTAATATGAGAAACACCAAGAGCATAACCGCTCTGGCCTCGATAAACACCACCTGACATAGCCATCATGCTTTTTCCGGGTAAGTATGCTTGAGGCAAACCAGCCGTGGCAATTGCCATAGCAATACCGGCCTGTGCTTCTTTTTCTACAGTGTCGATTTTACTAAGTAGAGATCTGTTCATTGAGTCTACTTTTTTGTTCATTGAATCAAATTGTTGAGCCATATTTTGATTCAATTGAGACATATCTGCACTGACAGAATTCTGAATTTTTTCATTGACAAGTTTGAGCTGTGCGATATTAACTGCGTCCGTGTCTTCGGTACCCGCTGCAACATTAGTAATTTGCCGTGTTCCGTCGCCGTTGCCGACAGAGACTTCCCCGTAGGTAGATTTCCAAGTAGAACTCTGTTTTTGCTCTTCTGTGATAGATGTTCCTTCAGGCACATAGCCTTGAGAGCCTGCTCCGCGAGAAGTTTCAGAATGAGAACCCAAAGCGATACTGTTGTCTGCATTTGCTGCTGAACTTGCACCGATAGCTAAACTTCTATTACCTGCTGCGGTTGCGAATGAGCTGATCGCTACTGCATGGTCTCCTGACGCCTCGGCACCAACACCGTGTGCAATTGATCGGAAGCCGCTAGCTGTTGCAGACCAGCCCTGTGCAATAGCTCCTTCGCCTGATGCAGCAGAGCCGTATCCAAGTACAGCACTGTAATTGCCGGAAGCTGAAGAATGGCCGCCAAGTACGACGCTGGATTGACCGGCAGATTGAGAGCGAAATCCAACTGCTACACTTTGGTTTCCGTTTGGAATACCGTTGATACCATTATTATCGGAATTGAGGTAAGAACCAATTGCTACTGAGTAATCTCCCGTTGTCCAGGAGGTATGGCCAACCGAGGTAGAACCGTACCCCGTAGAATGAGTTTCCGTACCTAAAGCAGTTGAATACGTGCTTTCGGCTTTTGCGTTGTAGCCAAACGAAGATGAATACATGGCGTTAGCTACTGAACTATCTCCGTATGAAGTATTATCTCCCGCTATCGCCCCCCCCCTGTGTAGCATCTATGAAAGAAATTACCAGGGTACTTAGAGTCAAGAAAACTAGTTTCTTTTTCATATTTACTCCTTGAGAATGATTGCCCTGTCCATATACCGACAAGCTTTTTCATTTTACTTTCTTGCAAGATGACTTTCAATCCTGTGACTTTTCCTCGCCTTCACAAACTTAAGGAATCTCTGCACAAAAGGTGGGTAATGTGATATTATTGGCACACTAATGAAAGGTAAGACTATGAAGATAAAAGCTTCCTCCTTCGCTGATTTATTCGCTAAAACCTCCCCGCAACCGGACAGTGCGGAACAAAGTTCCCTGAGACTTTAGATCGCCTCACCCCTTGGCAAATTGGTTATATTACCGAGGTTCCTCAATGCTCAAAACAAAGAAAACTCCCCGTGATCGGGCATTCTTTCCAACAGAATTTCCGCGTGTTTCTCGTGTCCCTGAAGGGATTTCTCCCGAGGCTTTTCATTTAAATCGGGAATTTCTTTCCGTTGTCATGCTGAGATATATGACATCCCGCTTGCGTGCCGTATATCAGGCATATGAAGGAGATATGGTACTCTGTTTGGTATTGGGTGAAATAGCTACTCGAAATACGGATCTGATTCGTCCTGAAAGAAATGACTACAACCGGCCTAACGCACCCCAACGACAATATCTCCCTTGCAATGCTCTCTCAATAGAGAAGGTTACGGGAATTCCGCGTGAAACTGTTCGCAGAAAAATTGCGAAGCTTCTTGATCTGGGCTGGATCGAAAAGACTCCGGATGATATGTATATTATTTCAGACAAATCAAAAGAGGTATTTGCCGCATTTGATGATGCTCAATTATTTGACTTTGTTAATACGGTTCATCAAATAGCAAAAATAATAAAAGAAAAAGGCTGAAACAAAACTCGGAATAATCGAGTTTTGAAACAGCCTTTTCTTTTTCACTACAGGAATTAGAGGAGATAGCCTTCCGGCTTGTAACTTGCCGAAGAAACCATTTCCAACCTCTCCTTATCATCGCTCCACATACTCAAGCGAGTCATGGTATCGATGACAAAATCACGCAACGAAATTTGTTGCGCATCCCAATCATCCGTTGATTGAACAACGGAAGCCAAAGGCGTTACCTCATTCCGTAAAGTCGTAAGTTCGGGGTACTCATAACTCCAACGTCCGAGGCTCGTACAAATAGTACGAACCTTTGGGTAAACAAGGTTAAACCGCCCTTCACTTAGATATTCCAAAACTTCCGAGGCTCTTATCGCGTTAAGATCTTTTATCACGCTTAGAGCATCCCTACTGCTAAAAGTGGTCGTCCATCTTCTGAATTTGCAGTGTTTGACGAGATGCTCAGCAAGGTTTTGCTCTTCCGTCAGTGACAAAAAACTTGATGCCTCGAATAACAGATCTATGAATTTCTTTTTCTGTTTATCAAGAAAGTGCTCGACCTTCTTGATATTAAATTCAGTCGTCAAATAACAACTGTTTCCATCAAAGAAATCTCCTTTTTGTCGCATGAAGTCAAAAACTTGATTTCGATGCGTGCGGAGATCTGTAAGCGCTGCCGTCGGAATGTTTTTTTCTCGAACTATAAAACCAGAATCACTGGTTTGAACAGTCCCGTTCGGGAGGCTGTAGCTCAACAACACCAAAAATACCATTTCAGGTGCTCCTGTTAAAAAGGGGCACCTTCCCCTTGGGGTCAATGCCCCAAGGGGTTGGTAATCAGTGATACTGGACATAATCGAGGTCGATTATGTCTCCCGTTTCACCGTCTTGGATAAAAACCAAGCGCCAGGAAGCACTCACGCTAATGGCGTACTTCCTGTTGCTCAATTTATGTTTCCTCTTTTCTAAAATCTCATGAATCTGACGAGATCTTTTGAGAAGAGGCAACGGAACGCAGATCAACTCGATCAAAATATGAACAAGTTTTTCCGCGTCCGCGCTCCGGATTCCGGAAGTGTCACCCGTTTGGATGAACTTCTTTAGTCCCTTATGCCGGACGGAACGTATTCTCATACACCCGCCTTAGCATTTGTCTTGGCTCTGCGAAAAGCATTCAAAACGGTAAGATTGTCGTTTATCAGATTTGCCAGAGCCTTTAGAACGGGGTCGTCAACCATCGGAATATCCGGCGGATTGTCAATCCCGATAAAAAACAACTCACGCATTTCATGACTTTGATCATGCAGTGCTTCAACTGCCAAATCCACCGGTAAAGCGGCAAATTCTTCAAGTTGCTTTCGCTGTAATTCAACGTACTTTCTCACTTCTTTGTAGTCCATGGTGAACTCCATAAAAAAGCGAGACTTTGCCCCTGCGGGACAAAGCCCCGCAGGGTTAAAAATCAAAGATCAGATCGGAAATGAATCAGGTCCGAACATCAAAAGATGATCGTTCCAGTCAACTCCCCGTTGGTCTTCTTTTAGGTTTTCGTCAGGCAAAAACACGAAAGCCCGGATTCCCGAGGCTTTCAATCTTTGCTTGAGTTTGTTTGCGGCTTCCTGTCCTGTAAAGGACTTATCCTTATCGGCAAATATGCAGACGGTTTTAACGGTTGAGGGGATCTCAATCGTTTCCAGTCCGTGGGCACTAATTGCCGACCAGCAGGGAAAGCCGGTAGCAGTTACAACTGACAGCGCAGTTTCGATACCCTCTGCAACGCAAAGAACATCAGAGGGCGCGTTTCCAAGACGTATGGCGCAACCGTTGACGCTTCGGTCAAAGGGAATTGGCATCAGTTTTTTCGGGCAGGAAACAGAAGCTTTTTTTCCTTCTTGCGTGAGAAAAGTTCGATGCAGCGTAATTGCCGCACCGTTCTTATCCCTTACAAGAGCTATAAAGCCCGGGAAACTGGTGACCTTTCCATCCTCATCGACGTAACTCATCTGGGCTACGTACCGAAGATCAGACAAATTGATCGGATTAAATTCAGCTTCTCTAATTCCTCTGTTACGAAGATAAAGAGCTGCCGGATTATTTCCGCTCAAAGACAGCGGTTCCGAGCTTTTCCAAAGCGCCCTCATCTGAAGTCGCCTTTTTTCCAAAACTGCCGCTTTCTTTTCCTCCTCAGCACGAATTTCTTCGGCACTGGGGAGGCGTCGGGCCGACCACAGAGTCTTAGTAAACTCTTTACCTTTGGAATTAATCGCCTTTTGTTTTGCGACAAGCGTTAATTCGGCGGTGTCTCCGACTTTTAATCCGGCCAGTTCACAGGCCCGTTTCAGATCCGCACCCCAATGGACAGAACCGTCGGTAAAGCGAATCAGAAAACAGTCCCTTCCGTTTCGAAGCTTAGTCATTCCGATAAATCGAATCTCTCCGGAGAACTTGGAACCCTCTGTCTCCGTTGAGATTATTTGAGCCGATGAATAATCAAGACGTAAAAATGCGCCAACTTTATTTACCGTCTCATTGAATGACCAGCCCGTAACCCATTGCAATAGTGCAAAACCGTCGTTATAAGCTCCGCACGTATTGCAAATACCGGCCCCCGTTTCCTCCCAGTGTGGGAAAAGCCGAAATCCGTCAGTTCCGCCGTGTACGGGACAACTAACATGATTTGGTGCCCTGTCCACAGCTTCATTCAGCTGAGGTGCCAAGGCGCCGAAGATCTCGCGCCAATGTCCCTTAGCCGCTTCTTTTACAACATGAATCTGATAACTCATCAGTTATCCTCCAAAAAAGAAGCAAGGGAACCCGCAAGGGTTTAACCCTTGCAGGTTGAAAAGCGGCTGAATAATCAGCCTTTCTTACGAGTTCAACAACAAGAAACACCTTGTAAAGAATGAACCCGCACATATTCAGGCACAAATGAGTGAACGCGATAGATCCGATAACTTCGACTCTATTAACTCTTGTTCATCCAATATGTCTCTGATTCGGTAGGAAGCACCGTTTATTCCATGTCCGTTCGGTCCAATCCAAAGAAATGTTTCATAGTCCGGATCGAAACCCTCGTAACTTTCTTGAACCTTTTTGCAAAGGTCATCAAAGTCGCGAACATCTTCGATTTCCAAGGAGTAATCCCTGTTTAAAGAGAAAAGGGGAACAAACGTTGCTGTGACAGAAGAGTTTTCCTGAGAGAAGTCAACCTCCCAATCGGAATTGGAATGTATCGCTCTCCATTGTTTTGCAGAAAACATCTTCCTAATAGAATTTTTCATAAAAGCATCTCCAAAGAAAAAAGGGGACGCTTTTCCCTTACGGGGAAAGTATCCCCGTAAGGGTCTAATAATCAGTTAGGCTGTTTTAAGTTCGTAGATTGTTCGGAAATCCTCGTCTTTGTACTTAAAGTCCGGGTATTCCTCCTCCGCAAACTTTGCAGCGTCTTCTTCATCCAAAAACCAACCGTGGCGACAAAAATCATCGGATTGAGGCCCGCAGACTTCAAACAAATCTCCGTTAATGGCCTGTTCAATGATCTCCGCCTCCTTAGCGAGTCTCTTCAGAACTTCTTCTTCCGTGACAGCCTCTTTCGGTTTCCCAAGAAAAGCTGCGGCATTCTTCTTGGAAACAACTCCAATGTTTCCTTTGAATGAATCCCATCCATCAGGGTGAAGCCGGAAAAAGATTGAAAGTGAAACCAATAACGTGAATGATTCCCGCAGTTGATTTCGAACAAAAACATCTCGTTCTTCTGAGCGTGTCTGATCCGCTTACGAATCTCTTCGACGGAAAAAACATCCGTACCCATCCAATTTGCAACTTCCGGATGCAAGCAATAAAACTTAAATCCGCTTGAACTTAGATATTCAAGAGATTCTTTTAATGCCTCATCGGGAAAATCGCAGTAATCGACGGTGATGGATTCAGTGTGTGAACGATTGAAAAACGTTAGCATTTGAGTCTCCTCAAAAAAATGCGGAGACTTCTCCCCTGCGGGAAAATCCCCGCAAGGGTTGAAAATAAAAATCAGCTTCTAGTCTTTCGGCAATTGAACTTCCGCCGGCCAAGACTTCGAAGTGTTGTACAGAATCACTCCATATCCGTAGCTGTCTTTACTACTCCCAGCTAGAAAATCGGCCAATTCGTGAGTAAGTTTCACGAAGTTTGCCGATCCGAAATATCTGAGAGATTCAAACAGGCCGAACGCACTTTGGATATTCTCGAAAGTAAGTCCTAGGCAGGTTTGACCATACATACATCTGCCGGAATAAGAAGCGTCAATGCCGATTTCTCCTGAACTTTCGTCCGAAGCAGAAACCAAAAATTCGGCCAATTCAACAGAAATTGAATTACTCATAAAAATCTCCAAGAAAGAAGCGGAGACTTCCCCTCACGGGGATCAGTCCCCGCAAGAGTTAAAAGTAAATTTAGTGAAAAGCAGGATTCCTAATCGGTCGATATTCCGGCCCTACAAGAACTGCGCAGCCGTCATCCGAAAGAGATTCCGTGAATCCGGAAACCTCCAAGTGGTAGGGCATTTGCTTTCCGGTCAACTCTTCAATGCAGGTGATAAGTTCGTCGAAAAAGATTCCGACTTTCCTCACTTCGCCGTCAACTTCAATGGAATAAGAATCATCCCAATCAAGCAAGACAGTAAAGTTTTTCCCCTCATAGAACAACTTGAGACCGTAATTACAAAACGTGTTTTCCTCGTTGGCCTGACGGGGAATCCGATGACAGGATCTGGACACTGCCAGAATAGTCGTCGGATCGACGCCAAACTCAATGAGATTTTCAAAACCGCCCAACTGACCAACTAAATTCGATACGACAGTTTGTAGATTCAACATAAATTGCTCCGTTAAAAAAACGGGGCACCTCTCCCTTGCGGGTAAGTGCCCCGCAAGGGTTAAGAAAAATGTTGTCTTAATCAATTCTGGCCGTACTCAACGGCAGAACCCGTACTTCTCGTATTCCTCCTCCCAATCATCATCGTCGGGAAAACCCGACTCCGACGGTTCCAAAGGAGAACCTTCACCGGGAAGAAACTTTTCAGCCCAGCGATCAACAAGACAGCATCTGATGTCTGACAGGATGTTTGAAACCGTACTTTCGATGTCGTCATCATTTACTTCAGCATGAACAAGAATCTTGCCCACATTGTTGTAAAGATCATCGACCATAGATTTCAATTCATTGATGTCTCCCGCAGTGACGGGAAGAAGAGAAGCGGCAGATTTCTTTTGCATAAAGCCTCCGAGTAAATTAAACAAGCGTTTCTCTCTTTCGGGAGCCACGCACAGTAATAAGCTCGGGAAACACAGCTTTAACAAGTTTTCTGCCGGCTCCGGTTTCCGCACTTTGATAGTCGGAAGACACCCGACCGACGCCGGAAAGCTTCAAGAAGTAGAACAAACCATACACAAGAGGTCCGAAGCCTTCGGCATGATTCGTTTTACAAAATGAGAAACTGTCTCCGTCAAACGGAAAGTAGAAACCCTCCGAAGGAACGGTCTCGTCATCAGGATGAATAAAAATCGCATTGGAGTTTTTCCATAAAGCGACCAGCTTCTCTTCTCTGTTGTCGGCAGATTCAAGAATTTTCAGTTGGTTTTGAGAATCTTCCAACCATTCATCCCATCTTCCGGAATGTTCCTCTTTCTTCGCAAAAATTTCAGCGCTGTTAGTCGTATGGTCAAACCAATACGTCACAATTTTTGCTGCATCTTCACAAAGTTGAGCGGCCTGTTCCTCACTCAAAGAAACAGTTCTGTTGAAATAATGGGTGTATCCCATGATGAGTCTCCATAAATAAAAAGCGGAGACTTCCCCTCGCAGGGATTGTCCCCGCGGGGGTAGAAGGAAAAAGCTTAAGAGTTTCCTCTCTAACTTAAATCCTTATTTTTTGTTTGCTACGATCAAGCAGAAAATGGAAAAAACAACCATTACTGCAACGAAACAAATGGCAAAAACCATGAATGAAGTTGTCATTTTTTCTCACGTTGAAACTGCCGGTACTCTCCTTCTCCACAAATGCTGGGAATGACGAAAAGCATCGGTTAATACAACAATGAATCTCTATTTTTTGGACTTGGTAAAGCACCACAGAGTGAATCCAAGAGCCAATGCCAGAAATAGTGCATCAAAACACCAAAATACGGCAGTCATTTAATCACCCTTAAGTTAGTTAGTACCAATGATACCAACGCAAACATAACTGCGGACAAACCTGCCAAAAATGCTGTTTGCCCTTCAGACTGAAAGGCCGCAATAAGGAAAGTCGCGACAGCAGCTTTTTCTGTCATATCCGACATCCTCTTTACAGTCCTGTCAAAGTCAAACTCAAAATGACAATTATGGATAATTTTGAATCTCCTTTAAAAAGGGAGACTCTCCCCTCACGGGGGAAAATCCCCGCAAGGGTTAAAAATTGAAAGCGGTTTTACCGCCTTTGTACGCAGTTGTCAGTTAAGTTCTTCTGTCTCACATATACACAAGCCAACCGAATTCACCGGCTGAATGACGCAAATGTCTTGAGGCAAGATTCACAAATATCTTCATGCCCGAACGACCGAGATTGACGGTTCGGAAACGGTTTAACGTTTCCTGATATGTACCAATTTCATCGAAACGGAGATGAGGTCCCAACAACAAAGCAGTAAACAAAAGCAGTACAGACACTATGCCGCCATTGCATTCGAACATTTCGATTCTTATTTTCATAAGAATTTTTGAAACAAGTCTCATGATTAATATTCCTAAAAATGCAGAGACTTTTCCTCCTGCGAGGAAAAATCCCCGCAGGGTTGATGATTTCAAACGTTAAGAAATAGCTGGGGTTGGCTTTGTACGCCGACCAAATCCTCAAAAGGAGTACAGTTCCAGCTTTCCGAGTAGCCTGCTTCACAGGCTTCCGCAAATTGACTTCTCTTTTCTTTTAGATAAGACATCAAAAAAGCAATATCCAGGTCGTCCGTGTACCACTTGATTTCGCGGCAAACAAAAACTGACCAGGTTTCTCCCTTCTCCTCGACTGTCTCAGCCAATTCGAAGCAATCCAAAAGCTTGGATTCGGGGAATTCTTTCTTAAATATCTTCTCTAAGGTTTCGTAATCTTCTTTACAGATCACGAATGCAACGTCACTTCTAACTCCCATAATTAATCTCCAAAAAAGGAGATTTTCCCCCTCACGGGGAAAAATCCCCGTAAGGGTTGGCGGAGCGCCCCGCTTATTAGGCGGGGCATAATTTACGTTACCTCGGATCCTTCATAAATATCACCAGTAACAAAAGGAAAAAATACACTTCCTTCCAATCACTTAGAGATATAATGAAATCCAAGGAGACGTTAACTATGTTGAGATCCATAGCGTCTCTCCCAGAAGCCCCCGACTGCGAATCGGGGGTTTTGTTTATCTGCCGGTTGCCCGGGCCTTTGTATAAAACCTCAAAACAAATTTTGAATTTGAGAGGTTTTAGAAAATCAAGGACGGAGAGCGTTATGAAAACCAGACGCTCCAAAAAATAAAAATCACAGCCTCGTTAATTAAGTTAGGCAGCACAATCCTCAAGCATCAGCTTTTTAGCGAGCGAAAAAACCGCACCCGGTAATCTTGAGAGAGATTCAACACACTCAAAATTTTTACCAAAAAACATCGGCAGGTTTCCTTCAGCTCTTATTCCGATAGCACCGGTTTTTATACCGTCTTTATCGAAACTTGCTCTTAGCTTTTCAACTTCAGAATCAGCTTCACTAAAAATACCGTCTGTGATAACAAGCACAATTTTCTTATCGGCCTCTTGTGTTGCAAGGACACTTCTCACCTCTTCCATCGCAGTGAGGAAAGGGGTATAGCCGAATGTGCTTAAGCCTTGAATGATAGAAGCAAATGTACGAGGCTTTTCACCCAAAGGAACGACGGTAACACGACCGGTATCTTTGGTAATGGCCGGAAAAGCTGAAAGCTGTGCTTTAGTTTGGGGAATCCTGTCAAGAGTCTCCAACAAAGCATAAGCGGCAATCTTCGCCATTTGTGCGTCATCTTTCGTCATTGAACCTGAGCGATCCAAAAGAATATGAACAATCGTTCTTTTAGATTTGAACAGGATTGGACTCCGAAAAATGCGCATATCCCAAGTTGACAACTTATTTAAATTGCCAAAATCCAGTCTTCTACCGTTTCTACCGTTTCCGAGGTTTTGCATACTTTGAGTCTGAATCAAGCTTTCCAAACCGCGACGTAACCCTTGCGTCAGCCCTAATGCCTTTTGTCTAAACAAATTTGTTGACTCAGGACTAGAACTTCTAAGAGTGTCTTTTATGCGTGCAGCGGATTCATTTGCAAGCATAATCGCCGGGCGCTTGTGTTCGGTCGAAAACTTTTCCGCAGATTGGACAGCCAGTTGTTTGAACTTTCTGCTTATATCCAACGGTGTATCTTCGATCACCTCAATAAGTTGCAAATCTTTATGTTTGCCGGACTTAGGCTTATCGGAGTTTTGAGCCCCAGACTTACCTACCAACTTAGAAGATCGAGCAGAATCGGATTTCTTCTCCTCTGCTCTTTCTTTTTTGTCGGTTTCGTACAGATCCAGCAATTTTTGAGCCAGTTCACCAATTTTGAGTGTGGTGTCCGCCGAAGCGAACTCTTTCGTCAAAAGAGCTTCAGCTCTGGCTTTCAAGCCCGGAAGACGGGTTTCCAGTATATTGCCCAATACACTTTCAAGATTTGTGAACTTTGGAAAGAAAATTGAAAGTTTGGTTTTAATAAACATCATTGCCCAAACCAGCATTAGGGTAACGTTGTTTAACCTTTCATATTCCCAACCTTCCACACATTTCAAATGTGCCTTATTAAGGAGGTAAATAGCTCCGAAGAAATTCTTACAAGTAATTTCCTCAATCCTGCAATCTTCCAGCATATTGGTTGCACTGAAAAGATTTGCCAGTCCGGTCGGCGGGAGAGACCGAAAGTCTGTCAGGCGAACATGAGCGCATTCATGGATGAGAAATCCCAAAAATGCCTCTTTGTCGCCTAACGTCGATTCTTCCGACAAAATGGGTAGAACTATGGTTGAACCGTCAGTATGAGGTACTGCGTTTCCTTCAAAGCAAACATTTACTCCAAACTTATCAGCTAAAGATTTAGCTGTGATTGGTAAGCTGCGAATAAACGCAGCAGTTGCAGCGTTAGCCATTGCCATCTCCAAAAGAAAAGCGGAGACAGCCGTCCCTTGCGGGGAGGTGTCCCCGCAGGGTTAAATTTAATTAAGAGTCTTTCGCCTGAAGGCAAAAAACATTGAGTAAGAAGGTTTGTTGCTATTTGATTCCAAATCTAAGAATCCAGCCGAACGATAAAATTCGGCGGCTCTGCTATTTTTAGGTTGAACATAAACACCATGCGATGCAACAGGTGATTCTTCAGCCAAGAGCAAGGCAGAATTGAGTAGGTAATGCCCTACTCGCTTTCCTTGGATTTTTATATCAACAGCC
>OODB01002112.1_pt1 | contig 11868 bp, 3 predicted proteins | sample 1671721 | NCBI WGS metagenome assembly OODB01 (sample SAMN06348185, study PRJEB24527) | human gut metagenome | biome: human gut; feature: ankylosing spondylitis patient; material: feces | host: Homo sapiens | place: China | collected 2015-10
ATAATGAGAAAATTAAATATTATAAAAAATGCATCTTCAAGGGTAGTTGGAGGTGCATTTTTTTGACATTGGGAAGATGGTATGGTACACTAATGAAAGAGTATCGCCTTATGTTAAATTGACATGAAGAGATCTTGAGTTACCGAATAAACATTAATATAATGAGGTGAATGCGGTGGACAAATATGAATATAAGCAACTGTCAGAGCGAATGATAGAGCTTATGCAAAATGAAGAATACGGGGAAGCAAAAGAGATTGCTGACTCCATTGACTGGAGAAGGGTTCGCAATGCCATGATGCTTGCGAATGTAAGTGATATTTATGAAAAGACCGGTGAATATCAGAAAAGCTATGATATTTTGCAGATTGCTTATCATCGGGCAGAAGGAAGCCGGAAGGTATTGTATCGTCTGAGTTCTCTTGCACTGAAGACGGGGAATGTAGATGAAGCAATAGATTTTTATGATGAGTTTGTGCAGTTAGCACCAAAAGATCCGAACAGACATATTCTGAGATACCAGATCTTACGGGCACAGCGGGCTCCGTTAGAGCAGCAGATTGAAGCACTGGAAGAGTTTAAGAAGGCAGAATATATTGAAGAATGGGCATTTGAACTTGCAAAGCTTTATCAGGAAGCAGGTATGACGGCAGAATGTCTGGAAGAATGTGATGATCTGATCCTGTGGTTCAGTGAAGGCAAATATGTATATAAAGCAATGGAATTGAAGATGCAGTATAAGCCACTGACACCTTCGCAGCAGGAAAAGTATAATCGCAGATTTGAAAAAAATGGCGGTGAGACGGAAGAGATTCCGGATCTTGAGACGTATGTTGCAGAAAATGAAGAGCCGGAAGATCATTTGGATGAAGCAGCAACGGAGCATTCAGAGGCTGTTTCAGAAGAGCCGGTTGAGGATATTCCTGAGAGTATTGGACAGCAGGATACAGGAAAAGAAGAAAGTTCAGAGAAACCAGTCCGTAAGCCGGAAAAGAAAAAGATCGGTGATACAATGCGGCTGGATGAGGCGTTGGAGCAGTTACTGCATCGCAAGCCGGAAGTATCTGCGGCAGAGGATGAAGAGCCGGATATTTCTGATCTTGAGAGTGCGATCGGTGATATTGAGTCGGTCGTGGATCTTGATATGGTAAATCAGATTTCACAGGAAAAGCATACAGGTGATGTGCCAATTGGAATGAAGGAACTTATTCCTGGAGAAGTATCAGAAGAAGCGGCAGATAAGACAGAGCGGATCCCTGTAGAAATCACAACAGATATTACGGAAGATGACGCAGAAGAGCTGGATCTTGAAGATCTGGTGGCAGAAGAGCTGCCGGAAGAAGTTGAAGAGGCAGAACCGGTTGAAGAAGAGGCGGAAGAAGTCGAAGAGGCAGAGCCGGTTGAAGAAGAGGCGGAAGAAGTCGAAGAAGCAGAGCCGGTTGAAGAAGAGGCAGAAGAAGTCGAAGAGGCAGAGCCGATTGAAGAAGCACAGACAGGGACAATAGAAGAAGAACTGCAAAAAATTGCTGATGCAGAACCGGCTGAACCGGAAGAAGAGATCTTCGATATGGAAGAAGCGGAAGACTTCCTGGAGGATTCACCTGCTGAGGATTGGGAAGATGATACAGAATCTTTTGAAGAAGCGGATGCAGAGGAGCTGAGTTTTGAAGAGATTTTATCTGACTGGGATTCGGAAGAAGCAGAGGCGTTGCTTGAGGATGCCGAGGAAGAGCCGATTGAAGAATCAGCAGAAGATGTCGTTGAGGCGGATGCTGAGGAAATATACGAAGAAGAGCCGGAAGACGAGGTTACGGAAGATACTCCAATCCTGTCTCCTGATATTCAGCGGCTGATTGATGAAATTGAAGGTGCAGTTCCGGCAGAGGAGTCTTTGCCAGAAGAAAAAGAGATAGAAAAAGCACCGGAAGAACCGCATGAAAATATGGGAGAAGTGACAGAATCTCTCCGTTTAGATGATCTGCCGGAGGAAGACGAAGATTTATTTGAAGATGAAGACTTCTTAGAGTCAGAGGATGAAGAGGATGAGTACGAGTCCTATGAAGACGACGATTCAGAAGAAGATGAGTATGAATCTTACGAAGATGACGATTCAGAAGAGGATGAGTATGAATCTTACGAAGATGACGATTCAGAAGAAGATGAGTATGAATCTTACGAAGACGACGATTCAGAAGAAGATGAGTATGAATCTTACGAAGACGACGATTCAGAAGATGAATATACATCCTATGATGAAGATGAGTATGAAGATGAAATCTATGATGACGAATATGAAGATGACGATGAAGCTTATTATGAAGAATCGGATGATGATGAGTTAGCAGATGATGAGGAATTCTACTATGAAGACGACGAAGAACCGGACGAAGAACCGGACGAGGAAGATGCACCTGATTTTGAAGATGAATTCAAGGTAGATCCGAAGCACAGTGAAGAGCCGGATGATCGGGAGATTCCGGACGAAGATGATGGAATTGATATCATGTCGGCTACGACACCGTTGAGCAGAAAGGAAACTGCAAAGCTGATCGCTACAGGTAAGACTTCTCCGTTGCCACTGGATGAAATTTCAGATGCATTATCCATGGATACAGGATTTGTAGTACATGGAAGATATGATCTGGAAACTCAGAGCGGAATCGGTACAAGAGCCGGCCTGACAGAAGAACAGAAGAAATTATTCTCTTATTTTGTTCCTGTGCGTGGCATGAGCGAACAGTTAGTAGATGTTCTGGAGCAGGATAAGAACTGTACAAACCGGAAGGGAACGTCGAAGACAGGAAATCTCCTGATTATTGGAGATAAAGGAAATGGCAAGACTGTTCTTGCAGTAGATGTAGTTAAAGCAATCCAGAAGCAGAGAGAGATCCGTCAGGGTAAGGTAGCAATCGTGACAGGAGAGTCCCTGAATAAGAAAAAGATCGGAGATATTTTCGATAAATTATACGGTGGTGCTTTGATCATTGAAAAAGCAGGAAAGATGAATGAAAAGACAGTCGCCAAGCTGAACAGGGCAATGGAGCGTGATACAGGAGAACTCCTGATCGTGCTTGAGGAACAGAGAAAGCCGTTAGATCGTCTGCTTTCCTCCAACCGTGAGTTCAGGAGAAAGTTTACTTCCCGTCTGGAAGTGCCGATCTTCATTAATGATGAGCTTGTAACATTTGGTCAGACTTATGCCCAGGAGAACGGTTACAAGATTGATGAAATGGGTATTCTTGCTCTTTACAGTTGCATTGATTCTCTTCAGAGAGAAGATCATTCAGTAACTGTTGCGGAAGTAAAAGAAGTAATGGATAAGGCAATCGCACATTCACAGAAAGCTTCAGCCAAGAAGCTGGTGAAGAGAGTATTCGGAAGAAATACAGATTCATCGGACAGAATTATTCTTTCCGAACGAGATTTCAACATTTAACGACAAAATTTAGTCAGAATTAATAGACAGTCTTATGAAAGGCTGTCTATTTTTGTGCAAAAATATGTTTTCACTTTCTTTTTTCAGGTACATCAAGTATAATGATGCTATGATGTTGGGAGCAAAATCCCAAGCAATGAAAGAATTCGAGCAGTGAGGTGGATTTATGGTTACAAAGAAGAAGGCAGTGAAAAAACTGCAGCCTTATGAGATAGGAGAATTGGATCACTACCTTTTCGGGCAGGGGAATCATTATGAGATTTATAAGAAGTTTGGTGCACATGAAGTGACAGCAGGCAAAAAGGGTGTTTACTTTGCAGTATGGGCTCCACATGCAAAGAGTGTTTCAGTGATCGGAGAGTTTAATGGATGGGATGCTGCAGCGGACAGGATGGAGCGGCAGGAGCCATTAGGAATCTATACAGTTTTTGTACCGGAAGCGAAAGACGGACAGATGTACAAATACTGTATTGAGACACAGAGCGGAGAGCTGATCTATAAGGCAGATCCATTTGCCAATTATGCAGAACTTCGGCCGGGAACTGCTTCCAGGATTACGGACATTTCTCATTTAAAATGGACGGATGACCGTTGGATGGAAAGCAGAAAAAAATGGGATAATAAAGAAAATCCGTTATCCATCTATGAAGTGCATATGGGTTCCTGGATGAGGCATCCGGGAAGGGAAGATGAGGGATTTTATACTTATCGTGAATTTGCAGAAGCGATTACAAAATATGTAAAAAAGATGGGGTATACGCATGTAGAACTGATGGGAATCGCGGAGCATCCATTTGATGGCTCATGGGGATATCAGGTAACTGGTTATTTTGCACCGACTTCCAGATATGGAACACCGGAAGATTTCGCTTATATGATCAATTATCTGCACCGGAATGGGATTGGTGTGATTCTTGACTGGGTTCCGGCACATTTCCCGAAGGATGCTCACGGACTGGCTGATTTTGACGGAACACCGACTTTTGAGTATGCAGATCCGAGAAAGGGAGAGCATCCTGACTGGGGAACGAAGATCTTTGATTATGAAAAGCCGCAGGTACGGAATTTCCTGATTGCAAATGCATTGTTCTGGATCGAGCATTTCCATGTGGACGGACTGCGTGTCGATGCAGTGGCATCCATGCTTTATCTTGATTATGGAAAGCAGGACGGACAGTGGGTTCCAAACAAGTATGGTGGAAATCAGAATCTTGAGGCGATTGAGTTTTTCAAGCATCTTAATTCTGTTGTACTTGGAAGAAATCCGGGGACGATGATGATCGCAGAAGAATCCACTGCATGGCCAAAGGTTACAGGAAACCCGGAGGATGACGGACTGGGATTCAGCCTGAAGTGGAATATGGGATGGATGCATGATTTTACAGAGTATATGAAGCTGGATCCGTATTTCAGGAAAAATGCACATCATATGATGACATTTTCCATGGAGTATGCATATTCGGAGAACTATATCCTTGTTCTTTCGCATGATGAAGTCGTTCATCTGAAATGCTCCATGCTGAATAAGATGCCGGGAGAAGGCTTTGACAAATATGCCAATCTCAAGGCAGCATATGCATTTATGACAGGACATCCGGGAAAGAAGCTTCTTTTTATGGGACAGGAGTTTGCACAACTGCGTGAGTGGAGCGAGGAGAGAGAACTGGACTGGTTCCTTCTTTCAGAAGAACCACATCAGCAGATCCAGAACTGGTACAGAGATCTTCTGCATTTATATAAGAAGAATCCTGCACTGTATGAGCTGGATAATGATCCGGCCGGATTTGAATGGATCAATAAAGATGATATTTTCAGAAGTATCTTCAGTTTTGTCAGACATTCAAAGGGAAAGAAAAAGAATCTTTTATTTGTGTGCAACTTTACTCCGGTAGCAAGAGAAGATTACCGGGTTGGAGTGCCGACGAAGAGGCAGTGTAAGCTGGTACTGAACAGCGACGAGAAAGAGTATGGAGGTTCCGGAGAAAAGAGAACCGAGATCTATAAGCCGGTGAAGAAAGAGTGCGACGGTCAGAAATATTCTTTTGCATATCCGCTCCCTGCTTATGGCGTTGCTGTATTTGAATATTAAAAGAATAGTTTCAAGATGGAGAAAACCACCGGATTTTAAAGAGAAGTATCTGAAAATCCGGTGATTTTTAGTTCCATATTAGACAAAAATAAGGAAGAATAGTAACGGTAATGACAAGGAAAAAAAATCTTGTAATGTTATAATAGATTTGTATACTTGCGTGATTTTATTTAATAGTTAAATAAAATTAAATTTTGCAAGGGAGGAAGAATCATGAAAGGAAGAAGAGTCCAAAAGGTACTTGCAGCAGTGCTGGCGGTGGCAATGGTTCTGCCGATGACTGCAATACCGGCAAAGGCTGAGGAAGCGGAAGAAGTTACATATAAGCTTTATCCGAATCCTCAGGAAATGACGTATCAGGATGGAAGCTACATCCTGAAAAAGAATGTCAATGTCATTTATGATGAGGATATTGACGATGCAACAAAAGCACGACTTAAAGAGACTGCAGAACTGAAAGGTCTGAATGTGACAGAATCAGATGCAGAAAAGAGTGGTGCAACGAACATTTATGTAGGAGTTTACGGATCGGACGGAACAGTAGATGATCAGATCGTAGATGGATATCATGTAGATACTTCATTATTTGATCATACCGATTCCTATTTCCTGAAAAGTGACAACAATACGATTGCTGTATTGGGAAAAGATACAGATGCAAGTTTTTATGGACTGACGACACTGTATCATGTACTTGCACAGACAGAGAGCCTGTCGATCAGAAATTTTACGATTGAAGATTATGCAGATGTTGTAAGCCGTGGATTTATTGAAGGATATTATGGAAATCCATGGTCTACAGAGGATCGTGTGAATCTGATGACATGGGGGGGATACTATAAGTTAAATGCTTATTTCTATGCACCAAAGGATGATCCGAAACACAGAACGAAATGGAATGAACTCTATACAGATGAAGAGTTAGAGAGTAAGATCAGACCACTTGCAGAAGCTGGAAATGCTTCCAAGTGCAGATTTGTGTATGCCCTGCATCCATTTCCGAGTGGAAATAACTTCCGCTTTGATACAGATGCACACTATAATGAAGATCTTGCAAAATTGAAAGCAAAGTTTAAGCAGGTAATTGATGCAGGAGTACGTCAGATTGCGATTCTTGCGGATGACTTTGTAAATCCGGGAGCAGCAAATGAAGTAAGACTTCTGAACGATATGAGTACCTGGCTGGCAGAGGTGAAGCAGGAATACCCTGATATGAAGATGACACTTCCGTTCGTTCCGTATGATTATATGGGAAATGGAAGTTCCAGTGAACTTCAGGCCCTGAAGAGTGTACCGGAAAATGTACAGATCGTTATGACCGGTGGACGTGTCTGGGGTGAGGTTACAAATAATTTTACTACTACATTTACAAATAATGTAGGAAGAGGTCCTTTCATGTGGATCAACTGGCCTTGTTCAGATAACTCACATAAGCATCTGATCATGGGTGGTAACAGCACATTCCTTCATGGTGGTGTTGATGCGTCTAAGATTCAGGGAATCATGCTGAACCCGATGCAGCAGTCAGAGCCAAGTAAAGTAGCTATTTTTGCAAATGCATCCTATGCATGGAATATCTGGGATACAGATGCCGATGCAGATCAGACATGGGAAGACGCATTTTCATTTGTAGATCATAATTCGGCAGTAGAGACAGAAGCAAGTGATGCACTCAGAGAGTTGTCCAAGCATATGATCAATCAGAATATGGACAGCCGTGTAACTGAGCTTCAGGAGTCAGTAGAACTGAAGGAAAAACTCAACGCATTTAAAGATAAACTGGAAACGGAAACGGTCACAGAAGCAGATGTGGATGATCTGATCCAGGAATTCCAGACACTTCAGGATGCAGCAGCATTGTATAAAGAATCAGGTAATGAGGCAATCAGAAATCAGATTGTTTACTGGCTGGATTGCTGGAAAGATACAACAGATGCAGCGATTGCATACCTGAATGGAGTAAAGAGTTCTCTGAACGGAGATGTATCCGCAGTTGTGGAATACAATACAGAAGGAGAAACGGCATTCGCACAGTCCAAGACGCATGATTTCCTGTATGTAAATTATCAGGAAGTCGCAGAAGTCGGAGTACAGCATATTGTTCCGTTTATTAAAAAACTGGCTGAATATGTATCAGGCAAAGCAGAACTTGCCCTGAATCCGGACAAAGTGATCCGTAAATACATCACAAGCCGTACAGACACACCGACAGGCTCTGCGGATAACTTATTTGACGGAGATGACAGCACAAGTGCGATTTATAAGACACCGAATAAGATTACAACAGGTACCTATATCGGAGTAAGTTACAGCAAGGCAATCAAGATCAATGATATCCGGTTCCTTCTTGGAGCAGGAAAAGATCATATGGATCAGGCAAAGCTGCAGTACACAACCGATGGAAAGACCTGGAAAGATCTGGAGCTTACAGGCATGAACAATAGTTTTGCAGGTGTCAGAAACCAGAACCAGGAAGTAAGTGTTGCAAAAGAAAATCTTCCGGAAGATTTTGAAGCAATGGGTATCCGCCTGATTGCAACAGCAGACAATGCAGCAGATGCATGGCTGCAGGTTAATGAGATCACGATCAACAAAGATGAGAATACAGATGACGGCGACGACAGCGAACTCAGTTATACATTAATGAAGCCGGATCGCTGGAGTGTTTACCAGGGATCAGAATCACTCCTTCGTGACGGAAATGACAGTACATTTATCTGGTTTAATACAGGTACTGGTGATGCTGTAAATGTAGATGATTTCCTTGGATACAATCTTGGAAAGGTTGCAACATTGGAAAGTGTACATATCGCAGTAGGATCACCGTCCAATGGTGATAAGTTTGTAAAATATACAGTTGAGACATCTGTAGATGGAACGAGCTGGACAGCCGTTCCGGGATATGAATCCCATACAGGAACAACTTCAGGAACTGATGTACTGGATATTGAATTAAACGGACTTTCTGCACGGTATATCCGTATCCGCAATCTGGAATATCGACAGACTTGGGCGAGATTCTCAGAATTTACGGTAACAGAAAGAGTAAATAATACAGGAACAAAAGATAACGTATTTACAAATATCGAGAACTGTGAGGTCCTTGGAACAGCAGCAGAAGGAACTGTATCACTGAATGCAGCATCCTTAAGCGTAGGAGCCGGAAAGTATATCGGAATCGATCTTGGACATATCAAGGCGGTGACAGGAATTACCAGTCCGACAGGAACTTCACTGAAGTTACAGACTTCTATGAATGGGGTAGAGTGGACAGGGGTAACAGATCCGTCCCAGGCAGCCGATGCACGTTATATCAGACTTTATAATGATACAGATGCAGCAGTGGATGTAAGCTGGGATGCTTTCACAGTAACGTATGAATTTATTGGTGAAAAGACAGTAACCAGTGATTTTGCACAGAACGATGCAAGCCGTGATATGCGTGGAAGTGGAAACGTCAATAATGTTTTTGACGGAGACCTTACAACATATGGAACGATCACAGGTGTGCAGGATAGCGGAAAGAAGATCGTGTTTGACCTTGGACAGACGATCGACTTCAAGTCCATCCGTTACTATGTAAAAGAGACAAGCCTTGATTTCCTGCGTTATGCAAAATTTGAAGTAGCAAATGATCCTGATGCAGCAAACTGGACAACAGTGCTGACTGTAGGAAATAATTCTTTCGAGAATACAGCCAATACAGATACAGCAAAAGATTATGCAGCTCTGACACATGACAGTGAGAATCCTGGAAATATGTATGCAGAGCAGACAGGGCTGAATGTAAGCGGACGTTACTTAAGAGTTGTACCGCTTAAGACATACAGTTACAGATGGGTTGATTTCTATGAGATCCAGATCAATGGTGGAGCCTATATCTCTACAGAGTCAAATCGAGATATCGTATCGACCGTGATCGAAGAAAAAGGAAAAGTACCTTCCAATGTATTTGAAGAAGATTACCGTACGGTATACAAGCCGTCAGAAGCAAATGGATCATTTACTTATCGCATTTCTGATCTGGAGGCAAAGAGAACGATCCGTATGATCCAGAATGGAGCAGCATCTGATGCAGTTGTAACTGCAAGAATTACAAATGAAGATGGAAGTAATATCCAGAGAGTTACACTTGGTAAACTGAGCCAGGCAATCAATGAATTTGCTGTAGCTTCAAATAAAAGAATTTTGGATGTAACAGTAACCTGGGGTGAAAATATTCCGGAAATTTCAATGATCAAGACAAGCAGTAAGGCAGCAGCTACAGTTGACAAGACAAAGCTGGATGAGGCGATTGCGGCAACAGGAAGCAGTGATGCAGCAAACTGGACAACAGATTCTAAAGCAGCAGTAGATAAAGCGAAAGCAGTTGCTGAAGAACTGAAAACGAATGAGTATGCTACACAGGATACAGTTGATACAGCAGCAGGTGCATTGAAGACTGCATGCAGTAAGGCAAAAGTAAAAGCAAATGCTACAGTTCTTGAGGCACTTCGCAGGGCAGTTGCAGAGAAGAAGAGCCAGAAAGACGGAGAGGTTGAAGTTTATACAGCCAAGACATTTACAGCATATGAAACTGTACTCAATAAGATTGTGGCAGCACTGGAAGATACAGATAATCTTTCCCAGGATACAGCAGAAAAGCTGAAGACTCAGATTGAAGAAAAAGAAGCAGCTCTTGAGTATTCAAAAGTAGAAAGAGAACTTGCTGAACTGGAGCTTCAGGCAGGAGTTGAGTATAATGCAGATGATTATACGACAGCATCTGCCAAAGCATATACCGATGCAAAGAAAGCTCTGAGTGATCTGATCGAAGCAGATAATACTACAAGAGTTAATCCGACAGAGATCGCAGCAAAGAAAGCAGCTTATACAGACAGTATTACAGCATTAGTTGATGTGAGAAGTCTGAAGAGCGTGATCGCAGAATGCAATGAACGGCATGAGGGAAATGAAAAGAAGTATACAGCAGCAAGCTGGAAGAATTACAGTGATGCACTGGATGCAGCAAATGCTGTTCTTGCAAATGGAACAACAGAAAGTGTACAGGAAGCAGAGACAGCTCTGCGGGCAGCAGAAGGAGCACTTGTACTGAAAGATACATCCGCAGTACAGACAGTCATTGATGAGATGAAGAAAGTCAATGCGGAAAATTACACAAGCGACAGCTATGCAGTCCTGAAAGCAGCTATCGCACAGGCTGAAAGCCAGATTGATGATGAGACAAAGGCAGATGCCAATATCCGTGCTATGCAGGATGCGAAAGCAAATCTTATCAGCATCGTGGAACTGAATGCAGCATTAAGTGATGCAGCAAAATATGAAGCAGCTAATTATACAACAGATTCCTATACAGTTCTGGCAGCAACTGTAAATGCGGATAACATGAATGCATTGAAGACATCCGGTACAGCAGAACAGATTGCAGAAGCAGTACAGTCTATCCGCAATGCAATCGATGGTCTTGTATTAAGAGCAACAGATATGGATGCTTACAGAGATAAGATTCAGTTCAAGTCTGAAGCAGGAGATTACACAGAAGAGACTTATACAGAGTATAAGGAAGCTTACGATGCACTGATGGCACTGGACAGCAGTACAGGAAATGTATCAGCAGATGAGTTCCAGGCAGCAAAAGCAAGATTTGAAAATGCACAGGCAGCACTGAAAATGATCAAGGCAGATTACACAAAAGTGGATGAAGCACTTGCAAAAGTACCGGCTGATCTGAGTATTTATACAGACGCAACTGTGAAGACACTGAAAGATGCGATCGCCAAGGTCGACAGAAATCAGCCATTGTCCAAGCAGGCAGAAGTAGATGCTTATGCAGATGCGATTCATGATGCAATCAACAACCTGGTTGTAAAATCCAAGTCTGATGATGGAAAGGATAACCAGAACGGTAATTCCAACAATGGTCAGAATAATGGAAATACAGCAGGTAATGGAAATGGATCGGGCAAAGGAAATGGCACATCCTCTAACGGAGCAGTCAAGACCGGAGATACTGCACCGATCGCAGGAGCATTTGCACTGATGATACTGGCAGCAGGGGCGGTTGTAACCGTGCTGAAAAGAAAAAGATACTAAGATGCAGCGTTAAAAATGCAAAGAAGGGTGTCCGTACAAAAGGATACCTGAAATGAGATAATAAGAATCAGATGAGGAACTCTTATCTGGTTCTTATTTTTGTTACACAAATTTGAAAGATACCAGGGTCAAAAGGTCTGACACCACGTGTGCTCGCACACTAGTATAATCCACTTTAAATAACAAACTATTTTGATTCACATTCCTATTATGGTATAATTGAACCATCGGAGGTGCCAATTATGCCTAA
>OODB01002119.1_pt1 | contig 11844 bp, 7 predicted proteins | sample 1671721 | NCBI WGS metagenome assembly OODB01 (sample SAMN06348185, study PRJEB24527) | human gut metagenome | biome: human gut; feature: ankylosing spondylitis patient; material: feces | host: Homo sapiens | place: China | collected 2015-10
GCCCTCATCCAGCAGCAGCGGGACGCGCTGGAAGAGATGAGCACCCTGATGAAGGAGATCGACGCCAGCCACATCCGCTACCGCAAGCGTGCGGTGCAGCGGGCACAGTTTTTGCTGCTGAGCGACCGCTCGGCGCAGGGCAGCGTCACCGCCCTGCTGCGCCGCTATGCGGAGGACATCCGCAGCCCGGAGCAGCTGTTCGAGCCGGACGACGGCCCGGTGGCAGCGCGGCTGCACCTGTACCCGGCGGCAGTGTTCGGCGCAAAGCCGCTGTATCCCCCTGCCGCGCCCCGCACCGAAGCACCTCTTGCCCCGGTGCGCACCGAACCCCTTGACCCCGACCGGCTGCGGCAGGAGCAGCAGCTGCTGCTGGACTACGCCCGCCTTGCCGTCACCGAGGAAAACGTGGCGCTGCTGGCGCGGCAGGCACTGGCCGCCCGCGGGCAGGTGAACGCCTCCACCCTTGTGGAGGAATACCCGAACGATTTTACAGGCATCATCGGCCTGCACACCTATTCCCAGTCGCCGCACCGGGAGTATGATATCACCATGACCGGAAACTGGGTGGAGCGCGGCGGCTTCCGGTTTCAGGATTTTGTCCTGACCCGCCGCAAGGAGGTAAACACGGATGGCAACCATTGATCTGCTGGAGGAGACCGCAAACTATCTGCTCAACCACTGCTTTGTGCTGGGCTGCGTAGAGGAACAGCGGGCAAAATATCTGTATATTCAGGATCACCTCAACGAGGTGCGGGCGGTGTTCAAACCGCTGGGCTACGCGGTGCTTTTGTACCCCGCACCCATGCAGGCGGCGGCGCTGGTCAACGAGCACGAGGGCAGTCAGGCACGGCTGCTCAAGTACGAGAGCATTCTGCTGCTGGTGCTGCGGCTTTTGTATCTGCAAAAGCGGGAAAGCCTTGCCGCCAGCGCGGACGAGGTGCTGGTGACCGTAGAAGAAGTACAGGCCGAATTGCAAAAGATGAATCTGCCCCGCAAACTGGATCAGCAAACGCTGGAAAAGCTCATGCGCACCCTGCGCCGGTACAATCTGGCGCGTCCGGTGGGGCGGCTGTCCGGGCTGGACAGCCGCATCGAGGTGTTTCCCACGGTGCTGCTGGCGCTGCCGGATGCCGACCTTGCGGATGCCGCCGCCGAGAGCGCCCGCACCCGCACCGAGCTTGGCCTGTACGAGCGCCCGGAGGGCGCAGACACCGAAGCAGGGGAGGGTGAAGCATGATCGAACTCAAGCGCCTGAAACTTATCAACTGGCACAACTTTGAAAATACCACCTTCGACTGCGCCCGCCTGACCTATATGATCGGCGTGAACGCCGTGGGCAAGACCACCATTCTGGACGCCATCCGCTACTGCCTGACCACCAACCGCAATTTCAATGCGCTGGGCAATAAGAAAAGCGGCCGCACCCTGCAGGGCTCTGTCCACGCCAAGCAGCGCGGCGAAAACGCCTACCGCCGCCCGGGGCATACCGTGGCGTATATCGGGGCGGAGTTCTGGGACAGCGTAAAGCACACCAGCTTTGTCATCGCGGTGCGGGTGGAGTCCGAAGGCCCCATGCAGGAACTGCACCCCGGTGACCAGACATGGTACATCTCCGAGGACGGCATCACGCTGGAGCAGCTGCCCTTTATCGACCCGCGCACCGGTGCGCCCAGCGCCAAGGAGGACTTCAAGCCCGCCGAGGGGCGGCTTTCCTACACCCGCAGTCCCAGCGAGGCGCGGGACCGTATCTGCCGCGCGCTGGGCATCGGGCGCGCAGCCAGCCCGCTGGGCAAAAAGTTCAACGAGGTGTTCCAGATGGGCACCAGCATGGACGAGATCCCGAACTTCCGGGAGTTTCTGTACCAGTACATCCTGCCCCAGCCGGAACTGGACTTGGAAGCGCTGCAGGGTGACCGCTTGGAGCTGGAAAACCTGCACGCCGTTCTGGCGGAAGCCCAGACCCGCGCCGATGCGCTGGACGAGATCGTCCGTTTCGGCCGCGAAGCCACCGAAAAACAGACCGAAGCCCTTGTGAACCGGGGTGCCGCCCTGCTGGCGCGGGCTGCTGCCGATGCCGGGGAAAAGGCCGTCTGGCAGGAGCGGGTAGATGCCGGACGCCGCCAGCAGGAAATGCTGCGCACCCGCTACGCCGAAGCCAAGACCGCCGAAGCGGAGGCCCGCCGCGCTTACCTGACCGCCCACAGTGCCGCCGGTGCCAGCGGCGAGGGCCGCGCACTGGACGCCCTCAGCGAGGAGCTGGCGCACCGGCAGACCGCACTGGATGCCGCCGCCCGCCGCGCCGACACCGCCGAAAAAGCCGCCGAAAAGACCGGCAACCTGCTGGCGGTGCTGCGCCGCAGCGGCTTTGCCGCCGGGCAGAAGATGGCCGACCTGACCCCCGACACCCTGCCCGCCCTGACCGACTGGCTGACCGCACAGGAAAAGCCGCTGGAAGAAGCCTATTTTGCCGCCCGCCAGCACACCGCCGCCTTGCAGCGGCAGCAGACCGAGAAACGCGCCGAGCTGGATGCCGTATCCGGCGGCAAGTGGGTGTACCCCCACGGGGACGCCGCCACCCGGGTGCGGGACGCCGTGAATGCCGAGCTGAAAAGCCGTGGCATGGAGCCGGACGCCCGCATCTTCTGCGAGCTGCTGAACGTGGAGGACGAGAGCTGGCAGGACTGCGTGGAGGCCTGTCTGGGCGACCGCCGGTTCGATATCCTTGTGCCGCCCGCCCACTACGCCGCCGCCAAGAGCGCCTTTGTGGCGCTGAAGGATAAGGTGGGCCCCATCAGTCTGCTGGACACCCCGGGTCTGCGCAAGGCCAACCGCCGCGCCGACACCGCCCCCGCCGACAGTCTGGCGGCACAGGTCACCAGCGAAAACCCGCTTGCTGCGCAGTACGCCGACACCATCCTGCGCCGCATCGTCTGCTGCGACACCCCCGACACGCTGGAAAACTACCCCGACAGCGCCACCCGGGACCTTCTGCGCCACCATCCCTTCCGGTTGGAACGTCTGCGCACCCCGCAGCGCTATATCGGCTTGGAAGCCCGCCGCGCCCGCGCCGGGGCACTGGCAGGGGAGATGAACGCCCTTGCTGAAGAAGTACGCGCCGCCGCACAGGCAGAGCAGAACCTGAAAGCCGCATACAGCCAGTACCAGACCCTTTTGCGCGGCACAACGCTGGAAGAACTTGCCGCTTTGTGGGACGCCCGCGCCGCCCTGACCGCCGCCCGCGCGGCGGTGGACAAGCAGGCCGCAAAGCTGGCCGAGTGCCGCGAGAATCCGCTTTTGCAGCAGCTGTATAAAGAGGAAGAGGTGCGCGAAGCCGCATGGGAAGCCGCCCGCACTGCCGTGGAGCAGACCGGCGGCGACCTGCGCGTATGCGAAAAACAGATCTCCTCCTGCGAGACGGAGCAGCAGAAGGCGGTGGACATCGCCGAAAAGAGCGCACAGGCCGCCGAGAGCTTTTTTGCCGCCCACCCGCTGGTGGAGCCGCTCTCCCGCAGCCGTCAGCAGGCGCTGACCGGGCCGGATAAGTCCCCCCGCGCCGCCGCGCAGGCCGCCGAAAAGGCACAGGCCAAGCTGGACGATGCTCTGACCGTCTACCTGAACAGCACCCTTGAACCGGCGCAGAGAGCCTACAACCAGCGCTATGTCTGCGATTACCCCTTGGGGCTTGCCGGGCTGGAACAGTACCGCGCCCAGCATGAGAGCCTTGTGCGCATCGACCTGGAGCGCTACGCCGCCCGCCTGGAGCAGGCGCAGCGGGACTGCAAGGACCGCTTCCGCAAGGATATCCTGTTCCGCATGAAGGACGATATCTTCAACGCCCGGCGGCAGTTCCGGGAGCTGAACAAGGTCATGGAGCAGCTGACCTACGGCGAGGAGGTCTACCGTTTTGAGCTGGAACCCAGCCGCGACCCGCAGCTGGCGGCGTTCTATCAGGTCATCGTGGATAAAGGCAACCAGCAGATGACCGAGGGCGACTCTCTGGACAACCTTGCCGCCACCGCCGACCCCGCCTACGAGCGTCAGGTGGATGAGTTGATGGAAAAAATCATGGCGGATGTGGACGAGAACACCCGCGCCCGGCAGGAGGGACGCACCCCCGCCGGTGCCACCCTTTCGGACTATGTGGACTACCGCACCTATCTGGACTACGATATCAAGGTGACCAATCAGGTCACCGGGCAGCAGGCGTATCTGTCCCGCGTCAGCCGCGATTCTTCCGGCGGCGAGAATCAGGCACCCTTCTATGTGGCCATCTGCGCAAGCCTTTTGCAAATTTACCAGAAGAGCGAAAACAGCATCCGTCTGGTGCTGCTGGACGAAGCCTTCAGCAAGATGACCAGCGACCGCATCCGCCCCATGATGGAACTGTTCCGCCGCCTGCAATTGCAGGTGCTGCTCATCTCCACCGTGGAAAAGAGCACCGCCATCCAGCCCTATTGCGATATCACCTACTCCATCGTCCGCCACGGCGATGCCAACGCCATCGCGCCCTTTGTCCGCCTTGCAGCAGAATGATGCAAAGCAGGGCTTGACATCAAAAATAAACTTTGCTATACTGTTTTTCGCTCATCGGAGGGCTGTTTCAACGTAATTGAAAGGCCGGATAAGATGTCATCGTTCGCGCTTCCCGGAGGCTGTGGGCACCGTAGTGCCGCAGCAGAAGAGGGAACGCACCGGAGCGGTGGTTCTTATCCGGCCTTTTTGTATGTGCAGAGTTCAAAAAAGGAGGAGTTATGCCAAAGAAAGCCATCCAATTGTCCGACCACTTTACCTATTCCCGCCTGCTGCGGTTCGTGCTGCCCTGCATCGGCACCATGCTGTTCACCTCCGTCTACGGCATCGTGGACGGCCTGTGTGTTTCCAACTTTGTGGGCAAAACGGCTTTTGCAGCGGTCAACCTCATCATGCCGCTGCCGCAGCTGCTGGGCACTGTCGGCTTTATGCTGGGCACCGGCGGCAGCGCCATCGTAGGCATCACGCTGGGCGAGGGCGACCAGAAAAAAGCCGACCGCTATTTTACCATGTTTCTGCTGGCAGCGCTCATCTCGGTCAGTGTGCTGGCCGTGCTGGGCTTTGTGTTCCTGCGGCCGGTCGCCGTGCTGCTGGGCGCAAAGGGAGAGCTGCTGGACTACGCCGTGCGCTACGGGCGCATCCTGATGCTGGCGCTGCCGCCCTTTGCGCTGCAGAATATGTTCCAAAGCTTTTTCGTCACCGCCGAAAAGCCGCTTCTGGGCTTCTGGTTCACCGTAGGTGCAGGCTGCACCAACATGGTGCTGGATGTGGTAATGGTGGGTATGCTGCACTGGGGCGTGGAGGGCGCTGCCCTTGCCACCCTCATCAGCCAATTGGTGGGCGGCGTGCTGCCGGTGTTCTACTTTATCGACCACGGCAATACCAGCCGCCTGCACCTGTGCAGAACACAGTTTTACGGCCGCGTGCTGTGGGATGCCTGTATCAACGGTTCTTCTGAGCTGATGACCAACCTTTCCATGTCGCTGGTCAATATCCTGTATAACTTCCAGCTGCTGCGGCTTGCCGGAGAAAACGGCGTGGCGGCTTACGGCGTCATCATGTACGCTGCCTTCCTGTTTGTGGCGGTGTTCGTGGGCTATGCGGTGGGCAGCGCACCCATCGTCAGCTTCCATTACGGCGCGCGCAACCACGCCGAGGTGCACAACCTGTACCAAAAGAGTCTGCGCCTCATCGCCGTGGTGGCTGTGACCATGACGGCGGCGTCTATGGTCATCATTCCCTATGTGGCGCGTATCTTTGTGGGCTACGATGCCCAGCTGCTGGCGCTGACAAACCGCGCCTTCCGGCTGTATGCGCTGAGCTTCCTCATCATGGGCTTCAACGTGTATGCGTCCTCCTTCTTCACGGCGCTGGGCGATGGTGTGACCAGCGCCCTCATCTCCTTTCTGCGCACGCTGGTGTTCCAGCTTGCCGCGCTGCTCCTGCTGCCCGCCCTGTGGGGCATTGATGGCGTGTGGCTGGCTGTCACCGCCGCCGAGCTTGCCGCGCTGGCGGTGACCGTGTATATGTTCGTGACAAAAGACCAGAAATTCCATTACCGTCATGGTTGACGCACCATAACAAGAAAGCCGCCGGGACCCCGGCGGCTTTTTTGGTTATTCAAAGGTATATTCCACCAGCTGGCAGTTCTTGATGCCCGCAGCGGCGTATTCCTCGTTGGTCATATCGTAAAAATAGGAGTGCACCACCCGGGCAATGCCGTTGTGCGCCACCAGCAGATAGGTCTTGCCGGTGTCCGCCTTCAACTCGTCCAGCAGGTTGTAGATGCGCTGCGCCAGCTGCATCATGCTCTCGCCGCCGTCATAGCGGTCGGCAAAGTGGGTCTTGGAGATGCGGAACTCCGCACCGTCCCGGGGTGTGCCCTCGTATTTGCCAAAGCACTGCTCCCGCAGGCGGGGCTCGCAGCGGGCGGGCAGACCGGTTGCGGCGGCAATGGCCTTTGCGGTGTCGGCGGCGCGGGAAAGGGGAGAGTACAGGATCTCGTCGATGTGCAGGCCGCTGTCCCGGACAAGCTCGCCCAGCTGCCGCGCCTGCTGCTGCCCGCGGGCGGTCAGCGGGCTGTCGGTCATGCCGCAGATCTTATTTTCCACGTTCCATACCGTCTCGCCGTGGCGGGTGAAATAGATATTATGCATAAAATTACTCCTTACAGCTTGTGCAGGGTGCCGTCCGGCAGCAGACAGACGGTGTCTCCCTCGTCGATGCCAAGACATGTCAGTTCCCTGTCCGGGTAGGGCAGGATGCGGGCAGCCCCGGCGGCATCGGTCAGGGTCACATCGCACAGCACCGGCTGCCCGGCGGGCAGCTCCTCGCAGCCGTACAGCTGCTCGTCAATGCGCAGCACGCGGTATTCCGGCATGGTACAGCCCCTCCTTTGTGTTTTTCCTTATTATATAGCACCCGGGGGCTTTGGTGCAAGGGGAGAGGGACGATTTAGAATGCGCTCCGCTTCCGCTCTGCGCATAATCAGCGGAATTGGATTTTTATATTTGTGTTCCAGAAACGCCTGCGGGCGTTTCTGGAACACCCTTTCACCAGAGAGGTCGTAAAGATGAACGGCAGCTGCTTACCGTCACGACCCCTCCCGTGAAAATGCGTTTGGAGCGGCCCGCAGGCCGCGACAAACGCGAAATTTAAAATAGTTTTCCGCTGAATATGGCCAAAGCGCACGCGGCGGCCATTCAAAATCGTCAAATCGTCCCGCCGCCCGGCGGCTGCGGGCAAAAAACTGCCCCCGCTTGACAGCGGCGCGGAGAAATTGTTACAATACGATTACGACTGCAAACCACGCGGAGGAGCTCATGAACATTACGGAACTGCGGTATCTGGTAGCCATCATGAAATGGGGGTCGGTGTCGGCGGCGGCAAAGCAGCTGTACGCGGCGCAGCCAAACGTCAGCAAGGCACTGAAGAACCTGGAAGAGGAATACGGGTTGCGCATCTTCGAGCGCTCCTCCACGGGCATGATCCCCACCGAGCAGGGCAAACGGTTCATCCGGCAGGCGCAGCGGGTACTGCAGCAGGTGGACGAGCTGGCGCAGGAGGCGCATCAGCAGCGCAGCTGCGCCGAGCTGCGGGTGGTGCTGACCCATGCCACCTACGCCTCCTATGCGGCGGTGGATTTTTTGCAGCAGGCAGCCCGCAGCGAGCAGCTGCGGGTGCATATCCGGGAGAGCGGCGCTATTGAAGCCCTGGACTTTGTGCTGCGGCAGGGCTACCACATAGCGCTGCTGCGCTACGCCGCCGAGGACGAGGACTACTACCTGCGCTACTGCCAGCGCCACGGTCTGCGGCAGGAGCCTATCATGGAGTTTTCCTACCTGCTGCTCACCAGTCAGGACAGCCCGCTGGCGCGGCGGCAGGTGCGCGAGCTGGACGAGCTGAACGATTACATCGAGGTGCTGCACGGCGACACCCATCTGCCCGGGGAGGAGAGCACTGTTTCCCGCTGGGAGGTGAACCCCAACCGCCGCATCCATGTGTATGAGCGGTGCAGCCAGTTCTCCATTTTGCAGAATCTGCCCACGGCCTATATGTGGTCGTCCCCCATGCCGCAGCGCGCGCTGGAGCAGTACCATCTGGCGCTGCATAATTGCCCGGCGCAGAAGCAGCAGATGCGGGACGTGCTGGTGTACCCGGAGCGGGAGCCCTTGCAGCCGGAGGAGCAGCTGTTTGTGCAACTGCTGCACAAGCAGGCGGATGCCACCATCAAGGACAGCGGGTGGAAGAAGATTTGAAATGCGCGCCGCGTCTTCCGGGTTGCGGCACCCAGCATCCGCATCGTGCCTTGGGCGGCACGCGCGTCTTGCTGGCCGCTGCCCCAACAACTCCTCCCTGTTTCCGCCGCTGGCGGCGGTCGTCGTTGTTGCAGCGGAAGAATTATTTATATTTTCGGGCTAGCGGAGCGTCTGCGGACGCTCTGCTAGCCCATTTTCACGGGTGCCCCACCTGAGAGGACAGATTTCCCTTCTTTTCGTCTCAAATTCCACGTTTTGGGGAGAAAATCGCAAACGATTAAGCAAAGTGCACAAAAAGACGGTGCAAAGTTTGGCGGGGGCGAGCTTGACCGTTCCCGGGAGAAAATTTTTGAGAAACAAAACGACGAATTAAAACGTGTTATCGCCGCAAAATAAAAGTTTGCGTAAACAAATAAAATAAGCGGCCATATACTTTTTGATATGGGAACCATACCTAAAAAATATTAACACAATTATGAAAAAGGTGTTAACATGAAGCCAGAGATCGGTCATAGCCGCAGTATGGCATAAGCTGTCGGCGGCTGAAATTCAAAAGGAGGTTTCTGGTATGATTAGTTTCTTACTGTGTCTGGCGCTTCTGATCGTAGGCTACTTTGTCTATGGTAAGATCGTGGACAACACGTTCGGACCGGACGACCGCGAAACTCCTGCTGTGCGCATCAACGATGGCGTTGACTACGTTGTGATGCCCCAGTGGAAGCTGTTCCTCGTCCAGCTGCTGAACATTGCAGGTCTGGGCCCCATCTTTGGTGCACTGCAGGGTGCTCTGTGGGGTCCCGTGGTGTTCCTGTGGATCACCTTCGGCACCATCTTTGCCGGCGGCGTACATGACTACTTCTCCGGCATGATGAGCGAGCGCAACGACGGCGCTTCCATCGCTGAGGTCACCGGCCGCTATCTGGGCCCCGTGATGCAGAACATCATGCGTGTGTTCTCTGTGGTGCTGCTGATCATGGTCGGTACCGTGTTCGCAGTCGGCCCCGCAGGCCTGATCGTTACCCTGTGCAAGAACGGCGGTATGTCCGGCGTGCTGACCACCACCCTGTTCTGGCTGATCATCATTCTGGTGTACTACTTCATCGCAACCTTTATCTCCATTGATGCCATCATCGGTAAGATCTACCCTGTGTTCGGCATCTGCCTGATCATCATGGCTGTGGGCGTTATCTTTGGTATCTTCACCAACCCCGCCTATACCATCCCCGAGATCTGGGCAAACTTCAGCAATATGCACCCCTCCAACACTCCTATCTGGAGCTTCATGTTCATCACCGTTGCCTGTGGTGCTATCTCCGGCTTCCACTCCACCCAGTCTCCTCTGATGGCTCGCTGCATGAAGAGTGAGAAGCAGGGTCACTTCGTATTCTACGGTGCAATGGTCAGCGAGGGCATCATCGCTCTGATCTGGGCTGCTGCTGGCTGCGCACTGTACACCATCACCGATGGCAAGATGGTCGGTCTGGCCGAGGCTCTGGCTGCCGGTCAGTCTGCCGCTATCTACGACGTCTGCCTCAAGACCATGGGTAATGTCGGCGTGGCACTGGCTATGATCGGTGTCGTTATCTGCCCCATCACCTCCGGTGATACTGCCTTCCGTTCCGCTCGTCTGACCCTGGCCGACTGGCTCAAGATCGATCAGGACAGCTACGCAAACCGCCTGAAGCTCTGCATCCCCGTGCTGGGCGTTGGTGCTTTCCTTGGCATCGGCAACGCACTGGGCTTCATCAACTACACTGTCATCTGGCGTTACTTCAGCTGGACCAACCAGACGCTGGCTATGATCGTCCTGTGGGCTGCTTCCATGTACCTGTTCAAGGAGAAGAAGAACTTCTGGATCACCGCCGTGCCTGCAACCTTCATGAGCGCTGTGTCCTGCACCTACTTCGTGCTGGCTCCCGAGTGCCTGGGCAAGATGATCAACACCTATGCGGACGGCAAGCTGGTGGCTTACAACACCGCCGTTGCTTACCCCATCGGCATCGTCTTTGCCATCGCAATGCTGGCTCTGTTCCTCCATGCTACCAAGAAGAGCTCTACTTCCAAGGCATAAGGAACTGACGGCTCCATATTTCCGTAAGTAACCTGCGCCCGCCGCTGCCTGACCGTACAGCGGCGGGCGCTGTTTTTTAAAAATCAAGGCTTGCAATTGCCTCCGTCCCGTGGGAAAATAGGGGCGTAGAATTTAAAGCAAAGAAGGGAACTACCCATGATTTTCAAACCCGCACAGCTGGGCATGGCAAAGCTTGACCCGCAGGAGCTGGAGGCAGACAAAAAAGCCTGCCGCAAGATCGGCCCCTGCGGCGTAGGCAAAAAGGCGCTGTACCTGAACAGCTTTTACATCGACCGCCGCTATTATCTGCCCTACGGCAGCATCACCCGGGTGTTCAAGCGGGTGGCTATGAGCTCCGGCGGCTTTTCCGGCAAGGGCGTGTTTGCCTCCATGGCGTATCTTGTGGTGGAGTACGACGGCGGCAAGCAGAAGCAGTGCAACTTCAAGGACGAGCGGGATGTGGACGCTTTGCTGGAAGTGCTTGCCAAGGAGCAGCCGCAGCTGCATCTGCTGAGCGCTGCCGGAGAGCAGGCGCTGGAGAAAAAGGCCGCTGAAAAGGCCGCCCGCAAGCTGCCGGAGCTTTCCGAGGACGCGCAGCACAGCCTTACCGTGCTGCACCGGGCAAAGGAGTATCTGGATGCAAAGCCGGAGCTTTCCGCCGAGCTGAGCGCTGCCGAGCGCCGCAAGCGTGCGCAGCTGCAAAGCAAACCGGTGTACCGCTATGTGGCGCTGGCCATCTTTGTGCTGGGCGTTGTGGCGGCGGCCTACGGTCTGTACTCCGTGTTCAGCCACACCGGCAGCTACGGCGTGTACTTTGCGCTGTTCGGCTTTGCCGCCATCTTCCTGTTTTCCAGCTACAATATGCTGCCCACCGCCCACAATAACAACAACGCCATCATGAAGCGTGCGGACAAGGCCGAAGCCGCCATGGCAGAGTATGTCAAGCACTACCCCCACGGGGCGTTCCCAGTGGCAAGCTGGTATGCCCACCCCATCGTGCTCAAGCAGATGATGGACGCCGTGGAGGAGGGCCGCGCCGTCACCGTGCCCGAGGCACTGGACGCAGTCAAGGCACGCCTGAAATCCTTGAACGCGGACGTGGAGGTGGAGCAGGAGGAATATGACGAGGTGGTGGTCATCAAGGCCCTGTTCCTCAACCACGATTATCAGTAAAACCTTTCGATAGCACAAAAAACCGGACAGCCCGCAGGCTGTCCGGTTTTCTGCTTTTACAGGGCAGTGCGGCTGTTCAGAACAGGCGGCGAAGCCCTATGACACAAGGGGACTTTTGAACAGTAGCAGCTGCGCCTCAGATCAGCGCCTCCATCCGCAGCGGGTCGGGGTGATGGGCGTATTTCTGCTTGGCGATCTCAATAAAGGACTGCACCTCCAGCCGGGGTGCGTGGCGCATGGCGGCGATCTCCACCGTCACCGGGGGAAAATCCAGCAGCGGCACCTTGACGATGCCCGGGATCACCGCCGTGG
>OODB01002125.1_pt1 | contig 11823 bp, 8 predicted proteins | sample 1671721 | NCBI WGS metagenome assembly OODB01 (sample SAMN06348185, study PRJEB24527) | human gut metagenome | biome: human gut; feature: ankylosing spondylitis patient; material: feces | host: Homo sapiens | place: China | collected 2015-10
ACAAATTTGATTATGGAGGAGATGTGCCATGAAAGCCACAGGGATAGTCCGGAGGATAGATGATCTTGGAAGAATCGTAATTCCGAAAGAAATAAGAAGGACATTGCGGATCCGCGAAGGTGATCCACTGGAAATTTTTACAGACAGAGAAGGAAAGGTGATTTTAAAGAAATATTCTCCAATCGGTGAATTAGGAACACTGGCAGGGATTTATGCAGATAGTCTTTCAAAGACACTTGATTGTACAGTCTGTATTACTGATACGGATCAGGTGATCGCGGCAGCAGGAAACGGGAAGAAAGAACTTCAGGAAATGCTGCTGAGTGCAGAGCTGGCAGAAGTGTTTCAAGAAAGAAAGACCGTGTTGAAAAAGAGCAGTGACGCTGAGTTTGTAGCAATTACAAAAGACAGGAGTGAATATAGTGAGGAAATAATCAGTGTGATTCTCAGTGAAGGTGATATTGCAGGTGGAGTGATCTTTCTGCAGAAAAATGAGAAAAAGCATTTTGGAGAAATGGAAAAGAAGTTTGCGGCAGGCGCAGCAGATCTGCTTGGGAGGCAGTTGAGTTAAAAGTGTCATATTTTTCCAGGAGGATGCATAGAATAGTATCAGTGGAAAACCGGACATGCATCGAAAGGAAAAGAAAATGAGAGAAAATCATGGAAAAAAAGGGATAATATACGCAGAAAATTTGGTGAAGGCATTACTTTGCGCTTATCTGGTCACAGGAATGTTTCTGTTAATTCTTGCACTTCTCCTTTATAAAGCAGGATTGAGTGAAGAAAATGTAAATCTGGGAATTATTCTCATTTATGTAATAGGAACTTTTTCCGGTGGTTTTGTGATGGGAAAACTGGAGGGCCAAAAGAAGTTCCTCTGGGGACTTGGAACCGGTGTGGTTTATTTTGTTTTATTACTGATCATCTCATTTGGAATGTACCGTGAGGTTTCGTCAGGGACAGGCGATTTGTTCCTGACATTTGTACTTTGTACCGGAGGTGGAATGCTCGGTGGGATGGTCTCATGAAGAAAAACCAGACAGATGTGTGAAAAAATACTTTAAAAACCTGGCTGTGTGTGCTATAATAGCGAAAGCAATATGTGCGAAGTTAGGAGGAGTAAAAATGAAACACATTAAAACACTGAATACACAGACACTGAACAACACAGTTAAAAAAGGTGGATGCGGAGAGTGCCAGACATCTTGCCAGTCTGCATGTAAGACATCCTGTACAGTAGGAAACCAGACTTGCGAAAACGCAAAATAAGAAAACCTGAAAGTGAAGATAATGTTGCTGCAAAGTTGCTTTGAGCGGTGATACTGCCTGCAATTATGCGAAAAACAGCAACAGGATTACAGGTGAGGCAGCGGTGCAAATCGCTGCCTTAAGCATGTTTTAGACGTATCTGCTTAGAGCTGCATTGTGAAAATGCCGGGCTTTGAACAGTTACAAATAGATTTACAAATACATATAGAAAGCGAGGTATCCACGTGATACATCAGTACCAGAACAATGGATATAATATCGTCCTCGACGTGAACAGCGGAGCTGTACATGTTGTGGATCAGGAAGCGTATGATGTCATCGAAGTGCTTAATCGCATGAATGAAGATCATACAGTGGAGACATTGAAGGCTCCGGAAACAGCAGAAGCATTGAAAAAAGAGCTTGGAGAGAAATATTCTGAGAAAGATCTGCTGGATATTTTAGAGGCAGTAACAGAACTGACGGAACAGGGACGTCTGTTTACAAAAGACATTTATGAGAGCTTTATCGACGTTGTAAAGCAGCGTAAGACAGTTGTTAAGGCTTTATGTCTTCATATTGCACATGACTGTAACCTTGCCTGTAAGTACTGCTTTGCGGAAGAGGGAGAATACCACGGCCGCAGAGCTTTGATGTCTTACGAGGTTGGTAAGAAAGCACTTGATTTCCTGATCGCGAATTCAGGAACAAGAAGAAACCTTGAGGTTGACTTCTTCGGTGGTGAGCCGCTGATGAACTGGCAGGTTGTCAAAGACCTGGTTGCTTACGGAAGAGAGCAGGAGAAACTTCATGACAAGCATTTCCGTTTCACACTGACAACAAACGGAGTTCTTTTGAACGATGAAGTTCAGGAGTTCGTGAACAAAGAGATGGACAACGTTGTCATCAGTCTTGACGGAAGAAAAGAAGTGAATGACCAGATGCGCCCGTTCCGTAATGGAAAAGGAAGCTATGATCTGATCGTTCCGAAGTTCCAGAAGTTGGCAGAGAGCCGTAATCAGGAGAAATACTACATCAGAGGTACATTTACAAGAAATAACCTGGATTTTTCCAAGGATGTAGAACATTTCGCAGATCTTGGATTCAAGCAGATGTCAATCGAGCCTGTAGTAGGTGATGACACAGAACCATATGCAATCCAGAAAGAAGATCTTCCACAGATCTTTGAAGAATATGATAAACTTGCAAAATTCCTGATCGAGCGTGAGAAGAGCGGAAGAGGATTCAATTTCTTCCACTTCATGATCGATCTTGAAGGAGGACCGTGCGTGTCCAAGCGTCTGTCCGGCTGTGGTTCAGGTACAGAGTATCTGGCAGTGACACCTTGGGGAGATTTCTACCCATGTCATCAGTTTGTAGGACAGGAAGAATTCCTCATGGGAAATGTCGATGAGGGAATTACAAAACCGGAGATTGCGGAAGAATTCCGTGGATGCAGCGTATATTCCAAGGAAAGCTGCAGAACCTGCTTTGCCAGATTCTACTGCAGTGGCGGCTGTATGGCGAATTCTTACAAGTTCCACAATACGATCCATGATACTTACGAAGTGAGCTGTGAGATGGAGAGAAAACGTGTGGAATGTGCGATCATGATAAAGGCTGCCCTGGCGGATGAAGAACAATAAAGTTAGAGAGCAGCAGTCAAGAAAGGAAAGAAAGAGATGAAGAAAGGTAAGAGTATTCTCAGCCTCATTCTCGTAATCGCAGTTACAGCACTCTTCGGTATGACCTGTGTGCTTGGACTTGATTTAAAGGGAATGGGAGCTGCGAAGAACATCAATCTCGGTCTTGACCTGGAAGGCGGAGTCAGCATTACATATCAGGTAAAAGGTGACAAGCCATCTCAGGCAGACATGGATGACACCGTGTACAAGCTTCAGAAACGTGTGGAGCAGTACAGCACAGAGGCACAGGCTTATCAGGTTGGAGACAACCGTATCAGTATCGAGATTCCGGGTGTGAGCGACGCAAACAAGATCCTGGAAGAACTTGGACAGCCGGGTTCACTGTACTTTATCAAGCATAAAGACAGTGAGGGAAATGAAAACTATTCCCTGACAGCTTCCGGATATACACTGAATAAGTCAATCGACGAACTGAAAGATACAGACTCCATCGTACTGACAGGTACAGAAGTAAAGACAGCTTCAGCCGGAGTGCTCAACGACTCAACAACAGGAAATAAAAAGTATGGTGTTGATCTTGAGTTGACAGATGAAGGTGCAGAGAAGTTCAAGACAGCAACAGAAGAAGCTTATAACAATAACCATGACACCATCGCTATTTACTATGATGGTTCTCTGATCAGCGTGCCAAGCGTAAATGCAGTGATTGAGAATGGAAAAGCTCAGATTTCAGGAAACATGGATTATGAAGAGGCTGATAACATCGCTTCTACAATCCGTATCGGTGGACTGAATCTGGAACTTGAAGAGCTTAGCTCAGAAGTAGTAGGAGCACAGCTTGGACAGGACGCGCTGAAAGGCAGTTTGATCGCCGGAGCAATTGGTCTGGCAATCGTATGTGTATTCATGTGCTGGGTATACCTCCTTCCGGGACTTGCATCCAGCCTTGCACTGATCCTTTACACAGAACTGATCTTAATCCTTTTAAATGCATTTGACATCACACTGACACTTCCAGGTATCGCAGGTATCATCCTTGGTATCGGTATGGCGGTAGATGCGAACGTTATCATCTTCGCCCGTGTGAAAGAAGAGCTGACAGCAGGAAAGAGCGTACACGCTTCTCTGAAATCAGGATTCCAGAAAGCGATGTCCGCAATCGTTGACGGAAATATCACAACACTGATCGCAGCAGGCGTGCTGTGGCTTCGCGGAAGTGGTACTGTCAAGGGATTTGCCCAGACACTTGCACTCGGTATTGTCGTATCCATGTTTACAGCACTTGTGATCACAAGACTGATCATCTTTGCATTCTATGGAGCAGGCATCCGCAATGAGAAAGTATACGGAAGACATCTGAAAGAACGTAAACCGGTTGATTTCCTTGGAAAGAAAAAAATCTTCTTCATTGTTTCCATCATCCTTTGCCTGGCCGGACCGGTCATGATGGGCGTGAACCATGCAAGAGGAATCGGTGCGATGAATTACAGCCTTGATTTCGTAGGCGGTACTTCAACAAATGTAACATTTGATAAAGCATATACACTGGAAGAGATCGACAGCCAGATGATCCCAAGCCTGGAAGAGATCACAGGAGATAAGAATATTCAGGTTCAGACAGTAAAAGACAGCAATCAGGTAGTCTTCAAGACACAGACACTTGATCTTGAGAAACGTGAAGCACTTGCTTCTTATCTGAATGAGAACTACGGGGTAGAGGCATCTGATATCGCTACAGAGAATATCAGCTCAACAGTAAGTTCCGAGATGAGAAGAGATGCTGTTATAGCTGTGATCATTGCTACAATCTGTATGCTGCTTTACATCTGGTTCCGTTTCAAAGATATTCGTTTCGCAACAAGTGCTGTTATCGCACTGATGCATGACGTACTTGTAGTTCTTGGATTCTATGTGATTGCAAGAGTATCTGTCGGAAATACATTTATCGCATGTATGCTGACGATTGTCGGATATTCTATCAACGGTACGATCGTTATCTTCGATCGTATCCGTGAGGCACTGGCAACAAAGAGCCGCACAGAAGATCTGAAGGATCTTGTAAACCGCTGTATTACTCAGACACTGACAAGAACGATCTACACAAACTTTACAACATTTGTCATGGTTGTTGCATTGTATATCCTTGGTGTAAGCTCCATTAAGGAATTCGCCGCACCACTGATGGTAGGTATCATCTGCGGTGGATATACATCCGTATGTATCACAGGTGCACTGTGGTATGTGATGAAGACAAGACTTGGTGAGGAAGCGAAGGCTGCGAGAGCAGCTCCCGGCACAAAGACAGTTTCTGTAAAAGCAGCAGACAAGAAAGAAGGAACTACTTCCACAGAGAGTAACGCAGCAGATACATCTGCAGACGACAGCTCCAAGAAGAAAAAAGGAAAGAAGACTTCTTTCAAGAACAAAAAGAGCAAAAAACGCTAAGAAATAAATAACAGCCTGGAAACAGTAACGAAATAGAATCTGCCGTATCGGAAATGAAAAATGATTTTCGATACGGCAGATTTTTGCTATAATAAGAAAATATGATACTGACAGACTGGGAGGGTATTTGGATGGAGAAATGGTTCGTCGCAATGAAAAAGGCGGATTTTAATGGAATAGCAGAGAAATATCAGATCTCCCCGATCATTGCACGACTGATGAGAAACCGTGATGTGATCGGAGATGATGCAATTGATTTTTATCTGAATGGAACAGTGGAGGATCTGTATGACGGCTTACTGATGAAAGATATGGATCGTGCAGTAGATATTCTTAAGGAGAAAATAGAAGAAGGAAAGAAAATCCGTGTGATCGGTGATTATGATATTGATGGAGTCAATGCAACGTATATTTTGCAACAGGGGCTTGCAGGACTTGGGGCAGATGTCGATACGGATATTCCAGACAGGATCAAAGATGGATATGGATTGAATCAGATGCTGATCGACCGTGCACTGGAGGATGATGTAGACACGATCATCACCTGTGATAATGGAATTGCGGCAATGAGCGAGATTGCTTACGGAAAAGAAAATGGGATGACGATCGTTGTGACAGATCACCATGAAGTTCCGTATCTGGAAGAAAATGGGGAGAAAAAATATCTCCTGCCACCGGCGGATGCAGTGGTCGATCCGCACAGAGCAGATTGTGAGTATCCATTTAAAGGGCTGTGCGGCGCAGCTGTAGCGTATAAGCTGGTTGAGGTTTTGTACAGAGTGTCTGGAAAGTCAGAGCAGGAGGTAGAACATCTGCAGGAAAGCCTGATGGAAAATGTGGCGATTGCCACGATCGGTGATGTGATGGATCTGGTTGGAGAGAATCGTGTCTTTGTGAAAAAGGGACTTGAGCTTCTGAAGACAACGAAGAATGAAGGGCTTCACGCATTGATGCAATGTACAGGGGTAGATACAGCGAACCTGAATACTTATCATATCGGATTTGTGATCGGACCGTGCATCAATGCCGGCGGAAGACTGGATACAGCCAAGCGTGCACTGGAACTCCTTAATGCATCGAACCGGAGAGAGGCAGTGACACTGGCAGCAGATCTGAAAGAATTAAATGACAGCCGGAAAGAAATGACCGAAGAAGGTGTAGAAGAAGCTGTCCGGCAGATTGAATCAAGTTCCTGGAAGGACGACCAGGTGCTGGTCGTGTATCTTCCAGAGTGTCACGAAAGTATCGCCGGAATTATTGCAGGGAGGATCAAGGAACGTTATTATCGTCCGACCTTTGTACTGACAAAGGGAGAGACAGGAGTGAAAGGTTCCGGACGGTCGATCGAAGCCTATGATATGTTTGCGGAAATGAGCCGCTGCAGGGAATTATTTACGAAGTTCGGAGGACATAAGCTGGCAGCAGGACTTTCTCTGGAAGAGGAAAAGGTCGAAGTTTTCCGGAAACGGATCAATGAACTGGCGGATCTGACAGAAGAGGATCTGCAGATGAAGGTGTCAATCGATATGCGGCTTCCATTTCCGTATATTAATGAAGAGCTGATCCATGAACTTAAGATATTGGAGCCTTTTGGAAAAGGCAACGGGAAACCGTTATTTGCAGAAAGTAAACTGCGTGTGATCCAGCCAAGAATCTTCGGAAAGAACCGGAATGTGCTGAAATGCAGACTGGAGGATCAGCAGGGAAATCAGATGGAAGCAGTTTATTTCGGAGAAGTGGAAGACTGTCTGCGGCAGATGGAAAAGAAGCAGATCATGTCATTTACCTACTATCCTACGGTCAATGAATATATGGGGAAAAGAACGATTCAGCTTACAATTGTCAATTATCAGTAGATAATATCGAAAAATCCGTACAAATTGCTTAAAATGCAGAAGAATGGGAAGTTCTTATTTGAAAAAGGAAAAAATAGTGATATACTAAATCATATTAATTGTTCAGAACAAAGGATGAATGAAGGGGGAAGGCAATATGGCAGGCACTCGGGAATATGAAGATCTGAATAAAAATCTGGAGATAGTGGACGGGCATGCAGTAAAAGCACCAGAGGATTATCAGGATCCGGAGGAGTTATATCAGGCCTTAATAGCTCGTGTGCGTAAGTATCACCCCTCTGCGGATATTACGATGATCGAGAAGGCCTATCAGATAGGCAAAGAAGCGCATAAGAATCAGTTCCGTAAATCCGGAGAACCTTATATCATCCATCCACTCTGGGTGGCAATCATACTTGCGGATCTCGAGATGGACAAAGAAACGATCGTGGCTGGAATGCTTCATGACGTGGTAGAAGATACGACAATGACACTCGATGAGATCTCAGCAGAGTTTGGTGAAGAGGTGGCACTTCTTGTAGACGGTGTTACCAAGCTGGGACAGTTGAACTATTCCAAGGACAAGCTGGAGGCCCAGGCAGAGAACTTAAGAAAGATGTTCCTTGCGATGGCGAAAGATATCCGTGTCATCATTGTAAAACTCGCAGACCGTCTGCATAATATGCGTACGATGGAGTTTATGACACCGGCGAAGCAGAAAGAGAAGTCCAGAGAGACGATGGATATCTACGCTCCAATCGCCCAGCGTCTCGGTATTTCAAAGATCAAGACAGAACTTGATGACCTTTCTCTGAAATATTATCAGCCGGAAGTTTATAATCAGCTGGTTCATGATCTGAATGCACGTAAGACGGAACGTGAAGAATTTGTGCAACAGATCGTTGCTGAAGTATCAAAGCATATGAAGAATGCTGATATTGAAGCGAAAGTATACGGGCGTGTAAAACATTTCTTCAGTATTTATAAGAAGATGGTGAATCAGAACAAGACACTTGACCAGGTGTATGACCTGTTCGCTGTCCGCATTATCGTAGATTCAGTGAAAGACTGTTACGCAGCACTTGGTGTGATCCATGAGATGTATACGCCGATTCCGGGACGTTTCAAGGATTATATTGCTATGCCGAAGGCGAATATGTACCAGTCTCTGCATACAACGCTGATCGGACCTTCCGGACAGCCGTTCGAGATCCAGATCCGTACAGAAGAGATGCATAAGACAGCGGAATATGGTATCGCAGCACACTGGAAATATAAAGAGACAGGCGGAAGCAACACGAAAGGACTGAACACACAGGAAGAGAAGCTGAACTGGCTGCGTCAGATCCTGGAATGGCAGAGAGACATGTCTGACAACCGTGAGTTCTTAAGCCTGCTGAAAGGTGACCTGGATCTGTTCCAGGAAGATGTATATTGCTTCACACCGAACGGGGATGTGAAGAACCTTCCGAATGGCTCCACACCGGTTGACTTCGCCTATGCGATCCACAGTGCAGTCGGCAATAAGATGGTTGGCGCCAGAGTGAATGGCAAGCTTGTGAACATTGATTATAAGATTCAGAACGGAGACCGAATCGAGATTCTGACATCCCAGAACTCCAAGGGACCGAGCCGTGACTGGCTGCATATCGTCAAGAGCACACAGGCAAAGAGCAAGATTAATTCATGGTTTAAGAAGGAATACAAAGAAGATAATATTATCCGTGGAAAGGATCTGATCAGTGCCTACTGTAAGAGCAAGGGGATTAATCTGCCGGATATCATCAAGCCGAAATATCAGCAGATCGTTCAGAAGAAATACGGTTTCCGTGACTGGGATGCAGTGCTTGCGGCAATCGGACATGGCGGGCTCAAAGAAGGCCAGGTTGTGAACCGCTTGCTGGAAGAGTACGAGAAAGAGCATAAGAAAGAGATCACGGATGAGAATATTTTAGAGAAGATTTCAGAAGCAAATAAACAGAGAGTACACATTGCCAAATCAAAGAGTGGAATCGTAGTGAAAGGAATCAATGATATGGCAGTACGTTTCTCCAAATGCTGTAATCCGGTACCGGGAGATGAAATCGTCGGTTTTGTTACAAGAGGACGTGGAATGTCGATCCACAGAACAGATTGTATCAATATCATCAATCTGTCTGATGTGGAAAGGTCCCGTCTGATCACAGCAGAGTGGGAAGAAAATGACCAGGATGAAGGCGGTCAGTATCTTGCAGAACTCAAGATATTTGCAGATGACAGAAGAGGTCTTCTGCTGGATGTATCAAAGGTATTTACCGAAGAGAAGATTGACGTGAAGTCTATGAATACCCGGACGAGCAAGAAGGGTACGGCAACAATGGAGATGGGATTTGTTGTACACGGAAGAGAAGAATTGAATCGTGTGATCGGAAAGCTCAGACAGATTGAAAATGTAATTGATATTGAGAGAACAACAGGCTGATGGAGGAAAACGAATGAAGGTTGAAAGTATTGTACTGGGGTCAATTGGAACGAATTGCTATATTGTAATCAATGAAGAGACGAAGGAATGTTTTGCAGTGGATATGGCAGAATGTCCGCAGGAATATGTCAATTATATCAAGAACAATGGATTAGAAATGAAAGCATTGTTTCTGACGCATGGACATTTCGACCATATCATGGGAATTGATGATTTCCTCAAAGCCTTTCCTGTGCCGGTTTACGCAGGCGAAGATGAACTTCCGGTGATCGAGGATGACCGCCTGAATGTTTCTTGTATGTATGGACCGAAATACGCATTCCACGGAGCACAGCCTGTAAGAGACGGTCAGGTGATCGAATGCGCAGGAATTGAAGTTGATGTACTTCATACACCGGGACATACAGTAGGAGGATGTTGCTATTACCTTCCGGAAGAACACAGACTGTTCAGCGGAGATACACTGTTCTGTGCTTCCATCGGAAGAACAGACCTCCCAACAGGAAGCAGCAGCCAGCTGGTTCGCTCTGTGAAGGAGAAGATCATGATACTTCCGGATGACACAAAGATCTATCCGGGACATATGGAAGAGACATCAGTTCAGTTTGAGAAGGAGCATAATCCATTCATATGATAAAGATAGAAAGTAAGAAGAACAAATTTACTTATAACGTATACCATGTCACGAAAGCATTTTATCCGAAAGAGGATATCGTGCAGACAGTAGATGAGAAGCAAGAACCACTGGTGAAGATACATTTGCCGGAAGGGACTTGCTTTTCCCTTGCACCGGAAGAATGCGTGCAGACAGAAGATGAGCAGGAAGAGAAACGCGATGTAACGAAGAAAGTCTATCAGTTTCTCTCAAAGCAGACAGGACAGGAACTTGCCTGGGGCATGCTGACCGGAGTCCGTCCGACAAAACTTGTAATGCAGAAAATCGAGCAGGGAATGACAAAAGAAGAAATCTTTGGATTTCTAAAAGAACAATATTGTGTTGGAGATAAAAAAGCACAGATCGCCTATGAAATTGCCTGCCGTGAGAAGGCACTGCTGGATCGACTGGATTGTCAGAATGGATACAGCCTGTATGCAGGAATTCCATTCTGTCCAAGCATCTGTTCCTACTGCTCATTCAGCTCTTCACCAATCGCTGAGTGGAAAGATCAGGTCGATCGTTACCTTGATGCGATGATCAAAGAATTGAAAGCTACGGCAAAGCTGATGCAGGGAAAGACGCTGGATACCGTATATATCGGCGGCGGAACACCGACGACACTCGAGGCAGATCAGCTTGACCATTTGCTTGGAACAATCCGGGAGAATTTTGACCTGGAGCATGTGCTTGAGTTTACAGTTGAAGCCGGAAGACCGGACAGTATCACACGAGAAAAGCTCGAAGTGATTCGCAAATATCCTGTAACCCGCATCTCTGTCAACCCACAGACAATGCAGCAGAAGACGCTGGATCTTGTCGGAAGAAAGCATACGGTAGAAGATGTAGAACAAATCTTCCGTCTCGCACGTGAGCTTGGATTCGATAATATCAATATGGATCTGATCGCCGGACTTCCGGGAGAAGATGCGGCAGATATGCAGGATACACTTGAGAAGATCGAGAAGCTTCACCCGGACAGCCTGACAGTACACGCACTTGCGATCAAACGTGCGGCGAAGTTCGGTCAGGAAGGAAGAACGATGGATCCGGGAACTGAGATCACACAGATGGTCGAGGCGGCAGCAGCGTCAGCAGAACGCATGGGGCTTGTGCCATATTACCTGTATCGCCAGAAGAACATTGCCGGAAACTTCGAGAATGTCGGTTATGCAGAGCAGGACAAGGCTGGGGTGTACAACATTTTGATCATGGAAGAACGCCAGACAATTATTGCCTGTGGTGCCGGCTCTACGACAAAGCTTGTTTTGCCGGAGAAGATCAAGACAAGCAGTGGCAAAGAAACAAATCTGATTCGTGTAGAAAATGTGAAGAATATTACAGAATACATTGACCGTATTGATGAGATGATAGAGCGGAAAGAAGCGCTTTTTGAGAAATAGGAAAATTGAAAAGAATATGAGGGAATGCAAGAAAGTATAGTTTTAAGGTATGTATTACAGTTATTTCGTTGACCTAGATTACAGTTTTCTGAATTTGGGGCAAGAGAATATGGGAGGCTAATGACTTGCT
>OODB01002137.1_pt1 | contig 11707 bp, 10 predicted proteins | sample 1671721 | NCBI WGS metagenome assembly OODB01 (sample SAMN06348185, study PRJEB24527) | human gut metagenome | biome: human gut; feature: ankylosing spondylitis patient; material: feces | host: Homo sapiens | place: China | collected 2015-10
TGGTGCCGACGGTGGTGAGAAAGACGGCATCAATAGCATCCGCGTGAAATTCCGGTGCAATTTCGTTCCAGCATCGGCGCACGAGCTGTTCCGTGTCCAGAATGACGCCGTCCATATCAAAAATCAGGGTTGGTTTGGTCTGGTTCATGGTTTAAAATCCTCCGAATCATGGTGTACAGCAGCGGTTTTATGTGGTCAATGGTGTCCGGCACCTGTTCGATGATGCTGGTATAACAGACCGAACCGCACAGCTCCACAATCATATATACAATGTTGAACAGTTCCCGCTGCGAGTAGTTGTGCGATGTGGGCGAAGCCTGCAGCCGTTCGAGCAGCTGATGCCGCAGCGCGTTGTTTTCCTCCTGCTCCAGACTGTGCTGCACCATAGACCAAGTAAAGTTGCGTTTGATGAGGCTCAGGCTGTCCTGATGGGAAGAAAAATAGGTGATGATATAATCCACAAAAATAATGACATTTTCGGTAAAGTCATCCGTTCGATGCTGCTCGGCGTGTTCGTATGCAAGCGTCACAATATTTCGGCTGATTTGCAGAATCAAATGCTCAAGAAGCTCGTCCTTATCCTTAAAATAAAGATAGAACGTGCCCTTTGCGACCTTTGCGGCCTGCGCAATCTCGCTGATGCTGGTCTTTGAAATGCCCTTCTGAGAAAAGAGGATGCGGGCGGCCTCCAATAGATTTCTTTTCTTTTCTTCTTTTTTCTGCTCCAACGCCTGACCCATAGCAATCTCCTTTCATATGACAGCGTGTTTTAGAACAGTATAGCCTGAAGTGCCGGCTTTGGCAAGAATCGACACGGGGAAAAATAAATTTTGAGAAAATGACCAAACGTCAGTTTTGAAATAAGAGAAATTGTTTGTAAGATGAACATTGACCAATGGTCATTTCTGGATTATACTAAAACTGCGATAAATGACGATCGGTCAAATTTTGATTTCGGCGCACAGCCGGACGGCAAGGAAAGGAGTAAAGCATCAATTATGGAGCGTGTAGCCCGTTTTGTGGTCAAGCGGCGCGGCTTTGTGCTGGCAGTGGCGTGTATGCTGCTGGTGCTGTCGGCGTTTGGATACATCAATACAAGAGTAAATTACGATATTCTGAGCTACCTGCCGTCAGAATTGGAATCTATGGAGGGTGAGAGGTATCTTGACAAGGATTTCGGTCTGGCATCTACGGCGATGGTTACCGTGGAGGGGGATATGCCCACGGCGGAGCTGCTCAAAATGAAGCAGGACATTGAGGCTGTGGACGGCGTGGCCAGTTGCTTCTGGCTCAGTGATGTGGTCGATGTCACGGTGCCGAAAGAGATTTTGCCGGACGATGTGACGAACATGATGTACGGCAAAAACGACTCGACCATGATGATGGTGCGGTTCGAGGAGCCCAGCGCATCGGACAAAACCATCCGTGCCATTGTGCAAATCAAAGGCATCATGAAAAAAGACTGTTTCCTCGGCGGCATGTCCACGATTTTGGAGGACACCAAGGAGCTGGTCAATCAGGAACTGCCGAAATACGTGTTGTGTGCCGTTGTATTCAGCTTGATTGTGCTGTTCCTGTTTTTGGAAAACACAGCCGTGCCGTTCATCTTTATGCTGGGCATTATTTTTCCGGTGGTATATAACTTTGGCAGCAATGTGTTTATGGGAGAGATTTCCTATATCACACAGGCGCTCGCGGCGGTTTTGCAGCTGGGTGTGACGATGGACTTCAGCATTTTCCTGCTGCACCGCTATCAGGAGGAAAAAGTCAATAAATCCAATGAGGACGCGATGGTGTCCGCCATTTGTCTGACGAGTACGTCCATTCTGTCCTCGTCTCTGACAACAATCGCCGGCTTCTTGGCAATGTGCACGATGTCGTTGACGTTGGGCGCAGATATCGGTATCGTGATGGCGAAGGGTGTTGCGCTCGGCGTAATCAGTACCCTGACCATTCTGCCGGCGCTCATTATGTACTTTGACAAAATCATTGAAAAACGGCGGCATCCGGTTATTACACCGCATATGCATAAGGTGGCGGCGGTCGTCACCAAGCATCCCAAGCGCATTATTATGATTTTTGTCGTCATCGCATTGGTGTTCTTCCGCGCACAGAGCCTGACCAGCGTATACTATACGCTGACGGATTCGCTGCCGCAGGATTTGACCGGCATCGCCGGCACCAATAAACTGGATGAAGATTTCGGCATGCCAAGCTTCCACTTTGTCATTATCAATGACAATATGAGCTCGGCGCAGAAAAAATCGCTTGCCGATGAACTGGATAACGTAGAAGGCATCAAATCGACACTGTGCTATGAAAAGTTCGTGGGCGGCGGCATTCCGGAGAGCGCAGTTCCGGACAGTGCGGCGGAGCTGTTCCGCTCCAATGGTCATGAACTGATGATGATTACCACGGAGTATAAGCCAGGCACAGACGAGATGAACACACAGGTACAGCGCATGAATAAAATCATCAAGCGATATGATGCGGATGGTATTTTGACCGGCGAGGGCGCGATGACCAAGGATTTGATTACGACCTCGGCGCACGATTTCAATTCGACGTCGGTGTTCTCCATTTTGGCGGTATTTTTGATTATTGTCATTACCTTCAAATCTATTTCCATTCCGTTCCTGCTTGTCCTGTCCATTGAGGGCGCCATTATGGTAAATCTCGGCATTCCGTATTTTACCGGCTCCGTCATTCCGTTTATTGCAAGCATTGTGCTCGGAACCATTCAGCTCGGCGCGACCGTCGATTATGCGATTCTCATGACGACACGCTTCCACGAGGAACGGCTCAACGGTCTCAGTCCGCACGATGCGGCGGCAACCGCCATCGAAACCTGTGCGCCGAGTATCATCACAAGTGGCCTCAGCTTCTTTGCGGCGACGATTGGTTTGTATTTCGTGTCGCGGATTGACCTGATTCGCGGTCTGTGTCTGCTCATCAGCCGCGGCGCCATTATCTCCATGCTGGTTATCCTGTTTGTACTGCCGGCTATGCTGATTTTGTTCGCACCGATTATTCGTAAGACAACGTATCACTGGTTAGACGATTCCAAGGAGAGTGTTGACATTGAAGTTCAAGAAAAATCATAAAATTACAGCTTGCGTGCTCAGTGCCGTTTTGGCGTGCAGCGCACTGACACCGGCGTTTGCGGCATCCGTGCGCAAGGATGAAACGGTGTACGCAACCTTAAACGGCGACGGCACCGTGGCACACCAGACCGTCAGCGATTGGCTGCATTCGGATAAGGGTCTGACGAACTTTGCGGATGTCAGCTCACTCCAAGACATCAAGAACTTGAAGGGCGATGATACACCGACCCAGAACGGAGATGCGCTGACGTGGAACGTCAAGGGCAATGACGTATATTATCAGGGTACCACAGATCAGGAAATGCCGGTGCAGGCAAAGATTACCTATGAGCTGGACGGCAAGCAGGTAGAAGCGAAGGATTTGGACGGCGCAAGCGGCCATCTGGTGATGCATGTTGCGCTGACCAACAAAGACACCAAGAAAGTTGCCGTAGACGGCAAAAGCTACACGATTTGCCGCCCGTATTTCACGGTGATTGGAACCAACCTGTCCACGGATGCCTTTTCCAATATCAAGGCGGAAAACGGCAAGGTGGAATCTGACAGCACCAATCAGATTGTCGGATTCCTCGCGATGCCGGGCATGAAGAGCACATATGCGGACTTGTTGGGCGATACATTGTCGGATTTGACGGATATGATGCTGGATGACGTGACCATCGAGTGCGATATGAATAACGGCTCTGTGCCGACACTGTATTTTGCCTGCGCAAGCAACTTGGGCGATCTCAAAGAATCCGACTTGGATCTTGACGAAGAATTTGACCAGCTGGACGAGCTGAAAGACGCGACCCAGCAGCTGATTGACGGTGCCAATGACTTGGCAGACGGCTGTGAGACGCTCAACGATAAGCTCGGCGAGCTGACCTCAAATTATATTGTGTTTAACGATGGCATCATTGACGCGACATCCGGCGCGGGTATGCTGGACAATGGCGCGGCACAGCTGGCATCCGGTATGCGCACGCTGACGCTCGGCGCACAAAAGCTGGCAAACGGTGTGGGACAGCTGGATGACGGCGCGAAGTCGCTGGCAGACGGCGCCAATTCTGCCAATGCAGGTGCGAAAAAGCTGTCCGGCGGTCTGAGTACGTTGGATGACAATTCCTCGAATTTGTCCGCAGGCTCCAAAAAGCTGGCAAAGGGTTTGAATTCGATGGCAGAAGCGCTGGAGTCGGATGATGTACAGGCGTTGTTTTCCGGTTCCAATAAAATGGACAGCAGCTTAAAGACGCTGTCCTCCAGCATGGATCAGGTTGTAGACTCGCTGAGCACAGGAGACATTTCCAGCGCAAAGAGCGCGCTGGCACAGATTCAGAGCGGTGCCCAGCAGGTGGGCAGCGGTCTGCACTCGATTGCCTCCAACAAGCAGTCGCTGTCGGAATCCGAGCTGGCAGAGCTACAGACGCTGGAGAGCGGCGCATCTATCATTCAGAAGTTCCAGACCAATGCGGCACTTATCGACAAGATGGAAGGGCTGGCAGACAATCTGGACAGCATCGCAAGTGCGGCAGGACAGGTCAGCGATGGACTGGATGAGACCGCTGCACAGATGAGCAAGCTCAGCACGGCGCTGAATCAAATTGATGCAGGTCTCAATGAGGCGTCCAGCAAGTATTCCACGATGAACGCGGGTCTGCAAAATCTGGCAGGCACGCTTGGTTCCTCGGTTTCGCAGCTGCAGGAGGGCGCAACGGCACTGGACAGCGGTTTGGCAAAATACACCGCCGGTGTCAGCTCCGCAGCTTCCGGCGCAGCAGAGCTGGCAAAGGGCACAGGCACCTTGGCGGACGGCGCAGCAACGCTGTCCGGCGGCATCTCTGAACTGAACGGACAGGTGCCGACGCTGACCAACGGTGTCAGCCAGCTCAACGATGGCGCATCCAGCCTCAAGGACGGCACAGGCGATTTGTCTGCCGGTATGAAGTCTTTGCATGCGGCGAGCGGACAGGTACTCGATGCCATTCAGCAGTTCGATGATGCAGGTACCCAGCTCAAGGACGGTTCCGGTGAGCTGCGCGACGGCATTGTCAAGTACAATGAGGAAGGCATCAGCAAAATCACAGACAACGAGGATTTGACGAATATCCGCACAGCGGCAAAGCTGTATGAGAAGCAGAAGGACTATGCGCAGAACAGCGAGTGCTATACCGGCACACCGAAGTCTGCGACAGAGACCTCGACCAAGTTTATCATGCGCACATCCGTAGAGGAGAAGCAGGAGAAACAAGAGGTCAAGCAGGAAGAACAGCCGAAGGAGACCCTGTGGGATAGAATCAAGGGCTTGTTTGGAAAATAATACGTACAGATGCAAATACAACAAAAGCCTCCCGAACGGGAGGCTTTTGCATATCTGTATTTTTTACTTTGTCTTTTCCAAAATCCACTTCACGCAGCGTTCGGATGCGTTTCCGTCCTCACAGAAGCCCATCTTCTGGTAGAACGCATCCCAATCCGCCTGATAGGCAGCTGCATCAAACTGCAAAATGTTCTGTACCATTTCCTCGTTGCTGACGGCGAGCGGGAACGGCGTTTCATCAATCGGGAAATAGAAGTTTCTGCCACCCTTGTACGCGTCGATATCCATGGCGAACTGGAAGCAGGGGCGGCGCGTCAGCGCAAAATCAAACATCAAAGACGAATAGTCGGTGATAACGGCGTCGCAGCCGGCGAGCAGCAGCTGCATGTCATCCACCGCTGTGGCGTCAAAGGTTGTCTGGTTGTCAAATTTCAAATCCTTGGCGAGCTTCATGACGTTTGGATGCAGGCGAACCAGCATCACCCAATTGCCGCCGAAGCGCTGCGCACAGGCACGGCACACGGCCTGATAATCCAGCTGATAGGCATCCAAAGAGTGGTCAGCGCGGAAGGTTGGCGCATACATGATAATCTGACAGTCATTTGGCAGATGCAGCGCCTGCTGTACCTGCTGCTTGGCGTCAGCCGGCGGATTTACAAGAATGTCGTTGCGGGCAGAGCCGTATTCCAGCACGGCACCGTGATACCAGAAGGATTTTTGATAAATCTCTGTCATAAAGGTGCTGTTTGAGATAATCGCATCGATTTGCGCGGAATCGCGCTTCGCATACTCGGCATATGCGGCGTTTTCCGGCGTGTTGAGTTTGTCTGCAACGTCGCGCTCAATGCGCTTGAGTGCAAAGCCGTGCCATGTCTGCATGTAATACTGCCCGTCTTTTTTGACATGGGCGCCTTTGCGGCAGTTGTCTACCCAGACCCGTGCGGTGGACAGCTCGCGAATGGCAGCAGGTGTGTCATACGGCACAACACGGACATTGTCCGGCACGCCGGCATGCGCGGGGTCTTTTGCCAGCCAAACAATATCGAGTTTTTCCGGTCGCTGTGCCAGCGCATCGACAATCGCTTTGGGATTGTCGGACGCGCCGCGGCCATAAAAGCTGGAAAATACGACTTTATTTTTTTGAATGGGCAGCGCACGGCCCAGCGTCCATGCAGCGCCCTTTTTGAGCTTCTGTGTGATTGTTGACATGTTTATGCTCCCTTCGGTGGGTTGAGGAGGTCTCTGTGCCGCCAAATCACGACAATACGGAACGCCAGAATCGCACACTCTGCGATGGATACCAGCGCGCCCAGCGTGACCATGTTCATGTGGCCGGTAAAGTACAGGACGAGAAGATTAAACACGTGCAGGGCAGAGCCGAAAACGACGGAATAATTTGCGTATTTGGACAGTCCCATGGCACTGAGTGTTGGGAAACCCAAAATATAGCTCGGCAGAATCACGATGACAACCGGCAGCATGGCGCGCAGAACCGGTGCGGCATCGCCATAGCCGGCGCCGAATACAATGGTCAGCAGCGGGCGGGCGAAAACAGCGACGACTGCACAGCCAATGACAGTGATTGGCATGAAAATTTTGAGAATTTTCCAAACCAGCTTGAAATCCTTGTTTTTGGTCATATATGGATACATGCTGTCGGAAATCGGGGACAAACCGCTCTTGGCGGTTGTCACGAGCTTGTCGGACAGCGAATAATAACCGACCGTAGAGGTTCCCGCCGCAATGATGCTGAGAATGACCGTGTTGCTGGCGGTGTAAATAGACGTTGCGATGCGGGAATAGAAAAATGTGCTGGAACGGCGGAAGTTGTTCCAGACGTCCTTGGCGTGTACCCGTGTGAAATGAATGTCCAGCTTGCGCGACAGATGCGCATAGACAAACAGCAGCGTAGCTGCGTAGCCGATGATATTCAGAATCGGAATCAGGCAATACTGCTCCGGCTTTTTGAGCAGCAGAACAATCATAACCGTGAAAAACGCCTTGATGACAACGGCGCGAATGGTGATGGTCTCCATCTGCTCCAAACCGCGGTACAGATAGTCCGGCATCATCGAGTTGACAGCGGTTGCCACGAGAAACAGCATATAGAATGTGCGATCCTCGCGCCAGCTCGGCATTGCCTGACACAGAACGGCGAGCACGACAATCGAACCGATGGTCAATAAAATTTTATTGATGGTCACGGATGTGAAAATACGCGAAACGCGCTGTTTGTCATCGCGGTGCAGAGAAACTTCCTCCGTCGCGCTGAGAATAAAGCCAAAATCAATGACGAGCTGAAAATACACCATGATGGCAGTTGCCACGCCGACCTTGCCGTATACCGTGGCGCCGAGCACACGGGTCTCATACGGAACGACGATAAAGCTGAGAAAGTACGTGGAGAACTGCATGATGTACAGCATAATGGTATTTTTCAGCAGGACGCCCTTTTTGGAATGGAGAGCATGTTTGTTGAGTTTCAAATTGATGTCCTTTCTGTCTGCTTACAGACGGTTTTTCACGAGAAATAGCGCGCGCACGATGCGATAGCGCTTTTTGCACAGCAAATCAAATGCGAGCTTTTTGGCGCGCGGCAGCTGAGACACATACCGATTGCTCTGGAACTGCGGGAAATGCTGCTGCATGTACTGATAAAATTCCCGCAACAGCGGATGCTTGGGATTTGCCATCAGCACACGCACGGAAGCCGCGAGAAACAGATGGTCAATGGCGAGGCGGCACAGCTCGTCCCGATAGGTTTCGTACAAACCGTTTTCCCGATACCAACCGAGCAGATCGTCAAATGCATCAACGATTTCATGATTGCGGTCAACATTGCTGTTGCGTGTGATGGAATTTTCACGCACGACATAGTAATAATACGGTTTCTGAATGCAGACAACGCTTTGCGCCTTGGCGAACAGTTTGGTTGTCGTGCGAATGTCTTCATACCAGACGCGGCCGGGATAGCGGATGCCGGTTTCCAAGAACAGTTTGCGGGTGTAGATGCGATTCCATGCGTTTGGAAGCGCGAGCAAAAGCGTCGGCGTATCTGCCAGCGTAAAGATGCGGTTTTCCGGCAGCGGATCAATAAAAACAGCCGAGGTATTACCGTTGTTGTCGGTTTGAAAACCGAACGTGATGATGTCGGCGTGCGTTTCGTCAATTTTTGCCGCAAGATCCGGCAGCATCGACGCGTCAATGTAGTCATCACTGTCGATAAATACGAGATAATCGCCGAGGGCGTGTTCGATGCCGGTGTTTCGTGCGGCGCCCAGACCGCCGTTCTTCTGATGAATGACACGGATTTTGGGGCTGCGCAGAGCAAGACGGTCACAGAATGCGCCGCTGCCGTCGGTTGAGCCGTCATCGACGAGAATCATCTCGTAGTCCTCGCACGGCTGGTTCAGCACTGAGGTGACGCACCGCTCTAAATATTCTTTCACATTATATACAGGGATCACTACACTGAATTTCATTTCGCTGCTCCTCATTTTAGATATGGAAATATTATAATCTCTTTACTTGGTGATTTCAATGTTCTTTTGGTGAAGAGGCATCTGTTACGCACCGTGCGAATCGTTCACCTATAACAAAAGCCGCCCTTTCAGGCGGCTTTTGCAGGATTTTCCAATCGCTTAGATCGAAATGATTCCCAGTGCACACAGAACCGAGCTGACGAGAATTGCAACGAGGAAAATCGGAGCAATCCAGCGAATCATAACGCGGAACATCGGCTCGCGACGGAAAGAAGAATTTTTCTTGACTTCCTTGGCGATATAATCGATGCCGACAACCCAGCCAAGGAACAGGCAGGACAGCAGAGCAACGATTGGCATCAGAACGCTGTTCGAGATGAAATCGAAGAAGTCCAAGAATGCCATGCCGAGCGGCTGGATGCCGGACAGCGTACCATAACCCATTGCGCTGAGCAGACCCAGAACAATGCAGATGATATAGGTAACGATGCAGGCATTGCGGCGATTCATATGGAAACGGTCGCCCAAAATCGAAACAACTGTCTCATACAGCGAGATACACGAGGTCAGCGCTGCAAAGAATACCAGCACAAAGAACACGATGCCGATCAGCGTGCCGAGATGCATGCTTGCAAATACCTTCGGCATGGTGACGAACATCAGACCAGGGCCTGCGTTCAGCGCTTCGCTGTCACCGCCGGAGAATGCAAAGACTGCCGGAATAATCATCAGACCAGCCAGCAGAGCAACACCCGTGTCAAACAGCTCAATCTGTCCGACAGACTTCTCAATGTCCTCGCCATCCGGCATATAGGAGCCGTAGGTGACCATGATGCCCATGGCCAGAGACATGGAGTAGAACATCTGACCCATAGCACCGAGCAAGGTATTCGGGGACACGTCGGACAGGTGAGGCGTGAAATAGTACTTGACGCCTTCCCATGCACCCGGACGAGTGACGGAATACAGAGCAATGATGATGGACAGCACAATGAGCAGCGGCATCATCAAGGTGCTTGCTTTTTCTACGCCGCCCTTGACGCCCATGGAGACAATCACAGCGGTGATTGTAATAAAGACAACAAGGAAGAAGAACGGCTGCCACGGATTGGTGATAAAGTTTGTAAAGTAGTTATCCGTTGCAGCAGCAGCCGCGCCGTCTTTGATAAAGACAGCCATATACTCGACAATCCATCCGCCGATAACACCGTAATACGGAACGATGATAATGGGGACGAGACAGGTCAGCAGACCGATAAAGTGGAACTTCTTGTTGAGCTTATCATACGCACCGACAGCACTTAGGCGGGTGGAACGACCCAGTGTAATCTCTGCTGTCATCAGAGAATAACCAAAGGTCACAGCCAGAATGATGTAGAGGAGCAGGAACGTACCGCCGCCATACTTTGCTGCGAACCCGCAGCTGCCAGGACAAAACCGATGCGGCTGGAGAAACTACCGCGTTTTTTGTTCATGAAACAAATACTCCCTTCTTAAAACTCCATGTGCCCGCAGAGGGGCACCAGTGGTTCCTATTAGTTATACTATATTTAAACGAAAAAAGAAAGAGAGAAGTCATAAATTGGGCAAAAAATTTCGATATTCACAGAATTTTAATCTAACAAATTCGGTATCTGTGCATAATGCGGCAAAAAATAGGGAAACCTTTGTGCATCTGTAAAAAAGGAGGTCGTTTTATGCGTGTGAGAGTTGTTCGAGAAGGGTGCATTGGCTGCGGGCAGTGCGCGGAGATTTGTCCGCAGGTATTTTGTTTGGCGTCGGATGGATTGGCGCGTGTCGAGCAGCAGCCGGAAGCCGGTTTGGATGCTGTGGTACAGATGGCGGCGGAAAGCTGTCCGGTCAGCGTCATTGAACTGGACGAGATATGAGAAAGCTGCGGCTTTGAGGGCTGTTTTTTATCTATGCAAGAAAAACAAGAAAAGATATTGCGTTTTACCTGTTGTCTGTATTACAATAAGAATATCAAGCATGAGAAATTTAGGTTTGAAAATTGACAACTGAGGTGAATGAATCATGAATGAGAAACAGATGGCAGGATATGAAGCAGCGAAGTATGTCAAGGACGGTATGCTGGTAGGCATTGGTACCGGTTCCACGGCATATTACCTGATTGAAAAGCTGGGTCAGCGCGTCAAGGAAGAAGGACTGAACATCAAGTGTGTGTCCACGTCTGACGCTTCCACCGAGCAGGCAAAGAGCTTGGGCATTCCGCTGCTCGATACCAACGACGCACCGGAGCTGGATATCTGCATTGACGGCGTAGACGAAGTAGATCCGCAGTTCAACGGCATCAAGGGCGGCGGCGGTGCGCTGTTCCGCGAGAAGATCGTTGCACGCAGCGCAAAGTACAACATCTGGGTTTGCCACAGCGCAAAGCTGGTAGAAGAAATCGGCGATTTCGGTCTGCCGGTAGAGGTTCTGCCGTTTGGCTACAAGCATGTTGTCAAGAAGATGGAAGATGCAGGCTTTGAGCCGGTACTCCGCATGAACAAGGACGGTTCCATCTACGAGACCAACAACCATAACTATATTCTGGATACCAAGTACACCAACTCAAAGTTTGGTAAGGACTATGCAGCCATGGAAGCATTCCTCAAGGGCACCCTCGGTGTTCTGGAGACCGGATTCTTCCTCAACTGCACCGACCTCATCATCTCCGCAGGCGCAGACGGCATCACCACCATCGAGAACCCGAACAAGTAATTTTGGGAAAATACAGAAAACGTCAGAATCGGAAAAGCTTCGGTTCTGGCGTTTTTTTTCGCCCTCGCGCGCAATCCAACTTGTCTCTCCCTCTGGGA
>OODB01002140.1_pt1 | contig 11692 bp, 9 predicted proteins | sample 1671721 | NCBI WGS metagenome assembly OODB01 (sample SAMN06348185, study PRJEB24527) | human gut metagenome | biome: human gut; feature: ankylosing spondylitis patient; material: feces | host: Homo sapiens | place: China | collected 2015-10
CGGCACAATTAGTAACTACAGATGACGCTGAAAACGAAATAACAATAAACCCAAATGAAACCAAAAAAGTTGAATCGGGAAAAAATCTTGCTATCAATATAAAATTAGATGATGCTTTTACGGTCTCATCAATTAAATGTGTAAGAGATAATGATTTATTCAGTTCATCCGGAACATCAGAGTCATACATTATTGGAAGTGCAGATGAATTTAGTACATTAAATCCAAATGAGGATGGTTCTTATACTATTAATTACTCCGCACCGTATTCCGATGCAAAAATAATTATTGAAACGGAAGAAAAACACTGTATTTACGATGAAAACGGATTCTGCATAAATTGTGGTGGCTATCAGCCTGCAACACTAAACGATAGCGGAGTTTATGAAATCAGCAATGCAGGTCAGCTTTACTGGTTTGCTTCACTTGTAAACGGCGACAGCACTTATGCTGATTTTGACAGCCAGAATACTTCAGCAAATGCAGTGCTCGTTAAAGATATTGTTGTAAATGACGGAGATATAAACAAGCTTACAGATGCGCAATCAGATTCCTTGAGAAAATGGAATCCGATAGGTAATTATGACAATTCTTTCACAGGTAAGTTTGACGGTGGGCATCACACAATAAGCGGTATTTATATTAATAACCCGAATGCCGATAATGTTGGATTATTCGGCTATACCCGAGGCGGAGCAGACATATATAATGTAGGAATTCTCAATAGCTATATATACGGCAAAAACTGCGTAGGCGGTATTTTAGGAAGAAACAACAATACCGGTGTTACCGTACAGAAATGCTTCAGCGAAGCTACGGTAATAGGTAATGAATATGTCGGAGGTATCGTAGGCTCTACCTACGGCGGAAAAATTTTGAATTGCTATAATGCCGGCTCTGTAAAAGGCTCAAAGTATGTTGCTTCAATCAGAGGCAGAAACACATATGGTGGAACAGACAGCGGCGCAATAAACAACTGCTTTAATGTTGGTGAAGTTAGCGGAACTGAATCAAGCAATGTAGGCGGAATCAGAGGCGATGGCAACGGCACAATAAACAACTGCTATTGTATCAGCAATCAGCTTACAGATACGGCGGCAACAACAAAAACATCTGATCAGTTTGCAAGCGGCGAGGTAGCTTATCTTCTGAATAAGTCGGTAACAGACGGAAGTCAGATTTGGCATCAGAACATTGATAACGGTGGAATAATTGATGTTTATCCGAAGTTTAACGGTGGAACGGTTTATTATCTTGAATATAAGAATACCTATTCAAATACTTATTCCGAAGCACCAAAAGAGCCTGACAAGTTTGACAAGGACGATGACGGAAATTTATTAATTAAGTCATATGATGATCTTATATACCTTTCATACCTTGTAAGAAACGAATATGATGTGTATGGTTCACAAAATTACATTCTTACAAACAATATTAAAGTAGAGTATAATTGTTTATGGACTGATGGAATTGGCTCTATTGCCGAAAATAAACCGTTCAACGGTACTTTTGACGGCAGAGGATATTGCATTATGGGCCTTAATGTTAAATCTCAGGACAACGGTGGATTATTTGAGATAATAGGTGAGAACGGATGTGTAAAAAACTTATTTGTGCTTGATTGCGACTTTAGGGTTTCTTCAAATAAAGCAGGCGGAATAGCAACAATAAATAACGGTACAATAGACCACTGCGTAAGCGGCATAAATTCATTTTTGACAGGTACTGTAAATCTGCCTAACATAACCATAGATTCGTCTGAGTTGAATTCAATTATTAAAGGTGATGTCTGCGGAGGTATTGCAGGCGAAAACAATGGCACAATAATAGGTTGCAGAAACGCTTCGGTTTTGTACGGTACGCAGTGTGGCGGTATCGCAGCGGTTAACACAGGTAAAATTTACGGTTGTGCCAATAACGGCAAAATCGGGGATTCCGACACCACTGTTTCCGGTGGCCTTGCAGCTAAAAACGGCGGAATAATTGAAAGCTCATACAATTCGGGTAAAGTAAATGCAAAGTCTGATAATGCAACGGGTTCTGTTGCAGGAATAAACGGCTGCGATGAATATAAGCCGTCGGTTTCAAATGTATTTTATCTGAACGAAAAGGGACTTAAAGCTGTAGGCTCAGATTCAACAATAACACCTGATGAATCAAATATCGGAATACCAAACAATGCTGATTTTAAGGACAGCAGTTTTGTAGATAAGCTAAACAGTGTAACCGATGACTCGGTCACTTGGTTGCAGAACAATCTTCTCAACAAAGGTTACCCGACAATAAAATGCAATTTTCTCAACTTAAAAGTTAAGTCAGCCGGAAATAACATAACCGTAAAGGGAAATATGCACAGAGATTTGAATATAAAATACGATGTTTGCAAAGAAAGTGACAGTGTATATAAGTTTTTGTCATCTTCATGCGGTGATAAAAAAATCTTAAAAGCATACTCACTAACACTTTCAGATAAAGACGGTAATTTTATTCCTGCAGAACTGTGGTGTCAGGGAAAATTCGAAATTTCTGTTCCGGTTGAAAGCAAAAATGTTCAGCTTGCAGGAATCAGTTCAGACGGTAATGTTATCTATTGCAAGCCTAACAGTATTGAAAACGGAAATGCAGTATTTACTGTTTCTGCACCCATGTCATTTGCTATTGTTGATCTTAATAAAATAAATAACAGCGACAGCAATATTGATAACAGCAATATATTAAATGACAACACTCCTATTCAAACGGGTTCAATGATGTTAAACACAGCAATTTTAATAGCTTTTTGTTCACTCGCATCTATTTTGATTTTTAGAAGAAGGAATAAAATTGGATAAAGAAAAAAACAAATCAAAGAAAAAACCAGTGATTATAATAATTGGATTGATTATTCTTGCAGTTATGATTGTCGGCGGAGTTGTTGTATATAACAACTTCTTCGACAAACCACAGACAGATTCAAACGGTGTTGTCGGAAAAATCTCAGATAATTGGGATATAAGCAACAAAAGTGAAACCTCGCCGACAAATGTAGGTATTCAGATTCCGGGCTACGGTACTGCCGAAATGAAGGAGGGGGATGAGAACCTTCATTTGAGTATTGGAAATCCCAAATCAAACGAATGCGGATTTTATGCTACCTTAAAGCTTGATGACGGAACTGTACTTTATGAATCAGAGCTGCTTAAACCTGGTTTTGGTTTGACAGAAGTACCTCTCTCTCAAACCCTTAAAAAAGGTAAATATACAGCAATGGTTTGTTATGACTGCGTTTCTCTTGATGAGAAACATACTCCATTAAATTCAGCCGAATCAGAATTTTTATTAATTGTTAAGTGATTGGCAATTATATTCAATCGGTTCGATTTATAAAATATTTCTAAGAAAGGATCTCTATTATGAAAACAAAAAAGATTATTTCGGTTTTGTTGGCAGGTGCACTTGCAGCAACAGCTGCGATATCCGTCTCGGCTGCTGAATTAACCGACAACAACCCTGACGGAAGCACAGAGGTTACTGCAAGGATAGAGGGAGGAGAACCTGGTGCGGTAAGCTACATCATTACAATTCCTGACTCTGTAACATTCGGAAATCTTACACAGCCTGAAAGTGAGGTTGACAGTTATAAATACTGCAATTTCCAGGTTGAAGCAACTAAAATTGATATTAAAACAACACAGACAGTTTCAGTCTTTGTAAAGGACGGTTCCGAAAAAGCAGACGGCGAGTTCTATCTTACACAGAAGGATGTTGAGAGTCCGTTTAGCTTGAATTATGATATGTATGAGCGTTCAGTTAATGATGAAAATATCAACAACTATACACCAATGAACAAAAGCGGTGACAGCAGTGAGTACGGTTATCATCTTTGCACATTTACTGCAGGAACTCAGGGACAGGCACAAGATGTTACGCTTGCACTTAATCAGAAAGCACTTTATGGTCAGGACCTTAATACTATCGCAGGTGATTACAGCGGAAACTTAGTATTCCACAGTGCATTGCGCACTCTCTAATAAATTTCGCTGTAATAAGCAGATATTATGAAACACAAAAGGTTTAACGAGTGCTTGTTCTTAATCTTTGTTACGGTGTGTTCAATGCTTTTTATGACCTCTTTGAATGCTTTTGCCGCTCATACCGACGGAAGCACAGAAGTTATTGCACACATCGAAAAAGCTTCGGATGAAACAACGCAGAGCGTCACAGACAGTACTGACAGTCCTGCCAAAGATGATGAAAACATTATTTCAACTGGAAAATCAGTGTCCTTTTATGTTATTATCTTTTCGCTATTGCTGATTGTTTCGGTGCTTGTCATATATTTTTGCAGAAAAAATGACAGGTGTAATAATATTCACGACTGTGAATATTAATTATGTGGCAGTTCAACTGAACTGCCACTCAGACTCAAAAAACTCGAAACCCGGTTATATCGGATTTCGAGTTTTTAAATTTTTTCCCTCATCACGGAAAAATTTGGAATAATCAAAAGTAAATATTGAAAAAGAGCATAGGAAGCTCCAAAATTGTAGTTGATAAGACAAACAATGGAGGAGAGAAACCTATGCTCTATTTAGATGATATCAAAGTCGAATTTGAAAGTTAAGGATTTAAAGGAACACATATAGGAATCAGCCCTAATGATAAAAGCGTACTGCTTTTGGAGAGCGTAAGGCAGAGTGTCATGCATAAAGTCAGCAGGATACTAAGTATTCGTTTTTTCTTTTTTCGCCACCTCCGTTATATAAATTTAATCAAGAGCAGTTATTGTAATAGTACCTCTGAAGCCACCGAGATAAGTATTGTATGCCGAATTTTCAAACCACAACTGCAATGTAATGTCTTTATTTGACGCATCATACATTCTGTTGAAATTAAAGGAATGTTGATCATTGGTTTGCGGTATTTTTGCCCCGTCTCTTTTTATTCGTGTAAGCTCCCTGCACAGATCGTCATCATAACCGTCTATCATCTGAATAGAGTAATTGCCGCTTTTGTTAGATTCGTTTGAACCAACTTCGAGAGAACCGCTTAAGCAGACATTGTAAATATGTCCTTTTTTGAGTGTAATATTATTCCTGTAGGATGAATAGGATGAAATCAAGCCGCCCTTGTTTATTTTTTCGTAGACAGAAATATTGACACGACTGTTATTCAGTACTGTCCTCGGAGGAGCGTCTGCCTCTCCGTAAAAATATCCCGAACAGCTGCCGTTCTGACCTGCATCACCCTTGTCGCCTTTATCTCCCTTGTCACCCTTTTCGCCTTTTTCGCCGGTGTCTCCTTTTTCTCCTTTTTCACCGTCAACACCTGTGGCTTTCACTCCCGTATCGGTCGTTCCAATCCACCAGTTGCCGTTTTCACCGATGAACGGAGTGTTGCCGTCTTTGCCGTCAGAGCCGTTTTGTCCGTTTGTTCCGTCCTTACCATCGGCACCGTCTTTGCCGTCAACACCGTCTTTGCCGTTTATACCGTCCTTACCGTCTGCGCCGTCAAGACCTTTCAAAATTGAAAGATCGTAAAGGTTAAGCCATATTTCATCACCTACATAACGCCACTGTAGGTTATTTTCATTTACACGGAACTCCGGTGTTTTTCCGTTTGCTCCGTCCTTACCGTTCTGTCCGGCATCTCCTTTATCTCCCTTGTCGCCTTTTTCACCGTCAACACCTGCGGCTTTTACGCCAATGTCGGTCACTCCGAGCCACCAGTTGCCGTTTTCACCGATGAACGGCGTATCGCCGTTTTTGCCGTCAAGACCATCGACACCGTTCTTTCCGTCGATTCCGTCTTTTCCGTCTTTTCCGTCAAGACCTTTCAAATTTGAAAGATCGTAAAGATTTAACCATATTTCGTCACTGACATAACGCCATTGAAGATTGTTTTCATTTACACGGAACTCCGGTGTTTTTCCGTTTGCTCCGTCTTTACCGTTCTGCCCTGTGGGTCCTTTTATATCGGAAATGGCAACAAGGTTTTGCCAGTCTTCTCCCTCATAGCGCCACTGTATATATTCTGTTGTTCTTTGTACCTCTATGTTTTTGCCGTCAAGACCGTTTTTACCGTCAAGACCGTCTTTTCCGTCAGTACCGTCTTTGCCGTCAATGCCGTTTTTTCCGTCAACACCGTCTTTGCCGTCAGCACCGTCTTTTCCGTCAATGCCATCTTTGCCGTCAGCACCGTTCTTTCCGTCAGCACCGTTTTTGCCATCAAGACCGTTTTTTCCGTCAATGCCATCTTTGCCGTTAAGACCGTTCTTTCCGTCAGTACCATCTTTGCCGTTAAGACCGTCTTTTCCGTCAGTACCGTCTTTGCCGTTAAGACCGTCTTTTCCGTCAATGCCATCTTTGCCGTCAGTGCCGTTCTTTCCGTCAGTGCCATTTTTGCCGTCAGTACCGTCTTTGCCGTTAAGACCGTCTTTACCGTCAGTGCCGTTTATTCCGTCCTTGCCGTTTTCTCCGACAGCACCTCTGAGCGTGTTAAGAGCTACAAGATCGTGCCATTCCTCTTCGGCGGCATCTCTCCATTGGATTGCTGTGCCGTTATTTCGCACCTCCGGCAACAGGGTTTTGCTATTTTCCGCCTTGCTGCATACGGCAGCAAATGCAATGCAAAGTACGATGCAAAGCACAAGACAGAGTGCGGTGGTAATACAGTATATTCGTTTTTTCATTTATCATTGCCTCCTTTCAAATATTGTGAACGGTATTTATCAGTAAACAGGGCAACACCCTGTTTTAAGACCTCCATTTGGGTTCTTAAATAATATTCATCCTCAAACATAGCATAATGTACACAGGCACGGACAAATATAAAAATCAGCGGTGTAATCACCGTGTACGGAATGCCGATTTTCGGCTCAAGCCGCTTTGCATACTCGGTATAGCGCTCATTCACCCCCTCAAAGAATTTCTTGCCGTACTCAATATATTTCGGATGGGTATAGACCTGATACATCAGCCGATATTTTTTGCCGTGCTTCTTTGCGGTCCAATACGGAACCTCTTTCACAAATCGAACAACATCCTTCGGGTCGGTGGGAGCTTTTTCCATAAAATCATCCTCGACCTTTTCCATACAGTATGCAGTTGATTCAATAATCAGTTCATCCACACTGTTGAAATAGGAATACAGATTTCCCGTTGTACAGCCGCACGCTGCCGCCAAAGCCTTGATACCCGTACCTGTCAGCCCATTTTCAGCATAGCATTCAAAGCATTTTTCCATCATTTCACGCTTACGCTCGTTGTGCTGTTCCTCTGTTGTTCTCATAATATCCGCTTCCTTTTGATAACTAATCGATTAATTAATTATAGTATAGCACAGAGCTACAGCAATTTCAACAATTAACTAAGAAAAAATCGCAAAATATTAAATTTTTATCACATCTGTCGGAAACTTTACTGCTATAGCAGTACCCTTTTCCGAACTTTCTTCCACACGAACTTTACCATTGTGCAGTGCAACGATTTCCCACACCAAAGAAAGTCCCAATCCTACGCCGCCGTATTCTCTGCTTCGGGATTTATCCACACGAAAGAAGGGCTGAAAAATACTTTCTCTGTATTGTTCGGGGATGCCGTAGCCGGTATCCGCAACCGTAATAACAAGCTGATTGTCTTTGTGCATTACGGTAATATTCACTGTACCGTCAAAACGGTTGTAGCGTATAGCGTTTTCGGTCAGATTATATAACAAACGGTAAATCAGCGTGTCACTGCCTGTCATAACAGCGTCTCCCGTGCTTTCAAGTGTAACTTTGTTTTTCTCTGCAAGGGGCGCAAGGTCAGTGAAAATCTCTTCTACCATAGGTCCTATCTCTATGCGGTCGGCACACGATACTGTGCGAAGCTCACTCATTTCCAACAGGGTTTTTGTCATTTGCGTCATTCGTTCGGTCTGCTCACGCAACAATCGGAGAAACTCCGCCGTTTCCGGCAATACCTCGGGATGCTCTGCCGAAAAAAGTTCAAGCTGTGCTTGCATAAGCGAAAGCGGCGTGCGCAACTCATGTGCGGCGTTTCCCGTGAACTGTCGTTGAGCGGTAAATCCCTCATCAAGACGGTCAAGCATCCGATTGAACGACTTGACAAACTGTCTCAGTTCAGGCGGAACTTCTTCGGTTATCTTCATATCCGTCAAATTGTTAGGTTGAACCTTTTCAACCCGAGCGGTAAAAGTACGCAGAGGCTTCAGTGCATGCCCGCTTAAAAAATACGCAAGCACACCGCCTAACAATGTTGCCGCCGCCGTAATATACCAATTGGTAGCGATAAAGGATTCCTGTGCTCCGTTAATTACAATAGTCAATTCACGATCAAGCTTTTCGTGTTCGGGATCGAAAAAGTCAGGTTCTCCTTTGTCCGTATCACCGTAACCTGTAACATAAGAGCCTATGGAATCCATATAATGGCTGCCGGAATAGCCGATAAGAACATTCATAAAAATACAGGTAGCTCCGATAAGAAGTGCTGTCATCAGAGTTATGCGCCATTGCAAGGATAACTTTTTCATACTTTTTCTTCCTCCATAACATATCCTTCACCAATGCGATTGCGAATCGGGTCATAGCCGAGTGCCGCACGCAGTTTCTTTCGTAATGCAGAAATATGTACTCTTATTGAATTGCTGAAATTGTCAACACTGTTATCCCAAACATGGTCGAGCAGTTCTTCCTGACTGACGGGGCGGCCTTGATTAAGAAGTAAATATTCAAGTATTCCGATTTCTTTTCGGGTAAGTGACAGCTCCTGACCGTCAGCAACGGCAACACGGGCTTTGGTGTCAAAAGCAACCTTTCCACAGTTCAAAACAACATTGTTTTGTGTAAACCGCCGGCGAGTCAGACTGCGTATTCGTGCCTCAAGCTCCTCCAAATGAAAAGGCTTTGTCAGGTAATCGTTTGCTCCGGCATCCAGCCCCTCCACCTTGTCGGCAACCTCACAGCGTGCCGAAAGAATTAACACTCCGGTATCTCTGTCGGTTTGTCGCAGAGTTCGCAGTACCGTCATCCCGTCTGCACCGGGTAAATTAAGATCAAGTAAAACAAGATCGTACTTTTCTATTCCGAGCAACTCATTTGCTTTGTTTCCGTCATAACAAAAATCAACGCTGTATGCCAATCTTTTAAGGCTGCGAACAATGGTCTCGCACAGCGCACGCTCGTCTTCAATTACTAAAATGCGCATAGAAACTCTCCTTGTTGTGTTTTCATATTTCTTTGATAATTTAATTATATCATTATATCGCTCAGACATAAAGTTTTTGTTAAGTTTTCGTTCTTAACAGGGATTTTACATCCTCTGTGCTACAATGAGAGCACAAAAGAAAGGAGTGACCGAATTGACTCGAAAGAAAAAAGCCGTATTTCAGATCGTACTGATTATCTGCGGAATTATGATGCTGTGTTACGGAGCTCTGCGTGGAGAGGCAGAAACCGTGTTAAGCAAGGCAATCCGGCTGTGTTTGGAGTGTGTGGGAATTGGATAACAAAGAACCGAAGAAAAAAAGAGGCGGTGTATCGCAGTTTCTCTCACGCTTTCGATGGCTTATTCAAGCAGGAGCAACTTTGCTGAGTAATATTCATCTGCCGAATTTATTGAAGGGCAAAATTTATCAAGGCAACGGAAAGGCTGTTTGCGTTCCGGGACTGAATTGCTATTCCTGCCCTGCGGCATCGGGTGCATGCCCAATCGGCTCGTTTCAGGCTGTGGTGGGTTCGTCAAAATTCAGTTTTTCATATTATATCACAGGATTCCTCATATTGATAGGAGTTCTGCTCGGGCGTTTTATCTGCGGTTTTTTGTGTCCGTTCGGATGGCTTCAGGAACTGTTACATAAGATACCGACAAAAAAGCTTTCCACTAAAAAGCTGAAGCCGCTGACATACATAAAATATGCAGTTTTGCTTTTGGCTGTAGGTTTGCTGCCAATGCTCATTACAAACGATGTGGGTATGGGGGAACCTTTTTTCTGTAAGTATCTTTGTCCTCAAGGAGTACTCGAGGGGGCAATCCCTCTTGCCGCCATTGATTCGGGAATCCGTGCCGCACTTGGTACGCTCTTTTCGTGGAAGCTGGGCATATTGATCGCAGTAATCGTACTGAGTGTGCTTTTCTACAGACCGTTCTGTAAGTGGCTGTGTCCTCTCGGTGCATTTTATGCATTGCTTAACAAGGTGTCACTTTTCGGAATGAAAGTAGACAAACACAAGTGCATTTCCTGTGGAAAATGTGCCAAAGCATGCAAGATGGATGTAGATGTAACCAAAACTCCCAACCACACCGAATGCATACGCTGCGGTAAGTGTATCCGTGCCTGTCCTGTCGAGGCGGTCAGCTTTTGCTACGGCTTTGGCAAAGGAAAAGAAAATGATTGTCCCGCTAAAAAAGCGGAAACAGCAAAACAAAAAATTGAAACAGAAATTAAAACAGGAATTGAAACAGAAAAGGAGTAAACACTATGAAAACGACTAAAATTTTAAGCTTACTGACTGCCCTGATGATGTTGTTAAGCTTTGCCGCCTGTGGCACAGCCAAAGGCAATACGACGAATACTACTGCAAATAAGAAAAGCGAAACGGCTATGCTGACAGCTGTGAATCCGAAAACAAAAGACGAGGCCGCCGACCTGCATCAAAAACTGATGGCACAGGAAAATGCTATTCTTTCCGAAAACAGCAAGCTTTGGGAAAAGGTATTTGCTTCAGCCGATAAAGGTATGGCGATGAATGAGGACGGCAAAAACTACGGCGATTTTCTTCTGAAAACGATTGACGGTATCAAAGATCAGTTCAGTGCAGATGAGTTGAAGCTGCTTAATGAAGGCGCCGAAGAGATTAAGGAAATTGAAGGAAAGCTGACGCTTTTGGAACAAAAATTTCCCGGATGCGGAGAAAAACCGTCCGATGGAGATATGAGCGTTCCGGCGGAAAACGGTAAGCCCATCGAAAAGGATAATCTGATGAAATTCCCGACATTTGACGGCAAGGATCTTGACGGAAATGAAGTTAAGAGCAGTACGCTTTTTGCAAAAAATACCGTTACTGTAGTAAACTTCTGGTTTACCACCTGCAATCCCTGCGTGGAAGAACTTTCCGACCTGGAAGCTCTGAATAAACAGCTTGCAAAAAAAGGCGGAGCAGTTGTCGGAATCAATTCATTTACACTTGACGGTGACAAAACGGCTATCTCTGACGCAAAGAATATTCTGGCAAAAAAGGGTGTGACCTACAAAAACATTTGGTTTGATTCAAAAAGTAAAGCCGGAGAATTCACATCCGGATTGTACTCCTACCCCACAACTTATGTTGTTGATAAAAACGGTAATATTGTGGGAGAGCCGATTGTCGGTGCAATAACCTCCGAAAAGCAGTCTGAAAAGCTGCAAAAGTTGATTGATCAGGCAATTGCAAACAGCAAGAACTGATGTGTGCCTGTCCCGACAAAGTATCAATAATGCATATTTTCAGGTTCTGTAAATTTCACATATAGATTCCAACAAATATGCCAATAATTAAGCCCATATAATTTTTCGTACAACAAAACCTCCTGCAACGGATTTTACTCTGTGCAGGAGGTTTATTCTTATTTCGATATTTTATATTTCACGCAGATTGTAAAATGAAGATGAAACAATAAAAAAGAATATCCATAGAAACGATTTCGTAGTAGAATTAAGTTACCACAACAAA